>JGI20166J26741_11471029_pt1 | contig 13175 bp, 4 predicted proteins | sample TergutCu122P5_FD_26741 | JGI IMG/M metagenome (IMG submission 26741)
GCGGCGGTCATCGCGAGGATGCGGATTTTCGGGTTGTTCGGAAGCGTCACGGTTTTCGCGCCGGCGGCGGCGGGCACGTCGAGCGCGTATTTGAAGAGGTAACAGTAGGAATATATCATGTCCTTGCCGTTTTTGTCGTAGCGGTGGTCGCAATACCACGCGACCGGGGCGCGTTTGATGAAACCGGTGTCAATGCGCTTGAGCGGGTTGGAGACGGAGTGGGTGAGTTCGTCGACTTTGCCCTCGAACACGCGGTTGTCCCATGAGCCGATGTAGCCGGTCCAGTTTTGGATGGTGAGGGTGGTGGCGAGTTTCGCGCCGTCTTTGCCGGCGACGGAAAAGTTTCCGCTCGTATCGCCACCCAGCGCCGCCGCTAGCAGGTAGACGCGGTTGAAATCGCCCTCGGGCAACGTGATGGTCTGGCCTTCGCAGCGGACGGCGTTTTGTTCGTTTTTGCCCTTGGCGCGCGGGCCGATTGCGAAGGCGATGCCTTCGCTTGTGATGGTGCCGGTGTCGGGAATCATCTCGGCGGGGATTGACGAGCCTGCGCCGTCGAAGGCGCCGTTGCTGCCGCCAGCGGTGCCACGGTAGCCGAAGACGTTCAAGTTGTAGGGGAGCGTGACGGGCGCGGAGGTGGCGAAGAAACGGTTTGGTCTCGATCCCTTCCTCATGGCAAACGCGAGTGAGCGCAATTGGTATTTTTTGAAATCAAGCGGAATGATGACTATGCGCATCGTCCCCCACTCTCTGTCCGTCCAACTAAACCCATCCACAACTTTTTCCACGCCGTTGACTTCGGTGACGTTGTCGCCGAACGCCCCGAAGAGCACATCGGTCTGCGGCTCGCCGTTGAGTTCCTGAAGGCGCACGATGATTTTATCGCTGTCCTCGGCCAGTTTGATGGCGCGGACTGCGACGGCGCTGGTGTTGAGTCCAAACAGGCTGTGGCTGCGCCCGAGTTTTCCATCGTGCGCCGTGGTCGTGAACGCGAGCAGCGGTTGCTCCATGCGCAGCGCCTGCCAGTCGGAGCCGCCTTTGCGCCAGTCGCCAGAGTGGGCGTAGATGCCGTAGGTGAAATCGTGGCGGCCCCAGTCTTGCGTGCGTTGCTCCTGATAATTCCACTTCTTCTTGAGGAGTTCCTCGGAGATGGCGGGCGTGTAGAGGAGCGTGAGGCGCAGGGTGTGGTCGTCGGGTTTGTCGGTGCCGTATTTGGCGGCGGTGAGGATGGAGACGCCGTGGGTGCCGTCGGTGTCGGTGAGGTCGAACCATTGGTGCGTGGGGACTTCGTATTTCTTGGGATCGTTGTTGCCGCGCTGAATTTTTCCGAGGTCTTCGTTGTAGGTCGCGAGGGGATTGGAGACGGTCAGGGGGAACTCGGCTTTGAGCGAGCAGCCTTTGCTGCGCCAGTCGATGGTGTTGGCGATTTCGATGCGGTCGGCGGGGGAGTTGGGAGCGCCAATCTCCTGATTGGCTTTTTCAGGGGCGGCGCTACGCGCCGTCGTGCCAATCAGGAGATTGGCGTTCCCATTCCCAGTTCCGCCTGCGGCGAGGCGGACGGTTTGCTCGATGCGCGAACCTTGCGCTTCGCGGGTGACGCGCAACGCCACGCGCACGGGGCCGCGTTCGACGATTTCGATACGCACGTTGGAGTTGGCGTCGTCGCCCACGTAGGCGCGCGGCGGTTTCTGGCGGTCGGACCAGTCCATGTTCCACGCGGGGGATTCGGCGGGGGTTTCGTTCAGGAAGGCGAGGCGCGCGGGCGCGGCGAGGAGTTCGCGGTTTTGTTGTTTGTCGTGGATGCTGGCAATGTCGCCCGCGTCGTTGAGGGTGACGCGGTAGCGGACATTTTCGAGGGTGCGGGGGGTGACGGAGAGGCCGGCGGCAGATACGGCGCGAGCTTCCCATTGCTCCGTTTCCCCTTTGCCGGGGGCGCCGGCAATGTAACCCTCTTTTGCGAAATATACCGCGAAGCCGACCGACGGCACTTTGGCGAGAAACACGAAATGATACTCATCGCGATTCACGGAGAGCACTTGCGTGGGCACTTCGTTGCCGGCGCCGTCATAAACCCTAAATCCTATGTATGCCTGCACGCCATTTATCGCATCATTGCTGTCGCCTACTATCTCGCTGTGCAACGTGACCGTGGCCTCGACCACGTCTTCGCGGTCAATGGAAAGCGGGTTGTAGACAATGAGTGGCACGGGGCGCCAAACTCGCTCGTTGTAGAGTGTGTTCGCAGGGGGAGAAGTTCGGGCAGGCTCGGCGGCCTGCGCTACGGGAGGCAACCCCGTTGGGGTTGTGGATTTTTTTTCATCGTTACCCAGGGTAGCCCTCGCAGACTCGGGCAACCCTGGGCTATAAGATGGAACCCCGTTGGGGTTCTCGGAAGCAGGCTCGACGGCCTGCGCTACGTCGCGCGTGTCCATCCCGCTCGCCACCGCGCCGACGGCGTTGGTGAGCACTTCGGAAAATAGGTTCATGCAGAGCACTTCGTCGTTCCATGAATACTCGTAGGCTTTCGGGAGGGCGGTGCCGGGGAGGATGTCGTGCATTTGCGTGCGCAGGAGGAGTTGCCACGCGGTGTTTAATTTTTCGCGGGGATAGGGCGCGGCGCCTAGCAGCCATGCGGCGACAGAGGCGCGTTCGGCGGCGTCGGCTAGGAGTTCGTTGGCGCGGTTCCAACGTTTCATGTAGGCTTGCGAGGTGAGGCAGCCGGCGGAGTGCTCGGTGAGGAGGAGGTCGCCTTGGTATTTGGGGAGGCGGCGTAGTTGCTCGTCGGTGATGGAATTGAACATGAGGTCGGCGCGCGCCATGAGCACGCGGATGGGAGCGGCGGCGGAGGTCGCGCCTTGCTCGGCGAAGGCGACGGATGGCTCTTTTGCGGCGCCGCCGCGGTCGCCGGTGCCAAGGTAGATGAGATCGGCGTAGATGCCGGTGGCGGCGCCGTTGGATTGGAGGCGGTCTATCCACTCGGGGTCGCGGGCGGGGTCGCGGTCGAGGGGGCGGGCGTATTTTCCGGCGTTGAGCGCGGCGATGACAGAGTTGCCGTCGGGGCCGATCCATTCGCCAATGTTGAAGGGGACGCCGACCGCCGAGCCGTAGTTTTTTAGTTTTTGCGTGGAGAAGCCGCGGATGCCGCAGTGCGCGAGGATGGAGGGGAGCGCGGCGGGGAAGCCGAAGCAGTCGGGGAGCATGTATTCGTTGCTGTCGGCGGCGGGGCCGAATTCGCGGAGGAAGAATTGGCGTCCGAGGAGGAATTGGCGGATTTGCGACTCGGCGGAAACGAGGTTGGTGTCGTTTTCCTCCCATGAGTTGCCGTTGGGGAACCAGCGTCCGGCGGCGACGGCGGCGCGGATTTTTTCGTAGGCTTCGGGGTGGTAGTCCTTGATGAGTTTGTAGCGGCCGGCGCCGGTGAAGTTGAAGGTGTAGTGGGGGAATTTTTCGATGCGGGCGAGGTTTTGGTTAAATGTGTTCGGGAGAAATTCGCGGATGACTTGGGGGTAGGTCCAGCGCCATTGGGTGTCGAGGTGGGAGTAGGCGGTGAGGAAGAGCGTGGGGCTGTTTGGGTTCGTGAGGTCGAGCGTCTGCGACGCGGGGACGTTCACCGGCGCGGTGGCGGCAAGGGCCGAAGCGCCAAAAGGCTGGAGGGCTGAAAGAGCCAGAAGACAGAGGACGGAGGCGGTGGTGTTGGTGGTGGAAGAAGCGGCGTTGGTCATGACGAGGAAGAACCATGCGAAGCTTGCGAAAACTCGACGTAAATCGACTTAAATCGACGTAAGTCGAGTTATGCCGACTTGGGTCGATTTACGTCGACTCAGGCCGAATGGCAGCATAGCAGTTTCACCATGAAACCCACGATTACACCCATGCTCCTCTGCGCCGCCCTCGCGTGCGCGCTCGCGCGCGGCCTCGCCGCGCAAAATTCCGCCGGCCCCGCGGCTCCCGCGCAAAGCGGCGACGAGCTTCGCGCACTAATCGAGTCCACCCGGAATAACGCCATCCCCGTTCCCCCGGCATCCTCCAGAAACCCGCTCAACACGGATCGCGCCGCGTTCAGTGACCCGAAAAAACGCGGCACGCTGAAAATCACCGATGCCATCCATCGCGCGGAAATCCAAGGCGTCGCGGACAACGAGATTTCGGCCAGCAGCCCCCTTGCGCTGAAAACCCAGGACGGGCCGGGCGCGCCCGCCGGTTTCGAACTCGTTGAAAAAAACAATGTCATCACGCTCAACGTGTCGGGCGACACCAAGGAATCATACAAGTTCGATTTCAAAATCCGCGTGCCCCGCGACACGAACATCATCATCGAGGACAACTCGATGGCAGGCCCGGGCTACGTGGCAATCGCGGACATCGACGGGGACGTGGACATCAGCAAGAAAGACGGTAGCATCATATTCAAAAACACGACGGGCGCGATCACCGCCAACGCCTACTTCGGAAGCATAGTCGCCGTGCTGGGCAAGGCGCCCGAAAAACCCGTCGTGCTCGCAAACATGCTCGGAAACATCAGCCTCGCCCTGCCCGCCGCCACCGCCGCCAGCGTGCGCATGAGAACCGGCTCCCGCGGAGGCATCCGCACCAACTTTCCCGAGGACGCGCTCAAGATAACAACCAACACCACCTCCCCGGAAAACAGGTTTGGCTCCAATGCCCAGGCCGACATCGAACTCCTGGACGCCCTCAAGGAGGAAATCACCAAACGGCAGCGAGCGCGCGCAACCGGCGCGGCATCCACGACGCCCGCGATTTCCGTCCTGGGCGGCAAGATAATCGCCGGCGGGCTAAACGGCGGCGGCGTTGACATCATGCTCACCGCAAACAGCGGCACCATCACGCTCCGGCAATCAAAATGAAAAAATGAATATCACCGCCACCACCATGAAACCCTCGATTACGATTACGCCCGTTTCAAAACTCCTGCGCGCCTGCGCGACGCTCGCGTGCGCGCTCGCGCCCGGCCTCGCCGCGCAAACCACCGCCGAGTCCACCGCGCCCGGCCAGGCCGGCGACGGGTTTCGCACACTCTACCACTACGAACGCAGGAGCGCCGCGACGCCGCAACCGCTCAACACCGCCCGCGCCGTTTTCAGCGACACGGGCAGCCCGGGCACCTTGAAAATCACCGCCCCCGCCAGCCGCCTGGAAATCCAAGGCATCGCGGACGGCGCCGGCGGCGCGGTTTCGGCCAGCAGCACCATCGCCCTGAAAAATCCCGGCGGGCTTGACGCGGAAGGCTTCCGCCGCCTCGACACGGTCGCCGATTTCGAACTCGTTGAAAAAAACAACATCGTCACGCTCAATGTGACGCAAGGCGGCGACAGGGAATCCCACGCCTTCAAAATCCAAGTGCCCCGCGACACGCGCATCGTCATTGAAAATGAAAACATCACGTCATTCACCACCCGCTCCGTGACGATTACCGATGTCGGCGGGGACGTGAACATCAACCTGAGGTATGGGGACATCACGCTTCAAAACACGACAGCCGCGGTTTCCGCGACCACAGGCCTGGGGATGATAACCGCGGAATTTAGCGCCACGCCAGAAAAGCCGCTGAACCTCAACGCATATCGAAACATCACCCTCGCGCTGCCCGCCGGCGCCGCCGCAAGCCTGCGCATGAACGCCAGATTCGGCGACATCCGCACCAACTTTTCCGACGACGCGCTCAAGATAACCTCCACCACCGCCTCTTTTGCCTCCACGGGAAGCAACGTCATTTCCGACAATAAACGCCTTGAAACCGTCAGGTCGGAAATCGCCCGGCGCAGGCAGGAGCGAGGCGCCGGCGAGACAGGTTACACGCCGCCCGCGTCCGCCGCGGAACCGAGTGACGATTTCACGGCTGAAAATGAACGCCTTGCCCTCATCAGGGAGGAAATCGCCCGGCGCAGGCAGCAGCGCGACGTCGGGGCGGTGGCGCCCGCGAGTGTCCCTCCTCCTCCCCGCGCCATCGGCGGGGTTGTCACCGGCGAGCTGAATGGCGGCGGCGTTGACATCCGGCTCACCACGAGCAGCGGCACCATCACGCTCAAACAGGCGAAGTGATCAAACGGGGCTACCATCTACCATCTGCAACTGATGCCGGCGTTGCAATACAGGTCTTTCAAGGAATCGCTGTATTGCCAGGAGGCGCCAAGGTCGAGGGTCACGCGGCGGCTTAGCTGCATGTTGAGGCCGAGATCGACCAGCGTCCCGATGCCTTGCAGGTTGTTCTCAAAGCGGCGCCCCTCCACCAGCACCGTGCTGGAACCCTTGAACTCATAGGTCACGCTTGCGCCGATTCGGGGCCAGATTTTCAGACCGTTTTTCATCGTGAACTCATCCCACAGGCTGACGCCCGCGCGAGCTTCAAATGATTCCGCGCCGGTGATTTCATACACGCGGCCAAAGCTGTCCGTGGCATTGTTTAATTTGTGCCATTGCCGGGCCAGGCGGATGTTCGGGTCTATCTTGTAGCCGCGGAAGTCGCCGAGCACGGCGCCCGTCTGCACGGCGAGCATGTAGCCGTTGCCCTTTGTCGCAAAGTTGTCCCTGCCGCTCACGGAAACGGTGTGATTTTCACGCGAATACCGCGCCATCGCGTCCGCATACCAGGAGCCGATTCTCATGCTTCCATAGGCGCCAAAGCCGTGCGAATCCGTGTCGGTGGAGGACACGCGGCCCGGCTGGTTCATGCCGGCGGTGGTGTAATCATAATATATTCCAACCAGGGAGGTGTTGTCATTGTTGTCTTTCGAGCGGGTCCAGTCGGCTCCCGCCTGGATGCCGCGGGCGTTTGATTTTGACTCGTTGTAGCGGCTCGTCCTGAGCTGGTCGTGTCGATAGAGGCCGCTCACCCAAAGCCCGAACTGGCGCGGCGACACGTCGTAGTGAGTGGAGCGGAGGCGCTGGCCCAGGGCGTCAACCGAGGCTTTGCCAATCAGGATGGCGGAGGTGTCAAGCCCGGTCACGGCGGGAATTTCGGCGGCCAGGTCCTGCTTCCACTGGCCGGCGCCTGAGGCGGTCCATTCATACCACATGTCATAAGCGCTGCCGGCCTGGCCGATGGCGTCGGATTTGAAAAAAGCGTCCGGTGTCGCCCTGCCCTGCACCTCGACAAGCGGCGGCATTTCCGACCTGGAGAAGAGGGCGGGAACCGCGTCCCTCTTTATATCTATCCAGGTGGTGCCGCTGACCGTCGTGTCGGGGCCGAAGACAAGTTTGTCGGCCAGCACCATGGTTCCGCTCACAAGCGTGTTGCTCACATACAGGCTGATTTTTCCGCCCGCGGCCGTGGCGCCGTAACCGCCGGCGTAATGCCCGCCGTTTATCACAAGCGTGGAATAAGGATACTTCGCCCCGGCGGCGCGGCCGACCTCGATCACGCCGTTGTTGGTGAGCACGGCCGCCGGGTCGAGGTTGAGCGCGGCGTTTCCCGGCGCGCGCAGGGCGCCGCCTTCGTTGATGTTCATCGCCGTTTTTGCCCGCATCTGGCTGCTCCCGCTGAGAACCAGCGCGCCCTGGTTTATATTAACGGCGCCGATATACACAGAGGAAGCCGCGCCGACGGCCAGATCGCCGTCGCCGGTTTTTTCAATGGTTGCGCCCGGCCCGGAAAGAACGCCGGCCAGCGTGATCGCGCCGCCCGCGCCCACGCTGCCGGTGACGGTGACGCCGTCTTTTATCGTTCCCGAGCCGGCCAGCGTGCCCTGCCCCGCCAGGCTGGAGTTTTGCTCAAAGACGAGGTTGCTTATATTGAGCGCGTTCGTCGTGTTGGTGAGCAAGACGCCGCCGCCCGACCAGACGTGGACCCCGCCCGCGCCCGTCGCGGAACCCCAGCCGCCGAAGGCGGCGCCCGCGCGCACTTGAATCGCGCCGCCGACCGTGCCGCCGGCAAGCATGAGCGCGCCCGCGTCGACATTTATCGAGCCGGCATAATCCCCGCTGTCACCGAGCAACTGGAGCGCGCCCGCGCCGCTTTTTTGCAGCACGGCGGAGGCGCTGGAGGCGCGCAATGTGCCGGAATAGGAAACAACCTGCCCCGCCGTGTTGATGACTCCCGTGACGCCATCCTTGATGTTTATAGTGGCCGCCAGCGCGCCCGCCGGGTCAAACCCGGCGCCGGGCATGAGCGTGCCGGTGTTGTTAAATGTAATCGAGGCGGTTTTCGAAACGCCAAGCTGCCCGGCGTTGTTGAACACGAGCAGACCGCCGGTGGAGCCGGCGGCGCCGTTTCCAATGTCAATGCCGCCCTCGAAATAGTTTGCGCCGTTGTTGAAAACAAGCGCGCCCGGGCCGGTCTTGACGAGCCTGCCCGACGGGGCGGCGAGGACACTGCCCATCGCGGTCGTGGCGCTGGCCTGGATTCCCAGCCCGGCAAAGGCCAGCGTGCCGGTGTTGTCAACCAGCATGTCCGAGACGCGCGGCACCGCGGTGTCGATGGTGACGCTGGTGTTCGCGGCGCCGGTGGAAAACACAACCATGTCGCCGTTTTGAAAAACAGTCTGCCCGTCGCCGGCCCAGTTTTGCAGGCTGGCATTCCAGTTTCCATTGCCGGGCGGCGCCCATGTCATGCGCCGCGACACGTCCATTCCGTAGGAGAGGAGGAGGTTGGCCGGCGTCGTGGCATCCCGGAAAACGGCGGCCTTCGTCCTCGACGCGGTGCTTTGCGCGCTATTGTCAATCAAGACCGAGACGGTGGCGGAGTTCATAATGTCGCCGATGTTGCCGAGCGTGTAGGTGCCCGTCGCCAGCGAGGCCGCGCCGACGTTTATTATATTGGCTCCCGTGGCAACAACGCCGCCGCCGCCGACATGCAGCAGGGAATTCGTGCCGCCGGCGAAGTTGAACGAGAGGATTGAGTTCGCCACCGAGAGGCTTCCGGCAATGTTGAGAACCCCCGGCGCGGCCGCCCCGTCGCCGCCGATTTCGAGCAACGCGCCCCCGGCGAGCGTCACGTTGCCGGTGATTGTGCCGGTGCCCGCGATTGAGGCGGCGCTGTTGTTCGCGGTCGCGTTTCCGATGAGGGCGGCGCCGCCGGCCACGAGCAGGCGGCCGCTTGCGATGGCGGCATTGCCCTTGAGTTTTGCGTTCGCCGCCAGCGCCAGGGTGCCCGCGCTGATGAGGACGCTCCCGCCGTTCGCGGAGCTGTCGCCGGCCAGCGTCAGCGCGCCCGCGCCGGTTTTCACCAGGGTTCCCGATGACGCGCTGGAGAGCGTCCCTGTATGGGCGAGATTGTAGGTGTTGGTGTCAATGGTCGCGGCCGCCCCCGCCGCGATTTGCATGTTGTTGCCCAATGAAAGCGCGGCCGCCCCGGCGCGCAGCGTGCCGGAGTTGGAAAACGAGAGGGTCGTGCCGGTCGTGCCGAGCTGGTTGCCGTTGGTGAACACAATCAGGCCGCCGCCAATGTCTATTCCGCCGCGAAAATCATTCGCGCCGTTTTCAAAGTAGAGCGTGCCCGCGCCGGTTTTTGTGAGCCGGCCCGTCGCCGCGAGACCCGTGGCAGCCGCCGTGTCGCCCATGATGGAGCCGCCGCCAAAACGATAATCCCCGGCGACATCCATGCCCGACACCGTGACGGTGCCAACGATTCCCACGCTCCCGGAATGCGCGGCGTCGAACGTGACGGCGTCGCCATTCATGAAATACGTCATGCCCGGGCCGGCGGGATTGCTCCAGTTCGCGTTGCCCGCGTCGGAACTCCTCCATATATTCCCGCCGGTGTTCGCCCACGCGATGGCAAGGTTCGTCGCCGAGAGCAGAAGCTGCACGGTGTTGTTGTTGACGACGGAAATATCAACTCCCTGCCGCGCGGTCGGGGCCGCCCCGCCCACCTTGATTGAATTGACGTCGAGCACGCCGGTTGTGTCGCCGATGGTTCCCGTCGTGGTGATTATATTAAACGTGCCGGAATTGAAGGTGCTCACATCGATGGTGCTCCGCGTGGCCGTGAACAAGAGGTCGCCATTGACGGCCAGCCTGTCGGACAGGCCGCCCGCGGCGGTGTCCACCTGGAGCGTCGCGCCATTCAACGTGAGGGTGCCGCCAATATAGAGTTCGCCGATTCCCCCCGCGTCCACCACGCCGGGCGCCAGCACCGCCGAGGGCGCGAACGTCGCCGACCCCGCCGTGGACATGAACGTGCCCGAACCCGCGAGTTTTCCGTTCATGTTTATGGCGTTGGTCGAGGATACCAGGCCGCCGTTGGAAAGCGTGACCACGGCTCTTAAAGTTGTGGTGAAGTTGCCGTTGACGCGAAACTGGCCGCCATTGCTTATCGTGTAGGTGGGGAATCCATTGCCGCTGCCAACATTTCCGGTGATCGAAAGCAGGGAGGTCCTGCCGTCCACGATAATGGCGGCCGTGGATGTCGCCAGTGTGCCGACGGGGTTGAAGTTGGCGTGCATTATCACACTCGCGCCGTCGGTGATCGACAGCACGCTGGAGCCGTTTGGCGACATCGACGTCACCCCGCTCACGTCCAATTTTGAATTTGTCCCGCTGACAATGACGGTGGCGACGCCGCCCACCTGCCGGGCTATGTCGAGGAGGCCGCCCACGGACATGGAGGCGCCGTTCAGGATGGCGAGTGTTCCCGTGGCGGCGTTGTTCGCAATATACAAAGGCCCCGCCAGGAGTATTTGCGTTCCCTGGTCCGTGGCAATCAGCGTGCCATTCCCGCCGGCGTTGCCGCCGATATACAGATTGCCGCCCGTGCTCATGTCGAGTATTCCGCCATTGCTCATCTGCAACGAGGCGACCGTGGAGTTGCCAACGGTCAAGTTTTTGCTCGTCCACAAGGTGGAACCCGGCCCGGCGATAATGCTGCCGGGCGTGCTGATGATGTATGCGCTCGTGCTTGCCAGGCGCAGCGTGCCGCCCAGCACCTGCGTGGGGCCGGTGTAGGTGGGCGCCGCCGTGAGCGACAGCGCGCCCCCGCCCAGCTTCACCAGCGCGGCATCCGCCGGGCCGCTGACGACGCCCGTTATGGTCCCTGTCAACCCGGCATCTGTCGTGAAGGTATTGGTGCCGGATACCAGCGTGATGGCATCGGTGACGGTTGTGTTGCTGACAACCATGTCGAGTGCCCGTGACGTGTTGCTTGCGAGGGAAAACAAAATTCCCGCAAGGATGAGTGTGATGGATTGTGATTTCATGATTTCGTGATGTTCAGGGTTGTTGTGTGATTACTGGCTGTGAAAAGTGTTTTATAACAAAGTCATTTTATTTAATTCCGCCAAAACCGGCAAAGAGGCTGGATATTTCGTCAGCGGACAACGCGCGGGGCCAAAACATGAAATTATCCATTTCACCGTCGAGGGAATGGCCCGCGCCTTGGATTCCGATGCGGCCAACCATGCAACGCCCCTCGTTGTAGTCCAATTTTTCCTTCGCGTTCCCCGTGGCGGACTTGCAAGCCTTGCCATCGATATGGAATCTCACAGATGCCGCGGTCGAGCCCGTGGCGACGAATGCCACATGGTGCCATTGGCCGTCGTTCAGTTTGCCGCCGTCTGCACAGGAGGCATAAACACGTCCCTCCCGGTCGAGCAACTTTAGCGTTCCGTTGTCCAGGGCGAAGTTCAGGGCCGTCCCCAGTTTTTTCCTCTTGGCTTCCTGATAATTCTCGACGCCGAAAATGCCGCATAGTCCCGAACCCGTCGTCTTGATCCATGCGGCCACCGTCATCGGCTCGCCATTGCTGTTCGGAACAAAGGCGACGGAGCGCACATAGGCCGGGCCGGAAAATCGCGCGCCTTTGCCGCCCGCCACGCCATCGCAAGCGGCGACATTCTCCCGCTCGCCGCCATAATACAGATCGCCGAAGGAGCCTGAATTATGAAACATGGAAGTGGATGCCTCCGGTGCGTCGAAAGTATATTCGATTATCGGAACGCCGGATTGCAAAGGCGCCAGGATACCGGTGCCCGAAATGCGTTTTTGCGGGCCGCTCTTGTCGATGATCAACTGGCCGCGATCCACCAAAGTCCCGCTTGTCTCGTCGTAGCCGCGGCCGGTGACAACGATGCGATTATCCTCGACCGTGATGATCGACCAAGTGCTGTGCCAGCCGGTCACGCCGCCGCCGTGAACCCATTGCGTCACGTCCCCGTCGCCGATTGTCACCGTGGAGGCATGAACCTCACCCGCAATATACATGTCGACTTGGTATTTTTTCAAAACATCCCAAAACCGCTTGCCGGCCTCGGGCTGGAAATACAGCCCGCTGGAGCGATATTTTCGCATGGGCCACAAAACGGCGCAGTGCCCTTGGACGATGATGTGCTTGATGGACGGGTCCAGCCTTGCCTGCCCCAAAAGCTCGTCGAGCCAGGCGAGTTGGGATGAATCCAGACTGACCCGCACATAACCGGTCCGGGCATCCAGAAGCGTCGTCTGGCTGGTTTCGAACACATCCAGCGTGACGATCAGGACGTTCTTGCGCCGATACGCGTTCGATGTCGCTTCATAAAGAGTTCCCGCGGGACGCGCGGGGCATTTTCCGACTGGCTTATTCCAAAGCCAGCGACCTTGTTTGTCCTTGAGCAGCATGTCGGAAAAGACGGAGCGATACGCGGGCAGGGCGTTTTTTTTGACTTTGGTTTTCCAGTTGTTGTCGCCTAGCTCGTGGTCTCCGACCGCCGGAATCAAACGCGGAATACCCTGTGAGGCCAGCCGGTTGAGGAACCCCCCGTAGGCGATGACACCGGCGTTGCGAATGGCGGCGTTGGCATCGCCATGTCCATACTGTTTCACAAACGCGGGAGCAGTCCAGCGGCCGTCCAGAAAATCACCGGCAACCATTAGAAACTCCGCGCCGTGCGCCGCCACGTCGCCCATGAAGGCGTTGATGCGCTCCAGGTTGTCCTGCGGAATGGGAGGTGTTAATTCCCGTTCCGCCTGATGGTAGTCCGGGCAACTTGCGAAATTCCATGCGGGATCGCCTTGCGCGCGCTGGCTCGCGGTGAGAAACAAGATTCCCGCAAGGGCGGGCATGGTGAATTGTAGTTTCATGATTTTCATCGTCCGTTTGTCATCATTGTTTTTGCCGCGCGCCCTTTCGCATGGCCGCTTGTATTTCCAGGCATTTGTCGAGCACCTTGGCGTCCTGCATGGCCATGGGGTATTCGATGCCCAGCGAGGTCGCGGCCTCGTTCATCGCGCGGGCGTTTTTGACGCAAAGC
>JGI20166J26741_11471141_pt1 | contig 13173 bp, 5 predicted proteins | sample TergutCu122P5_FD_26741 | JGI IMG/M metagenome (IMG submission 26741)
AGGTAGCTAACAACTACATGTTTCGGCCACAGTGGCCATCATCAGGTTGTACATAGCTTGAGAGAGAAGTTGAGTACAATATGCAACAACAAACCAAAAACCTTAAAATTCTAACACTTACAAAACACTCCCCTTCCAGTTTTCAGTATAAGTGTGAATCCACAATGCCCTGAGGGAATAACAACAAATAAATGCATTAAGAAATGAAGTGGGCAAAGGAGTTGTTAAGTGACAAATAATAAATCAACAAGGTCATGAACATAAGCACTTCACAGTACTGTTAGAATAATAAGACCAGGAATGACAATGATCAAGAAATAAATAGTAAGCACTAGATATGCACACAAAATGTTGGTTTGGATAACACTTAGAAAGAGGCCATTGGCATTAGCAGAAAATTAATACTAAGTACTTTCAAAATTTCTCAGTCAAAACTTATAATTTCTGATTTATACACTGGTCACCTGCTCCTTTCACAACCTCACCCACTCCATATGGTCAAGAATGGTACCACCAGTTCACATAGCAACACTGCAACACCATAGAATTATAACCCACTGCAGTCAAACCCACCTAAAGGAAACATGAATTAAACATAAATGTATCTTTATTAAAAAGCTTCACAATCCCAAAAATATAAAAATGAAAGGCAATTTAATATTACCCCTAATAAATGGAATATGCGGAGTTTCCTACAGGAAATAAAAACAATACTTCAATGGAATGATGCTGCAGATTTACTGCTTGCTGGTTATGTAATTTTGTTCCGGAACAAGGTCAGGAATTAATCGGAAGACAGAACATTCCTGCCAGTAACATGACACAATTACTCCTTAATGCCATCACAAAAATGGCACTTTGTCTGCCTTTGCAGAGATGTACACTAAACTGATATTTACTTACATCTCTTTCTTTGTCTTTTGTACTATCTGGCTTCTCCTTTTCTGACCATCCTTCAGTTCTCTTTAGGTCAGGCAATCAAGAATCTAATGTATATTGTTTTTAACAAATATCCTGTTTGTAAATTAAATAATATATTTTAAAACAAAACAGTACATAAATATACATTTTACAGATACAATTAATAATTAAAAGACTGAAGCTACTACAATTCAAGATCATACTGCAGCAATGAGATAATGGTAACATACAGCTCAGAGCCACTGAGATAATGATAACATACAGCTTCACGCCATTTTATCAATATTGGTCCAAAATACTGCAGATGAAGACCTTGTGGCATGTTGTAGCTTCCATTCCTCTCATGTCTCTTGTTCCAACAACAAGTTACCTATCAGTCACTTTCTGCATGTCAGGTAGAATTTTTTTAGAAAATCAATGGTACACAATGTGCAAGTTACTCTTAGTTTGCCTACAACACACTTGTTCACTTCATCCAACAAAGACTCCGGTGCACAGCCTGTCTTCTAAAAGTTTTCATTAGGTTTCTTGAGATGAAACAAAACTTCATTGGAAGACAGATAATTTTTAAACAAGAGTTTGTCACAAACCAGTATGTGCTTCCAAAGATTTGTTTGTCATGCTAGACTTCTAAATATTTGGGAACACCACCAACAAATAGCACCTGAATGGAAGAAGAGACAAAGAGCAGATTAAATATGGGCAATACAGTACTTGATACCATTTTATTCAGGATCTACCACCTTCCAATCTAATATCTAAAAGTGTAAATACTGAAATACATAAAAGAATAATTGTTATTGTTGTTTTATATAGGTATGAAATTTTGGTCTCTCATATTCAGAAAAGACTGAGGGTGAGTCACCAAGCGAGTGATTGAGTGAGTGAGTGTGAATCACTCAGTCAGGGCATTGGTCAGTCAGTCAGTCAGTCAGTCAGTCCATCTGTCACAACAGCATCAAAACACTCCTAAGGCTCAGCTTCAAATCTGATTGTACTAGGTGCATCAGGCAAGTTTCCTATAGAGTTTATAGAAGTTTAATCCAACAAGGTCACAACATTAAGACAGTTGCCTTTTCTTCTCTTTTGCCCCAGACCCTAGTCATTTCTTCCACAGATGAGTAAATGCAGCTCTCAATCTTCCACATCTCTTCACAGTCTGAAAAATAAAACATCATAAAAATTAACCATAACAGATAACTATCATGAAATTATTTCATAATCAAATTACACATACACATATATAGAACTATAACATCTCAAGTATTTGACCAAAGAAAGTGGCTTCCAAGCCCCATATTATCAGTGCCTTCACAGATAATTCAATTATATTAAGTCAATTATATTTAAATATATTTGTCTTCAACATTTCTTACCTGGTAACTTAGTTTCATCAGGAACTCTGCTCCATGTGTTCTCAGAAACATTCCATTCTCAGTAATCCAGAATGGAATACTCATAGTCCAATCAATACTTTCATACAACACCATCATTTTAAATGACTGCAATTCCTGGTCTTGTTCTGTCAAGTCATGGACACATTTACAGCAAGCCCACTCACTGTCTCATTCCAATACTGCTTACTGGAAGGGGTGTAATGTCCCCATGAACCATTCAAAGTTGGCATGTGGATTTCTTTATGAAACACACACTAAACATAACTGAGACAAAAAAGTGTTGTAAATACAGACCAGACTTTCCTGATGCTCTGGTACCACGCACGCAAATAATTCACACATTAGTAAAAAAAAGTCTCAAGCAAAAGGCTCCATTTTTGGCAGTAAATGAACATGCAAAGAACATGTGCTAAAGAGAAACTGGATTAAATTGGTACTAGATAGGGAAAATCTCACAAAAAAAAAAAACTTTGGGCCAACTTACACAACCATCAGATATGTATGTCATCAGCACAAAATTCAACAAAACTACTGCATTTTCATCCATGCGTGACGACTGCAGTTCACAAACTCTATTATGCAAACTACAAAATAACTAAACTGTGTGAACAACCACCTTCGCAGTGTGCATGTTGGTTGTATTAACCACAGGCTACTTCTATTTGGTCATGAAGCTTTATTTTATCTCAGCAGAAATGTGAACCCTGAGAGCAATGGGTACTGTGGAAATCCCATTAAACCAGACAGTGTCATTACATTATGTTACGGTTCATGTGTCAAATGTTATAAGCGCAAATATGATCAATGGGTCAATATGGTGGTCTGAGACCAAATATTCACACAATGAAACACACATTTTGATGCCACTTTTTGAATACCTGTTTACTTATAAGAGAACCTGTGCCATTCTTTCAGCAAGACACCATCAACAGCTCATGCTGCAAACCATTCCCAGCACATTTTTCAAATTCATTCATTCTGTAGTCTGCCTTGTAACAGGTCCACCCATACATGCTCTACACTAAAATACATGGACCCTGACTCACAGCAAAAACTGCTGCCCTGCCTGCCATCACAATAATTTGCAACTCCACATTCTCCTGTTCCTCTGCTGTCATCATCATCATCATCATCATCAACATCAATAATGTGAAGCACAATGACCTACATGAGGTTATGCAACACTGGATGATGCAGAAGGAACACAGTATACGACACCTACAACAATCTACAGAATGTCTAAGAAGTCACCACACATCTGAATTGTTTTTTATTTATTTAATTATGTCTGCATTTTATGACTTGGCATGACATTATGCAACTTGGTAAACATGCATGGTAACAAACACGTGACAAAGCCACACTGTGCCAATGCCCTAAGTTGCACTTTCTCTATAGCAGTTGTGTGTTGTGTGTCACTGATAATGGCAGATGCAAGCAATTATTCCATTGAGGAGTGTCTGGTTGTGTTTTGGTACATGAAAGACAGCTCACAGGTAAGGTGATGAATGCATTGATGACAGTGTTTCAGCCTGTGGGGAATAATAAAAGAGAAAGTGGTAGGATGTCATTACAGGTCAATCCTAAATAATGAGCTGCCTTTATTGATGCTGTCACCTCCTTTAACATCATAAATACCATAATCAAGTCACAAAGGATATGGTAACGTACCAAGCTCTGCAGTGACCAGAGAGTGCCCACACAGATCCACTGGATTCATAAAGTGCAGGTATGTTGAAATAAATAAATCAGGTGTATGGTGGACATCCTGAACAAGCACTATGTGTCACTGGCCAATGCACCATGTAAGTCACTTATGACAAAAATCACATATCACTTCATGATAATTGCAGTTACTGCTTTCCAGTCATTTATGTACAAACAATTGTCACAGAAAACAATTCAATTCTTCAAAGCACCCTACAGTGCCTGTTGCCTAACACATGCTGGTAGTTGCTTTGGTGTGACAGATGCTGATCCTTAATTGTCATTAAAAGCAAATTCAATTTTATGATTATTTTATAACACTACATTCATGGTAGCACCATTTACCTGAACCCAATAAACTTCAAGAGCTTTCAATAAAATCTTCTCAGGCTGACAGTTATACCAAGGGTGAATGTTCTTCAACATTTCAAGGATGGATCAGTCCCTGAAACACTGGAGAATTTTCAGGGCCTTCAGGTGACTGCCCAAGAAAATTTTATTGAATTCTGTCACTGTGAAAGCTTCAAGGCATATAAATTTCAAAAGCACCAATTCCTGGTTATATAAAAATAATTGGGCAAAAAATAAATCTTTTATTGTTATACACATAATTATGTCCACCACACTGTTCCCTCACAAGAGGAAAGAAGAGACCCATGGACATGCTCACATATGCAAAATGAATGCACCTTGTATTACAGCACACACATAGATTTAAAAAAATCACTGGTTGGCATAAAATATTCTTTAAAGTATACTAGAACTGTACCGTGATTTTCCAATATAAAATAATACATGCCAAGAAATACCACCACAGCATTCTACAGAAGTATTAGGTTAGCTTTTGGAATATTACAGCAATTGTGACTTAATACATATCTAATTAACACAATACCACCTTACCATGTGATAAAGCATCAATTCTGGTCATTATGTACGAATCCTTCATGACCTTAATAGTGAGAAACAAAAGAATCAACAGAACAAATCGAAACCACGTGGAAAACATTTTCTAACATCTTCGTAATCTACGTATGTCCGTAATTGTAACGCCAAATCATCTTTGACAGCAGCATGGCAAGATACAAAAAGATATAAATATTCAGCAGTGGGTACATTAACGAAGCAAAAAACCACCACTGAAGACCACTGAACGAAAAACTAATGAACGAAACTATTCTATATACATATGACATACTTTGTACGTTACACAAGAACGTAACCTTAAAATGTGTGAAAATAATATTAACTGTTAGGTATCCTCAACATTTGGACAAGACGAGCTTTGAAATATAACGTCCCAAACAAAACCTTAATGGCATCGTTCATCGGTAACTGGGCAAACTCGGTGCGTAGGACAAAACCGCCAAGACATTGCAGATGTGAAATTCATAACCTTAATGTGAAGGCTAAACGTGGCGATAAAACAGGTTAATTAAACGCGCTTTCTTCACAGATAAGTTCCCATGACAATCAAAAGCTACATTAAATCAAATGTGACTGGTACTACCAAACGAAAAACTATGGAAGCCAGGTATACATGACAAGTCATTAACACGCCCAACACTTGCAGCGAAATCACATCTCCGTCATGTGTCACTCGACAGATCAATGGTAACCGGAGCAAAATCCAACTCAAAAATAAATATATTTCTCTACTTATAACAAACCGGTTGAAGAAAAATGTTTCTCACCTTTTCAAATGACGAGTTTACAACAACAGGAAGCACCATCAACCAACCAATTTCCTTTTCCAGCCCATTTCCTCACCGAAACATGAAACACCCTACTTCACGACACAACCATTCAATGACGTCAGCCAATGCTACGGCCTTCTAGATTCTGCAAGCAGCCAAACGTGCATGACTGTAACGTACCAGGCAGCCTCCGGAAACGTAATAGAAACCAGTCACTTCATATATAGAAGTTAATATTTTGGAAAATAGACTATCAGAATGACACAATAATAAATAATTAAGATTAATTATGAAAACAAATTATTGTGTGATCCATCCTGGCATGAGTTGGGATATGTCAGTATAGTAACGAGGTTATGGCTTGGACTACTCTTAAGTGTCGGTACGTCTATTCAGGCTCCAAGAAATTTTAATAATCTTCATAGTGTGCAAACAGACTATGAAGCCCAGAGATGGATATAAGGGGCCTTTCCTGGAAGGTAAGCGACCGAGGCGTGCGGCTTATCAGTCACCCACACGTCAAACAAAGGTTCAAAATGCATTGTTCGCTTCCTCCACCACCATACGCCTTTATGACATTACAATTAAGCGGAGAAACAACTCCACAGCTAATATACATGTAGAGGAATAACATGAACAGTATTAAGCAGGGAAGAAAAAATCCCCTAGGATTATCTTATACTTCCACCATTGGACTGATAAAAAATTAGCTTTGAAATGACTTCACAAAATACTCGAACTATAACTAGAGAATGGCCTATTGAAATTAACAGGAAGCAGAATATCGCTGTAGGGATCATGTTTATTGTATTCACTCCCAGAGAGAGCTGTTCCCTGCTCTAAAGTTATGAATACAGTACTACCTGGAAGGAAAAAGTTGAAAACGGAAGAGTAAATGTTAATGGGATCAGTCTGTTACCAGAAATTTAACTCATGCATACTTAATCAGAAGCATTAGTGCTAATCCCAAAGACCTTACAGCATAATTTAATTAAGAACATACTTGGAGGGAGTTTTTCTGTAATCCTGTGTACACCATGAATGCTAGCACTAAGAAGTAAGCTGAATGATGTCCATCATATTGATGAACAAGTCTGAATATTTTGATTGTGAGAAACAGATCCATCATCCAACCTCATGAAGAGTACAACTGTTTAGAAATTCAGATAAAATGTATCCAAAAATGTGTATTAAGTAACGGTTTATATATGACTGTCAGAAATCTCACAAATGAGCTATGTAAAATTAAAAAAAAAAATTGTTTGAGAAGCTACATACTTATGCAGTGAACCAACAAGTGATCTCCCCTGTAGCACACATCTCTCATCATTTAAGAGGGTGTATATCAACTACATACAACAAACAAAAAATATAAACACACCCAGTTTTGTTTTTAACAACCATGTAAGTTTTGTCTGTTTTTAACGATACATAATCTGACATTTTACAACCATATGGAGTGCTTGAGATAAACACTGTAACATCAAGTGGTTTTATGTATGCAATTTGACAATTTCTTTATATTTTATCAGTATTCTTGTAAAGCGTCCTGAAGATGGTTACAAAAATAATTGAAATTTGCAGGTGATTAATAATATATGTTAAGGCTTATTCTACCAGTGTGCATATGTTGGTTCACTACATAAGTGTGTATATCCCTGTAGTGCATGGATATGAAACATATTAATTTTATGTGAGAAGGTGTTTAATGGCACAGCTATGCCAGTTAAATGTGTCGTGTTTATTATGCACTATTAAAACAGTTTCATTGGATTTGACTTGGTTGGTTTTTCTTGGAATATTTCAAAATATATTGAGGATTATTTTCTAATTTAATGGCCACATTTTTAAATAAATTATAAAATCAAATATTATTAGCCTCTTGTTAATTTTTAGCTACCAATTCTCATCTGTTGATTATATATTCATTGTTTTCTGTGTCATGGCAACACTTTCATAAACTTCTGTAGTTTCTTAGGTCCAGTAAGATATAGTGAACAGCAAACGTTTATCCCTGTTCCTTGGAGCAATTTTCATTGGTTATAATGGGTTGGCCGCCCTCTTGACCGGTGTGTATGTTTTCTACATGAGGTACTTCATCTTAATTTTAAAATGCCTTTGTCCCTCCTTTAATGTCTTCAGTATCTTCTGTTTTGATTTATTTCATTATGCTTATTAATTTTATGCTTACTCAGATGTTGTCTGCAGCTTTAGTTAACTAAAGTAGTGGTCTCAGGAAGTTCACAACAGCCAATATTTAAATTTGTGTTGCATTAGTTGGGTTTAGGCTAAATTATTTTGTGGATCATGACAGTTATGTAACAAAAATAAAATTATATTACAGTCAGAAAATACTGATTTATTTCATATTAATGTTACACTGTTGAACTCTTGTTTTATACAAAATTAACTTCAATAGATACTATCACTTTTCTAACACTTATGTTGTGTTACAGTGTATAATGCTACCCTATTTTATAAGAGCCACGTCATTTTTGTTTGTATTATATGATATGCCACTGCACATTATCCTAATACAGTCTTGGCAGTTAAATTATAGGTTTTATGCGACAAATCCTATCGATCTTTCCTCAATACTTGTCCCAAGTCATGACTGAGACATGTCCACAACATTTTATGTATAGCATAGTAACATGTCAGTGTTTCGGTACTTAATTTTCCACATCTACCTGTTACTTGCATTACTAAAATAAAGCATTATTGAATGATTATATTCTCTACATGTAATTTTTCTTAACCCTTCAAGGGAGTTATGCTTCCAACAAGGATTTTCACAGATTCCAAACATATTATAAGATATTCTCTTTGAGGTCTTACAGAATTTATTGATAAACATTAAAAGAGTTTGTGAAAATATCTAAAGACTTAAAATTAATTTTCATAGCTCAGAGACATTCTCCCTGTTAGACTGTTCCACAGTAGATATAAAAAACAAAGGTCATTTTCACATTTACTGTGATTTTCTCTGCAACAGAACCATTTAATGTTGAACTTTTATACCAAATTTGATCTGTTAGGCTGCAGACTTTTCTAAAGAAAATATTGTATACAAGCTTCAATGTTCATAGTTAAGTCAAAAAAAAAAAAGAGTTCTGCTGCAAGTTGTATGTAACAGAAATGGTCCTGTGAATGAACAAGATCTTACATCTTTAAGCAAATGAGGTCAGTGCAACATGCTAAATACAGTCATTAAGTTAATGATTGTTTAAAATACATTTTGAAACACACAGTTTTTGACAGGGTATGGATAAAATTAATATCAGTGTGTCAGTGAATTAGAAAGTTATAAATTACTAGTAATAAAGTATCAATATTTTGATGACAGCACTGGAAAGTAGCTCTCAATTATTTTTTAACTCTCTTGATTTCTGGTTGAGACACAAATTTGGAGTTCAACTTCAAAAGTCAATCTTATGTAAATCTTATCTGAATTCCATCACCTCAGAAACATCAGCACTTTTGAGCTGTAGGCAGTAATTTGGTGGGAAAAGATAATATTAGTGTGTATCAAATTGGTCTGTGTTCATTCCATCTTACTAGTGGTGGTAATTGTCAATAATTTATCATTGTCATGAAATATTTGATCACATACTTATATGTGGATAATAATTTGCACAAATTTGTAACAAGAAAACACCACTTTTAAAATTAATTCACAAGAACATTTTGAAATTAGAACAATAAAAATGTGATATAATTGTTGTGTGTTTTACAAGGAATATTACATGTAAGATTAGTAGCGCATCCATGTGTAATTTGAATGTGTTCAGTCTGTGGTAAGTGATGATAAATCTTACTAATTATTAACCTCTTGAACATACTAATCATTCATGCAAAAATCCTTCATTCTCACAACAAACAGCAGCACATTATGCGCTTCATGCACTGGCATAAAGAAAAACATAAGGTTGCAGATATTTACTTGCCTCTATCCTTATTCTTGATTCCTCCAATATTTGATCACTTCTGTATTGTAAATATGCAACTATGTATGAATAAAAATGTAATTATAAAATCTGTGTAAAATATATATGTATTTACATTTTTTATTAGCATATATTTAATTATTGTTGGTTGAGGCAGACACAAGATGTACATCTGAAAGTCTGAATTGAAGTAAAACTTTTTAACATACTTTAGCCTAATGGCATACTTTGTATACCTTTTATTTTCATGCTACCTTCTATTGGTGATGTCATTAGTGATTCCTAAGATATACCACGAAGAACATCCTACACATTTGAAAACACAATACAAGGTTGGAAGACGTGAACTATAGATGATAAGACAGAAAACGCAAGAGCCCAAGTCCTTCATCCTGGGTAGTAGTAGGAATGTGAACCTTAATACACACCTGCTCAGCCTTTTATGTGGTGTGGGAAACTTGGCAAAATTTCAAATGTGTGCAAGCAACATTTAATTCAGTACATAGACTGAATAATGAATAAGTATGCATGTAATTGTATGAGTAATTTTACCTGTGTATTACTTGTGCATCGTGCAATAAACATATCCTGATAATAATAGGAAAAATTTATAAAAAATTCAATTCACAGCATAGGGTAAAATGTCAATATTTATATTACATTTTTGCAAAATTATTTAGTAATATAATGTGTGACTCCATTAAACAAACAGCTCATAAGCTTTCAAAATGGCTTTAGAGTTCTAGCTTCAACCTGCTATGGAAAGGATTGAAAGATATTTTCTTGTTTAAGTCTGCAGGCAACATAAAATTGTCATGGGCCACATGTTTTTTGCAAGCTATGGGTCAAGCGGGTCTGTCTTAACATCACTGAAGGGTTAATCCTTCCATGACAAAATTTCTTATTTCCCTTATTATACAAAATATTAAATTACACTTTCTCCAAATCCTGCATTACATTGCACAAGTTGTTGTATCTTCACTTCAAGTCAGATCCTTAAGACAAAACTTCCCACTGTACTGGACACTTGCACCAATATCATAATAAAAAATGTGTTCACCAAAATGGAAAGAATAAGTGCTAGGAACCCTATGCGTTCCTTCATTATCTGACAGCAGGTTTTAAAACCTCCATATTTAAGAAACACATGTAGTATGTATCATAAGGTATGGTACTATCAAACACACAAAGTTTAGATCAGATTCCTTAATTCATATTGTCTCTCTGGTAAGAAAAGGAGGGTTCTTATATTTTTTTAGTACAAACTTTGGAATTTTTAATCAGTAGCACTGAAATTCCCTTGCTTGTGTCCATGAAATGCTTTTTGGTTTCAAGTTGCTTTCTTTTTATTAGTCCTTTATCTTCTTTCCAGTGACAAACATGATGTTTCCTGACACAGAATTTCCTTGTTATGGCACAGTTGCTGTCTTCTGCATGTTGAATTACCTTTACTTTAAAACTGTTGTCATTACCACAGTGCTATATCTATGGTATTTTAGATGCTCTTGTACCATTTGATTCAACATGACCGTGCATAATTCTTACAGAATATTTTGGTAACTTCTCATTCCCTTAATATGACTTAAAATGAGCTGTCAGGATGTTGAGCTGTGGGCACCAGCAAGGCAAGACACATGCCTGGGTATTTTAGCCTTCAATTTTTTTATAAAAAGTCCATGATAATATAAACAATTAGAACAATAACTTTTGTTTTGAGTGTACCAGTTGGACATTTATTATACAGTTTTTGTTTTATTTTTGTAAATTTTGAGCTGCTCAAAAAATTGTGTAAAATACAGACAAGCATGGGTGTGTGAAATACAGACAAGCATGGGTGTGTAAAATATAGACAAGCATGGGTAAAAACAGACACAAACGAGACAGGCAGTTTATGATAACGTAACATCAAGGCACATTCACGTAATTGTTTTTGCCTGTGTAGAAGCAAATATTGAATATTATGAAAGTGTGTGTGTGTGTGTGTGTGTGTGTGTGTGTGTGTTCTTTTCTTAGTTATCTAGCATGCAATTCACGTATTTTCTGCATGGTATTATATTACATGTGACCTGTCTGGCTGTATGATATTTTTCTGCATTATCTCATAAAAGGCACGATTTTCAGAAAACAATTTTTGAACATAAAATGTGTGTTTTGATTTTCTCAACAACTTTCATGTGTAAATTTTGTCATTGTAAGAAGAATTCAGCAAGATATTATAAGTGTACATTGGTCTTGTACCCATTATTCTTGTTGTGTGTTAATGAAACTTGAATTTGTTGACAGGTTTTCAAAAAATCCCCAAATATCAAATTTCATGACAATCTGTCCAGTGAGAGCCTAGATCTTCTATGCGGACAGACAGTCGGACAGACAAAATGATATGACGAGCCTACATAGTTGCTTTTTGAAATTTTGCAAATGCACTTAAAATGGGAGGCCAACAAAAATTTGTTTGCCTGATGCAGCAGAGAACATACAGCTGGTGCTGGCAGTCAGCATGTCAATAATGAAATGTGGAGTGTAGAATAGCATGTGTTACTGTAGCAGCAGTTGTATGGTTTTCTTTATGCACCTATACAAAAATACTGGATCTGGTCACAGAACATGAATAACATTTTGCACAATTGTACGGTAACCAGCCATTTTTCACATGACAAATTGCAAAAAAAAAAATCTTTTATTGTTGAGTTATGGTAATAGCTAATAGTGAAAATTTTAAAGTGGTTATGTCAGTGTTTATTATTTTCTGTCATGTAACCACTGACTTATTTATGCTTGTAGCAGTGTAGTAGTAGTAATTTCTTTTGTTTGCCAGCCACTCTCAAGAACACATAACTGACAAAAGACAAGTGGGTATCTAACATCCATCAACAAGGTTCCCACTGCTTCTATTTCATAGTGTATATTTTCAATTAGCTGGGCATTTACACTAGTTTATTCTACCAGAGAAATAGAAAAGGCAATGGTGAGATATAAATGCAACTGCTGACAGAGGCTATTGAACACCCGCTATCAGATATTATTGTATTTTGAGGATGTATGTATTTATGTATGAGAGGTGCTAATGTTTACTCAGTACAGTCTGGTACCACAACAAAAAGCATTCTGTATCCTTGAGAGCAACACTACTACAGCTATGTTTTCTTTGACACACAACATTATTATGACTGGATGGCAGATAAGGGGAAATATCCAACTTTCATGACTAGGGTTCCCATGCCAAAGGTCCGAGGATGATGATGATGATGATGATGATATAAACAATAATAGTAATAATAGTAGTAGTAGTAATAACAATAATTAGTGTGCCCATGCAAAAAGTCAAGTAATAATAACAACTAAAGTGCAAATACAAAAAATATAGAAAGTTAATAGTTTGTAATATAATATATAATAAACCAACGAGATGCAACTCTGGCAGTATTGTGTTTATTAAAAACTACAAGTATGCTCTACATGTTTCGGACGCCATTTGCGTCCATCTTCAGGAGCACTATAAACTGT
>JGI20166J26741_11471252_pt1 | contig 13169 bp, 12 predicted proteins | sample TergutCu122P5_FD_26741 | JGI IMG/M metagenome (IMG submission 26741)
TTTCAGAAAAAAGAGCAGGGTATCTTTCGATACTCTGCCCTTTTTAGTCCCCTTGTCGGTCATGTCCTTATCTTAATGACATTGCCCGAAAGGCGGGGTTTTTTTTGTACTGGTTCATGCGGGAATTATGCGCCAACGCTCAGCACAAAGATGGTGTTGGCATGGGCAAAAGTACTCCCAGCGCCGCTAATGGTGTCGCCATCCACATAGACCGCAAAGTTGATCAGCTGACCATCACGGAAGTAATCTCTGAACGCGTTTCCGGTCATGACCTGAATCGGATTTGCGCCTGTGCCGGACAGATCGACAAATACTGTGTTCGCGTTGATTCCATAACGGCCGCTCTGCATCGGTGCGCCGCTGGCAAAGTAGCCCGCATTGATCTCAACGGTGCTCTTGTTGATGTTAAACAGGCCGCCGCTCACATCGCGATCGCGATAGGCACTCGAAGTGACATCAAAGTTGCCGACTGTGTTGTACACGCTGAGCGTCTTGCCAGACAGTTTGACAAAGAAGTTGTCCTGCGGAGACGCGGCGCCTGTATAGACGAGCGTGCTGGGATCGGTGGTGGTTGTGACGCTCACCTTAGCGCCGGTATTGATGTCAATGAGATTCAGTGTCCAGGAAGGAGCCTTGCCGGCAACCTGAACCTTTTCAGCAGCCGCGACACTCGCATTGTAGAAATAGATGCTGGAGCCCGTAGCAGCCGCGGCGGGAGCGCCGAACAGAGCAGCTGTCAAGAAGTTATTCGTGACAGCGACGGTGCCGTTCGCACCGGTCTGCTGGTTCGCGTAGGACTCAATGTCATACCAGCCATTGTTGCTGCCAGGGGCATAAACCGGCAGGAGCGCGTTGGCGGTTCCCTGCTTTACAACGACACTGAAGCTATCCTGGCCATAAACGCCGGAGACGTAGAAGAACAGGGACAGGTCGTTCGAATAGAGAGCTTTGGTCGGGTCGCCGCCGAACTGGTTCAACAGAGGATCGCCGTTCTGCGCGTTGAAGTTCGTGACCTGGCCACCGGTGGCAAACTGTCCCGCCGGAATGCCGTCATTGACGTTCGTCAGGATCGCCGTGCCGTCATCGTTGACTGCGCACTCGTACAGGCCGAGCAGACCATCGGTGTTCGGAACAACGGGGCCAAGAACGCTCTTCTGCACGTTCACAGCGCTGTAATCGAAGTTATTCGTATCAAGCGGGACTGTGGTCAGCGTGGAATCCGCCTGATCAATAACATAATCCTTATGGGCGCCCTTGGAGTCATAGATGTCGGCATGCAGGAGCGTGGTCTTCTGGGTCACACTGGTGCTGTGATCGATCCAGAAGTTGGCCACATAGACGATGTTGCTATAGACGTTCTGGAAATAAGCGACGATGTTGCCGCTCGAATCGAGAAATGCCGTCACACTGGAGCCGAGGTACGGCGGATTGGTGACATTGCTCGCAGCGGTGATAGCGCCGGTATGGTTAGAGACCCAGCCGCTGTTAGCCGTATAATCCTTGCCGCCGATGGTGTAGACGCCGCTGGCGGTGTACTTTGTGAAGTCACCGGCCACAATGGTCGGAGCGGCGAAGGCATACATACCGTCATCCGCGACGGGGTTGAGGCCCACGGCCTCTTGGATCAGGAGCACAGCGCCGACAACGACAGGAGCATTTGACACAACATTCGCGACAGGGACGCCAGGAATGCTCGGGTCAGTAAAGTAGCACACCGCATTGTCGCCCGTGCCGAGGATGTAGCTGACCTGGGCCAAGATCTGGGTTTGCTGCTCAACGATGTCCGCGCAGTAGCCGTTGTTGTTGATGAAGGACACGGGCTGCCCGGCCAGGTTCCCAGGCGTCGGAGTCAGCGTTTTGGGCAGACCTGTGGTGAGAGCCGGCAGATTCGGGGTCACAAAGTTCAGGGAGTAATTCACAGGCCAGTCACTTGCTCCGAGACCGTTCTTCGTAGCGGAAGCCAGGAGATCGCTCGTCACGGCGGTGGAGGTGGTAACGGTGGCGAGATCCTGCACGTAATAGACATCCGTGTTGCTCGTGTTGTACCAAACTTTGACCGCGTGGTTGATCAGCTCAAGGCCGGAGTCGTAGCCCTTTAGTTTCACGTTGGTTCCGTCTGACCGAACCAAGGTGATGCCGCTCAGGTCATTGGCGGTAGCACCGTTATCAATGACGCGACCGATACTGGTATCCAGGTTGAACGCCTGCGCGCCGAGGGTGAGGCTGGTCAGTCCGGGAGGCGAGCCGGGGGTAACGGCGACCGGGACATAGACCTTCTGTGCATCGATAAACTGTACGAGGTAGTTGGGGGCAAAGAAGGCGTTGAAGATGTACAGGGCGGCCTCGTCACGGGTGGCGGCCTTACTGTAATCAACTTTATCCGGGTTCACATTGCCGGACAGGATTTTGCCGGAGTTCGCGTCGCCGATGGCGAGTGTCGCGACATTCAGAGCCCAATCCTTGCCGACAAACTCGCCCTGCTTGCCATAGCCGAGGCCGGCCAGCAGCATTTTCGCGAGCTCAAAGGCGGTGACGTTGCCGTTGGGATCGAAGGTGCCGTCGCCGCGGCCGTCAACGATGCCCTGTGAGGCGAGGTACTGGACATACTTGTTCGCCCAATGGCCGCTCATGTCGGTAAAGCTGCTGGCGTTGTTCGGCAGCTTCTCGGTGGCGTCCACGCCCAGCAGGGCGTAGCACACCATCTTCGCAGCCTCAGCGCGGGTGACATTGTTTAGGGGCTGGAAACTGCCGTCGGGATAGCCATTGATAATGCCCATTCCGGTCAGAACGCCGACCTCAACCGGGTACCTGATCTTGGTGTTGTCTGTGAACGCGTTGGCTGCAACGCCCATCAGGCTCACGACCAAGAGAAGGGCCAGAACGAGGCTCAGGCTTTTCTTGAGAGTCTTCTTCATCAAAAAAACTCCTCCTTAAAATAGTACCCCACAGATTAGCGGGGCCTGTTGTATGTACAAACGTTTGCGGCAAAGCAGCTGCAAATCTCCCGCAAGCGCAAGCACCAAAGTTTGTACGCGAGGGAAAAACGGGAATAGACTTGGTAAAAATTTACATATATTTGGGGCCTTTTTCCCTCTGTTACAGGAGGTATTGTAGCACAGCGGCAGAGAAAGGTCAATTGTGTTTTCAGTTTGTAACGCAATTGAAACATAATCTGGCAGGGGTGTTTTGCGCAAAAAAATCCCCCGTTTGGGGGATTTTTTTGACTTATTTGGCGTATTCGATGGCTTTGGTCTCGCGGAGCAGATGGACTTTGATCTGTCCAGGATAGGTGAGCTCTGTCTCGATCTTTTTGGCGATCTCCCTGGCCAGGAGGATCATCTGATCCTCACCCACTTCCTCGGGAATGACCATCACGCGAATTTCGCGTCCGGCCTGGATGGCGTAGCAGCCCGCGATGCCGGGGAAACTGCGGGAGACTTCCTCGAGCTTCTCCAGACGCTTGACATAGCTCTCGATGTTCTCACGGCGCGCTCCGGGCCGCGCGGCCGAGATGGAATCCGCCGCCTGGACAATGCAGGCCACCAGGGTCTGGGGTTCCACGTCCCCGTGATGCGCCGCGATGGCGTGGATGACATCTTCGCTCTCCTTGTATTTCCGGGCCAAGTCCACGCCGATGGTGACGTGGCTGCCCTCCACCTCATGGTCGATGGCCTTGCCCAGATCGTGCAGCAGGCCGGCCCGCTTTGCCAGCGTGACATTGGCCCCGATCTCCGAGGCCAGAAGCCCCGCGATGTGGGACACCTCAATGGAGTGATCCAGGACATTCTGCCCGTAACTCGTGCGGTAGCGCAAACGGCCCAGGAACTTGATGAGATCCGGGTGCAGGCCGTGGATATTGGTCTCAAAGGTGGCGCGCTCGCCCTCGGACTTGATGGTGGCGTTGACCTCCTTCTGGGCCTTGGCCACCATTTCCTCGATGCGAGCCGGGTGGATGCGCCCGTCCACGATCAGCTTCTCTAAGGCGATGCGCGCGACTTCCCGGCGCACCGGATCAAAGCTGGAGAGGGTGATGGCCTCCGGCGTGTCGTCGATGATGAGATCGACGCCGGTCAGGGTTTCGATGGAGCGGATATTGCGGCCTTCCCGGCCGATGATGCGGCCCTTCATCTCGTCGTTGGGGAGGGGCACGACGGAGACGGTGACCTCGCTGGCATGATCCGCGGCGCAGCGCTGGATAGCGGTGGAGATGATCTCCTTGGCGCGCTCGTCCGCTTCTTCTTTGTATTGGGTCTCGATATCCTTGACCTTCATGGCCATCTCGTGGGTCACTTCGGACGCGAGCTGGTCGATGAGATATTTTTTGGCTTCCTCCTGGGTGAAGTTTGAGATCTTTTCGAGCATCTCCAACTGGCCCCGCTTGATCAGGTGGATCTCCTCTTTTTGCGCCTCGGCCTCCGCGATTTTCGCGTTCAGGGTCTCGGTGCGGCGCTCAAGGCCCTCCGACTTGCGGTCGATGTTCTCTTCCTTCTGCTGCAGCCTGCGCTCCTGCTTTTGCAGCTCCGCGCGGCGTTCGCGCACCTCACGGTCATACTCGCTGCGGTTTCTGTGTATTTCTTCCTTCGCCTCCAGGAGCGCTTCGCGCTTTTTGCTCTCCGCGCCCTTGATGGACTCGTTGATGATCCGTTTGGCTTCTTCTTCCGCGCTGGAAATTTCCCGCTCCGACACGCGCTTGCGGTATTGGATGCCCAGAGAAAAGCATATAACGCCCACGACGACAAGCAAGACGATGCCGCCGACAATCCATAACCAAGTCATTGCTGCGAAACACACCTCCTTTTCTATTGAATTTTTTGCCGTGCTTTGACCAATATGGTTCTATGATAATTGCGGTAAAAACAGCCGCCGCAAAAATGCAAATGTTGAGGAGCCTCCCCGCTCCAACAGACCATTCATATTATTCTAACGTTTTTGCCCGGGAATGTCAAGTGAAATGGTGTGTTTTCGGGGGAGAATTTTATTTCAGGGGCAGCCACCCCGGCTTACGGCCCCCCCCTCCTTTGACTTAACTTGAGCCACAAAGGGTCAAGGGCTTGACAAAAGCATTTGGATAGACCACCCCGTCAGCGCAAGGGCAGCGCTGCCACCCCTCCTCGGGCGGGGAATTTTTAGAGGGCTTAGAGGGCACGATGCGGTACGGGTCTCCCAAAATTCTCCTCCCCGGGAGGAGTACCCCGAAGGGGGGAGGTGGTCTATTTAAACGCCCTTGTCAAGCCCTTGACCCTCTCCCCTATTCTCCCCGGAACAGATCATCGTAAGACGGCACCTTCAGCACTTCTTTGATTGCCTTTAGCTCGTCAAGGGCGATATGCCGGATTCCCACCTCAATTTTTGCATAAACACCTCTGGACATATCGCAGCCTTGTACCTGTAATCGGGCTGCAACTTGATCTTGCGTTAATTTCTGCTTCTTCCGCGCAATTTGTATATTTTTCCCTACAACGGCGTCGGTCCGCATACTTTGCCCACGCATACAATCACTCCTTTTGCTCTAAAATCGGAGCAAATCTTTCTTGATTGTATACATAGGCTATGTTAAAATAGCTACGCTAGCCTAGCAAACGAAGGGGATGACAATATTTATGACCACCTATCATGAGATGTACCTGAAACTCGCCAGCGCCACGGCGGACGCGATCGAAGACTTGCAGGCAACGACAAAAAAATTAATCCTCGCCCAACAGGAGGCGGAGGATATTTTGCTCAACCGGGGCGACGGGGCGGATCAGGAGGCAACAATAACACTGCTCCGCCCGGAAGATGCGGCGGAGCAGTGCGAAGAAATGCAACAAACTGCTAATTTATGCTAATTTATGCAGAAATTGCATCCAGCTGTAGCAAATTCACATTTTTTTCGCGACGGCCAAATGTTCCGCCAGCTCGGCCATGGCGGCGGGGATATCGATGGCCTGGGGGCACTTCTCTGTACAGGCGTTGCAACTGATGCAGTTTTTTGGCCACTGCTCCTCCGGCAGGGCCAGCGCGTCCTGCAGCTCCCAGTCGCTCTCCGCCACGCGGTAATCGTTGAGCGTCTCCAAGAGGCCGGGGGTGTCCAAGCCCACGGGACAGCCGTCGCAGTAGTTGCACTTTGTGCAGGGGATGACAATTTTGCTTTTGAGCAACGCCACGGCTTCCGCCAAAACCTCCCGCTCCGGGTCGGACAGAGGACTGAAGTCCGACATGGTTTGCAGGTTGTCTCGCGCCTGTTCCGCGCTGGACATCCCGCTGAGCACAGTCTGTACCCCCGGCAACCCGGCCGCCCAGCGCATCGCCCAGGAGGCGACGCTGCGCTTCGGCGCCGCCGCCTTTAGCAGCGCATCCGCCTCGGGACAGAGGGCGGCAAGCCGCCCGCCGCGCACAGGCTCCATGACGACAATGGGGATGTTCCGAGTACGGAGCAGTGCGTACAGGGTCTTGGCGTCGAGGTAATCCCAGTCGAAGTAGTTGAGCTGCATCTGGGCAAAATCCCATCCGCCGTAGCTGTCCAGGAATTTTTCCACCAATTCCGGTTTTGCGTGGATAGAGAAGCCCAGATAGCGGATCTTCCCCTCCTCCCGGAAGCGCTCCAGCGCGGGGAGCACCCAGCCTGTCTCATAGACCTTATAGCTGTTCGGCTCCAGGCTGTGGAAGAGATAAAAATCGAAGTGATCCACACCGCAGCGGTTCAGCTGATCTTGAAAAATGTCATAGACGTCCTGCTCACATTTGACCTTCCAGGGGGGCAGCTTTGTGGCCAGAAAATAACTATCCCGCGGATATTTGCTCAGGGCCTTGCCGATAACCGGCTCCGACTCGCCGCCGTGATAGAGATAGGCCGTGTCGAAGTAGTTGACCCCGCCGGCATAGCAGAGATCAATAATCTCCTCCGCCTTTGGAACGTCGATTTTCCCTTCGGTTGTCGTGGGAAAGCGCATACAGCCCAGACCCAGAAGCGACGTGCGCAGACCGTCCTTGAAATCACGGTATTGCATGGAAAAACTCCTCTCATTTGGAGGTATTCGACCTTAAAGGGGGTGTGGGGCGCAGCCCCGCAAAAGGAAAAAATAAAATAACTATTTTTTTGCGGGGCGTCGGGGACGCCGCCCTCTACTCCCCGAACCGTTTGGGCCTGGCTTTGAAATCAAATTTGGGCTCCTTGTGATGGATGAGGCGGACGATGTTTTCCCTGTGCTGAAAAGCGATGAGCAAAAAGCAGAACAGGCCGACGACACCCGGAAGGGCGCCGCCAAAACCGCCGATCCAGAGGCCCAGGGGAAAGAGCGCCGCGCCGATCAGGGAGGCCAGAGAGACATAGCGCGTCAGGACGAGCACAACGGCAAAGGCGGCGATGCATACGAGTCCCAAAAAGAAATTGGCGCTCAGCGCTATGACCCCGGCGCAGAGTGCGCCCTTCCCGCCCCGCAGGCCGTAATAGACCGGGTAGGAGTGGCCGAGCATCGCGCAAAAGCCCGCAAAGAGCAGGCCGACCTCCGCATAAAAGTTATAGCCGGTTTTCACGTCCGCTGTCCCGCACATCCCCAGCAGCCAGTAGCCGATGAGTACGGCGAACACGGTTTTGAGCACGTCGATGGCGAGCAGAAGCGCCACCCCCGGCACGCCGAAGACGCGGTAGAAATTTGTGAGCCCCGCGTTGTGGCTGCCGTAGTTGCGGATATCTTTCTTAAAGATATACTTGGAGGCGATGATCGCCCCGTTGATCGCGCCCAGAAGATAGGCGGCGATCGCAATGATGAAGAGCAGAAACGTGGTCACGAGTCGTTGTCCCCCTTTTGCCGGATGACCATACGGATGGGTGTCCCCTCCAGGCCGAAGACCGAGCGAATCTGGTTTTCCAGGTAGCGCTGATAGGAGAAGTGAAACAGTTCCCGGTCGTTGCAGAAGATCACAAAGTTGGGCGGTTTGATACCGGTCTGAGTCATATAGTAGATTTTGAGCCTGCGGCCCTTGTCGCTGGGGGGCTGAACCCTCGCCTGGGCGTCCGCCAGGACGCTGTTGAGCATCCCCGTGGTGATGCGCATGGCGCTCTGGCCATAGACAAAATTCACCAGCTCAAATATACGCCCTGTCCGCTGTCCCGTCAAGGCCGAAATGAAGAGAATCGGCGCGTAGGACATGAAACTCAGATTCCCCATGATCTGTTTGCGCTGTTTTTCCATGGTGCCGGTCTCTTTTTCCACCAAGTCCCACTTGTTCACCACGACAACGCTGGCCTTGCCCGCCTCATGGGCCAGGCCGGCGATTCTCGCGTCCTGCTCCGTGACGCCCTCCCGGGCGTCCAGCAGAACGAGACAGACATCCGCCCGCTCTATGGCCAGCTGGGCCCGCAGAACGGAGAATTTTTCGATGCGGCTGTCCACCTTGGACTTGCGGCGGATGCCGGCGGTGTCGATGAACAAAAAGCTGCCGTATTCGTTGTCCACCTCGGTGTCCACGGCGTCCCGGGTGGTGCCCGCCACGTCGGAGACGATCACCCGTTTTTCACCGAGGATGTGGTTGATCAGCGAGGACTTGCCCACGTTGGGTTTGCCGATGAGGGCCACGCGGATGCGATCCTTCTCCTCGCCCTCCTCTTCCGGCGGCGGAAAACACGCCACAACGGCGTCCAGCAGGTCACCGGTGCCGTGGCCGTGGACGGCGGAGACAGGGATGGGGTCGCCGAGCCCCAAGTTGTAAAACGCATAGACATCCGGATCCGGCTCGCCTGTTGCGTCCATCTTGTTCACCGCCAGGAGCACGGGCTTGTTCGCGCGTAAAAGCATGGCGGCCACCTCCTCGTCCGCTGCCGTGACCCCCGTGCCGATCTCGGTGACCAGCACGACCACGTCCGCGGCGTCGATGGCCAGCTGCGCCTGCTCGCGCATAAACAGCAAGATCTCATTGTCGGCCCTGGGCTCAATGCCGCCGGTGTCCACGATGTCAAAGCTCCGGCCGTTCCAGTCGCACGCGGCGTAGAGCCGGTCGCGGGTCACGCCAGGGGTGTTTTCCACGATGGACAGGCGTTTGCCCACCAGCCGGTTGAACAGCATGGATTTTCCGACATTGGGGCGGCCGACGATGGCCACAAGGGGTTTTGGCATGGGGTTCCTCCGTAGGGCACATAGGGCAGTGCGCTCTCGTATATTACAGCTATAATTTTATTTCTACTTTTGGCATTAAATTTGTTTCCGCAGTCCAAGTTACAGCCGTTCCGTTTTTTAACCTTAACACCACAAAGGCTTTATAAAACTCCTCGGGGGTTGTGCTATTACGCCAGCCTTGCAAAAACGCTCTCGTCGGATGATTAACGATCTCATCTTTCAAAGCATTATCGTCAACAATTTCCAAGCAACCGCTTACTCTAATTTGCATATTTTGTCCGTTGAAACAAAGTTCCGCATTTTGGCAAGCAAGCACTTGACGATAGAGGTCTTTATACGCTCCCGTGTGGAATATTACCCCGTCCCTATCGGCGCGATATAAAAACATTCCCCGCACTCTTGGAAAATTCCCATCAATCGTTGCAAGATGAAAACTTGGATTTTTGTTCATTAATTCAAAAACTTGCTCTTTTGTCATTTTATTTTTCCTTCTACAAAAATTTATATTGCGGCGGATCACAGACCACGATCCCTATAAATCAAATATCGTCTCCACCAGCGCCGCGCCGTCCACCGGCACGGGGATTACCGGCACATTCAGCTCCCGCTGCACGTCCTCGACAGTCACGTCGTCCAGAAAGACGCCCTCGCCCTGGCGGAGCATAGTCTGGGGGATCAGCAGCCGCTCGCCCAAATCTTTTCCGCGCAAGGCGGCAATGAGGTCGCCGCCGGTGACGAGACCGGCCACATCGACAGTCTCCCCGAAGAAGGTGTTGGCGACGGGGTACACATGATATTGTAGTATACCACAGTTTTTCGCCGCTGTCTCTAGTAATTTCACAAAAATCGGCGCGGCGGCCACGCCTGTGGCGAGGCTAAACGGTTTCGGCGGCGCTGTAGGGCGCGGCGCCTCCGACGCGCCGTCCGCAGCCCCAACCGCGGTCAAGGCGGTCACTTCGTCTAGCGCGGCCAGGAACTCCGTCTCAAAGAGCCGGAGCATCCCCACGCCGTTTTCCAGCTGAGGGTAATCCTCATAAGCCACATCCTCCGGCAGGGGAAACCCTGCCTTTAAATAGAACTCGTCCGCGCAGAAAAAGATACGGCTGCCGTGTTTGCGCAAACAGTATCCGGCGAAAGCCTCTACCTGGCGGACGGTCTCCGCCGCGGTATTCGCATCGAAGGCCCGCAGAGCGGGCAGCTGTTCGCGGTGCCTCGTCAGGCCCACGGGGACGACGGAGACGCTCTTCACCTGCGGGTACAGGGACGCCAGGTCGCCCATGGTTCTTTGCAGAGCCGGGCCGTCGTTGAGGCCGGGGCAGCAGACGATCTGGCAATGTGTTTCAACGCCGCCGGCGGATAAGCGCCGCAGTCTATGAAAACCCTCCGCCGCCTCGGGGTTTCCCATGAGCTTGGCCCGCAGGGCGGGAGACGTCGCGTGGACGGAGACGTGGATGGGGCTGATTTTCAGCGCCAGGATCCGCTCCATCTCCCGCTCGGACAGGTTCGTGAGGGTGATGTAGTTGCCGGACAGGAAACTCAGGCGGGCGTCGTCATCCTTGAAATACAGAGACTGACGCAGACCCCGGGGGAGCTGATCCACAAAACAGAACAGGCAATGATTCCGGCAGGCGCGGGGCCTGTCCATGAGCCTGCTCTCAAACGTCAGGCCCAAGTCCGTTCCCTCCGGTTTGTTGACACGGACGAGTTTAAACCGCCCATTTTGGCCTTTTAGCGCCAAGGTCAGGCGGCTGTCGTAGGTATAGAATTTGTAGTCCAGCACGTCCTCAATCGGACGGCTGTTGACGGAGACAAGCATATCCCCAATCTTGGCCTTGCCGGTGGCAGGGCTTTCCGCTTCAATGCCGGTGATAATCGCGGCCATGTCTGCTTCCCTCCCCAAAAATGACCTGTCATTCTGAGCGTAGCGAAGAATCTCAAGATTCTTCGGGCATAAAGCCCTCAGAATGACAGGTTCGAATAGTGAAAAAGCCGCCGGGCGGCGACTTTTTGACTACTTTTTCTTGTCTTCCTCGACCGCGATGACCTCGCGCCCGTTATACTGACCGCAGGCTTTGCAGACCCGGTGGGGCAATTTGAGCTCCCCGCAGCTAGGGCAGGTCACGAGCTTCGGCGCGCTGAGCTTCCAGTGGGAGCTGCGCCGCTTGTTGCGTCTCTGTTTGGAGACTTTAGATTTTGGAACCGCCATATAGAATACACCTCCTATATATCCAAAAGCTGTTTCAGTCCAGCGAATCTTGGATCAATTTGTTTACCGCAGGCGCAGGGCCCCTCGTTGAGATCCGCCCCGCAGTTTGGGCACAGGCCCAGGCAGTCCGGATTGCACAGGTGCTTGCTGTCCATATTCAGAACAAAACAGGTCGTCAGGAGCTCGTCCAGATCCAAGCTGTCCCCCTCTAGCGGGAAGATGTCCGGATTCTCGTCGTCACCGGGATCGGCGGCCAGATGGACTTGGAGCGGGAGTTCGATTTTGAGAGGGAACGTTTTCACGCAACGGTCACACAGAATCGTCATCTCCGCTTTGAGCGCGCCGCTCAGTTCCAGCGCGCCGGCGGCGTTGCGCACAACGCCCTCCGCGGTCGGGGGCAAAGAGTACCTCTCCACGCCCGGGAAATCCAGCTCCGCCGGATCCAGCACACACGAAAACGGCAAAGACGCGCCGGGTATTTCGATGATCTCGCGCAGGTTGAGCTTCATACTTCACCTCGCACAGTCGCTCTCGTATTATAAGGGAACCATGCCGGATTGTCAAGATAAAAAGCAAAAAACCGCGCCCGATGCCGCCTGGCGCGGTTTTTGCTCTCTGAAATGGCCTTACTTGTTCTGATCTTCCGCGTTTGTCTCCTCGGTCTTCTTGTTAAACTTCTCCAAGACGCCGGCGGCAAAACCCCGCCCGCCGATGCCGAAGGAGATCGCGAACGCCACGGCCAGCGCCCCCAAGATACCGATAAAAGCGTACTCCACGATATTGGACGCCAGTTGCAGCTGATTGAGCGTCATGAATATGGCAAGGAGGAGAATCGCGTACTTGACGATCTTCGCAACGAACTTCGCGCCGGAAGCAAATTTGAGGATGAGCGTCTCCACCCAGGAGGCCAGCAGGAATCCGACGCCAAGAATCAGCACGGCGCCGATGACGCTGGGCAGGTAGGCGATGACGGCGAGCCCTACGGTGTTCAGGATGTCGAGATGCACCACACTGGCCGCCTCAACCGCGAACAGGAGAATGATGATATATTTGACAAACTCCCCGATCACTTTGGACAGCGTGATCTTTCCGGCCTTGTCGCCGAGCATCTTGTTGAGGAGCCCGTTGAGCCCCGTGGTGGAGAGCAGGTCGGCCAGGAGCTTGCCGACGATCCGCGCGATCGCGACGCCGATCACGATCAGGATGATCGCCACAAAAATACTGGGGATGATCGCCAGAATTGAGTTGAGCATGTTCATGGCCGGCGTTGAGATGATCGAGATATTGAGCACCTGGAGCGCCGCGATGATCACGGGGATCAAGATAAAGATATAGACGATGTTGCCGATCAGCGTGGAAAACGTTACGGTATCCTCACCCTGGGCGATGCCCATCTTGGCCTGCAGATTGTCAATCTTGGCCTTCTTCAAGAGAGTAGTGAGCACCTGTTTGATGATTTTCGCGAGAAACATGCCGACGACCAGAACCAGAATCGCGCCCAGGATATTCGGCAGATAGCCGACCAGCGCCGTGGTCATGGCCACGATCGGTGTGGCGACGCCTTCCAGGCCCAGCTTTTGCAGAATACCCGGCAGAAAGAGGATGAAGACCAGCACAAATATAATTTTCCCGATCAATTCCAGGGAGCCCTTGCCCCCTTCGCCTTCGCCGATACCCCACTTCTCCGTGTACTTTTCAAGGCCGATTTTTTTGCCGCCCTTGACCACGATGGTCTTTACAAGCCATGCCACAAACAGGGCAAGCGCCAGGAGCAAAATCGCCGCGATGATATTGGGGAGACCGCCGAACAGGCTGTTTAAAAACCCTTGTATTGCGTCTACCACAGAAAAACCCTCCCAAAAAATTTA
>JGI20166J26741_11471363_pt1 | contig 13169 bp, 7 predicted proteins | sample TergutCu122P5_FD_26741 | JGI IMG/M metagenome (IMG submission 26741)
GATGTGTTATATTGTTCAATAAATTAAAAATAGCATCATTGATATGAACGTTTGTACGGAATCCATATTGAGCTGGGGTTAAAATTTTATTAGTTTCCAAATGTTGAAGTAATCTTTTGTACATAATCGATTCAAGTATTTTAGAAATAGCAGGTAGAAGCGATATGGGTCTATAATTGTTCATTTCATCAAGTTTGCCTATTTTGTGTACTGGTTTCACTATTGCAAATTTACATCTGTCAGGGCAGGTGCCAGACATTAAAGAGCAATTTAGTATATGAGTTAATGGTTTTTTTATAGCACTGGCACAGTATTTTAATATTTTTGAGGATATACCGTCATATCCCACTGAGTCTTTAGGCTTTAGGGAATGTAGTACGTTTACTACCTACGATTCAAATATTGGGGTCATTTCCATCAAAATGATGTTGTTTAGCTTGACGTTATGGAGATATGATATAGCATTGTCTCTATTAGTTCGTTTAGTACCCAGACTAATACTTATATTAGAAAAATGATTATTAGAGGCATGTGCAATGTCTTTGGGGTTCCTTAGTATTGAGTTACCGCAATTTAAGTCATCTATTATATCCAAATGTGGGGTAACTCCCGAATTTTCTCTTATGATTCTCCATGCTGTTTTTGCCTTGTTAAATGAGGATGCTATTATGTTGTGGAAGTATTGCCTTTTCGCCTGTTTTATCACTTTATTTAGTATCCTGCAATATTTCTTATAATATTGGGTCATTTGAGTATTATCTCTGGTATTTCTACATAATGTATACAGATCTCTTTTCTTTTTACAGGATATTCTAATGCCTTTAGAGATCCAATTGTTTTGCCTATTTCTATGGTTAGTATATGTTATAGGGGAGGCGGCCTCGAAATGTTTTATTAAAGTGTCCAAAAAAAGGTTAAAGGTTTCATTTGTATTAAATGTGTTCATAACTTGATCCCATAGCTCATCTTATAACTCAGACAGGAAGAAATTTATGGTCATATCATTAATTAATCTTAATTGAATTCTTGGGACTTTTTTTTGTTTAAATGGTGATTTAGATTCGGTCAAGTAGAGAATCTGGGCGTCGTGGTCTGATAAACCGTTTATGAATGGACATATTAGAGCATTAGCATAAATAGAAATATCAATAAAAAGAACGTCTAGTAGTGTTTCACTATGTTCAGCTATCCTGGTAGGGACGTCTACTATTTGAGTCAAATTATAAGTGGACATCAGGGTCAGTAGTTTGTAATGTCAGTGCTGATCGCCTAAGAAGACCTGATTTCTGACTAAGTATCTTCATATAGCACAATCCTTCCTGTGAAGCTGTCCTCACTGTGTGATCTATTTAATATGATTTGACAGTTCTGCATAAATATATCTGAATATCAGACATAACAGGGCAGGGTTTACAACCAATATACAAGAAAGATATCATGGATTTTTTTTTTTTAGCTTTCCCCTCTTATTTGGAAAGGAATAATACGATAACAGCAACAAATTGTGCACCATTATGAACTATTTAATTATAAACAGAATAGTAGTTTAAAGTTATTGTCACCTACAATGAATTCAACCAAACACAGACGTTTCCTGTGCTGATTAACCATATGACTACTTAAAAACAATGTAGAAGTACTTTTTCATCTAGGGCTTCTCGATTTCCCACACAGCATTGTGTTTTGCAGGTTCCCAGGCTTCATCTGTTTCTCCTTCTATTAAGAGGAGCATTGATGGCATGATACTGACAGGATAAAACTGAAGTTCTCAGAAAGACACGTGTTCCAGTGCCACTTCGTTCACTACAAATTTTCAACAGATTGACCCAAGACTGAACCCAGGCCTCTGTTGTGACAGGCTGGTGGCTAACCACCAGAACAAGAAAATGGCTTTAGAAGGCTAAAATTAATTTACATTATGTAAGAAGATTCAATTTGTACCTTACACAGAACCCTTTCCTCACATTAGGAAGACCAAACTTTTAATGCTGTTTACATAAAAAGTTTCCATTTATTACAACAATCATACACAATACATAAATACATTTTGTGGGTAATATAGAGGGTTTTTAATGTTAAATCTTGCAGCATACATATATATATATATATATTTATATATTTATTTATTTACTGCTAGACTCTCAAGGGTATTATCTCACACTAATGCTACCAAGTCTAAGAAATGTGATAATTTATAAACTATGTAGCACAGGCCAATGACACCATGTATAAGAGTACTGAAGAAAATTTACTGTTAAAAAATTTCGCAACCACACTATAATGAATACATTCTTTAAAAATGTGTATATGTACTAAACAATTTATGCTTCCCATTTCACATAAAACCGCAAATTGTCAACACTGTACTTTATACCTAACTAATGTTTTAAATAACTTAATATTAAAATGACTACTGTTTCACCATCAAATATTTATTACAGGAACATAAGACATAAGAAGTATTAAATCAATGTAAAATATTATATACTACAAAGTCTCCTGTTATATGTGTAAACATGCCCCACAAGATATTACACACATGTTTGATAACTGCAAATTTAGTGGTTTTATATGAGTATATTTATTGTTTGCCATTTGATCCTTGCATCTGGACAAAAGTTCTGAAATTGTTTGTATATATTCCTTGCAGTTCGGAAAGAGACTGAAGAAATGGAGAATGCTTTTAAAAGAGAGGAAGGGAGTGAACACAACGATACAGCCACAGGGTTTGCTGCAGGCAGCAGCCCCACACCACTGGGACCCTGATTATCCATTCAGATCTTTCTCAGCATAAGGTTGTCTTTTGAGATCTAGTCACAATTAAGTTGTGTACTGTGTGTACAGTCACACTTCTTGTCTATAGATAAAGATAATATGAGGATTCCTGAACTGCTGACACTTTCAAAGTTTAATCCTTTGTGTGGATCATGCATTTTCCCCAGGACAAAATTTGGATATACCCAGTAGTATAAAAACTCACAAGCTCCAGACATTTTTCCAAAAAAATTTTAATGCCCAATAAAAAACCATAATAATTCTTTTATATTCCAAACAAGTCCCTTGTGATCATCTACCACAAAACTACCAACATAGGTACTGTATTAGGAAACCTGAATTAATAATAAAGCTGCTGCAATTTGGTAACTTCACACTGTTATTGGTAACCTGTTCTGTTTATCCCAATTCTGTGCCTGAGATCACTGTGGCATGGAATATTATACTGTACCATTTTGTACCCAGTTACACATATTTTGTAGAAACATACTGTCTCCATATTCAGTCCAGAACTGTGCTGAATAAAGATGGTAGTTTGCCCCAGAAGTCTGACGACCAGGCACTATAGACTATGTGGTATTACATCCCAGAAGATAGTAATCTTCATCACCACTGAGAGAACATGGAATCTCACATAATATTCACTGTTGCTCACATCTGAGTTTTTCTCACTGCAGTGCCTGATGTGAATTACGGTCAAGGTTATGTACATAAGTAATGTGTTTCAGGTGCCAATGAACAACCAGACAAAGTTAGCTAGTTCAGCTTGCATTGAAAATGTGTCTTGTTTTACTGGAATGAAGAAGTAAAACACACCTACAAGGAAGTAATCTATCTTTCAATAGTCTTCCTTTTAAAGTAGCAATGAATGATTACAGAACTACCCAACAGAAAAATTAAAAAAAAAAAGTGAAGGTTGCAGATTTGAATCTAACACATTATTTTTCCTTTTGTTACATTAGTTATTCTGAGTAAAATAGCCATGAATTGTTTCAAAACTGTGACTAAAAGGACTGAAGGAAGACAACTGTAAAAGTACCATTGTAACATCTGTGGAGACAAATGGTAGTGATATTTATAATGTTTATTGCAGTCATTTCTGGTGTCAACAAAATATATCTTACATACAACAAATATAAATTGTCTGCTTAACTTCTGAGAAAAAGAAAGGTCTCCATAATTTACAGCTTGAATGTCATATATCATGATTATTTTAATAGCTCAGATTAGAAAGAAAAAAATAATAGAACTTAAAATATCTGTAAGAAATTTCATTATTTGTGTTTGTCCACTTCTTCTATGTACATGCATGCACATAATGTTAGTGCTTTTTCTGTGTATTTTAGGCTCTGGGCATAGAATAGTATCAGATAGTTACAAATGGATTGAGGTTATGAACAAAAAAAAATGTTGGGTAAATGTTTAGTAGTTACACATTTTTACACTCAAAAATGACCCTTAGAATAACAAAACTACTGGATAAGTTACACGAGTGAAAGATGGCATAAGTTTTCCTCCTCTGCCCTACTGATTGTATGCAGTACATTTAATTTGTTGTATTCTTTCTTTTGGGTGATTCCCCAGTGTCTGAATTTTATATGCTGACATTTTGGAACATTCTGTCTTTTCCATTATCATAGACGGTGTAAGTCTATGAAGATGGAACAGAGTGTTCTGAAACGTCAGAATATAAAATTCAGACACTGAGAAATCACCCAAAAGAAAGAATACAACATTCAGAACATGGCAAAAATTTAAAATCAAGTTTGGTTATTTTGTATATGAATCTCTTTAGAAACACCGAAGAGAGTGAATATCTGTCTTTATTATTCACATTCCTGCTGTTGCCCTGATGGTTCATTCTCTATTTATCAGGATTACATAAGTTTAATAATTGATGAGCAGAAATATAATACCAAAGGTATCAGTTATGTACTGTTTCCAACATGGAACAGGAAGTTGTTTCTCACCGGTTTAAAAGTTTCAGATGTGCATGCTGTTTAGATCATGATGAATTTGTATGAGCTTATAATTAATTTTATTTTTATATAAAGAATATGCTGAAGGTGACAAAATAAAAACTGTTTTGAAATATATTCCCTAAGTTCCAGCCTCACCAACAAAGTGAAATATTTGCAATTGGCTGTTGTGTACTCATATAGATGTTCATTAACACTTCATGATGGCAGCCACATTTTATGTATAGGGGTTTTAATATATCATCAGCTTGCCAACAATAAGAAATTAAAAATACCTGAATACTAGTACATGGCATAAGTAACTAACTGTACATGATTTGTCCTCTTGTGTAATAGTAATAGTACAATAATTGATTTTGTTTAAAACTAGTTTAAATTTGAAAACCTTTCTAAGGTTGTTTTTTTCTATTTATTGCTTCATCAAAGGAGAACTTTTACTTCTTGATCTCCCTTTTCTTTGGGGAAGGGGGGTTATAGAAACCAGTTCTTCTTGAGAAATGAATGGTGTCTTTTTAAAACTCAGTGTTTTGCAGTTCTTAGGCAATCTATACATACATCACATTCTCAAACACATTGCTTTACAAGTATATAGCTTTGTCCATTATCTTGCCCTATTTTTGAATGTATGAATTCGTTTTTATTTATTTTTATTAAGCATTACTAATTGTCAGCAATAAAGCATAAATTAGCCTATTAGAACTGACACTTTACTGAAGAAATTCTTACAGTCCCATACTTATTTTGCTTCGCATTCATACCAAGCCAAAATGTTGTCACACTTATCAAAACTTCTTACACTATATACATTTTGCATATGGTGAACACATGTAAAGAAAGAAATAAATTTAATTAACTTACATTCACCTCACTAAAATTCAAAATCAAACTATGTTTGAGAAAAGACTATCAAGTCACATATATGAATGACACACACAGTAATGTAATATAAATATTATCAACACAGTTGAGTGTTAAAATGATCCATGGTTTACTGTGTACACTTACCAAACAGGGGAAAAGTAAAACTATCATTTTATTTTAGAAGATGATAATACTGCATTCATTTATTTCGTGCCCATTGCATTTTGGCCACTACCTGTCAATCATCATGGAACACAATGCTGAATTTTATGGATGAAAGTTACTACAAATTTTACACACTTGTGTGTGTATTTATACATTAATTTACAGTAATTTTACTAAATACAAAGTGTTCAATAGTTGGTGTTTGATGCTCTGATCTTAAAGTCAGAGATGTAATGGTTTACTGTGTACACTTACCAAACAGGAGAAAAGTAAAACTATCATTTTATTTTGGAAGATGATAATACTGCATTCATTTATTTCATGCCCATTGCATTTTGGCCACTACCTGCCAATCATCATGGAACACAAGGCTTAATTTTATGAATGAAAGTTACTACAAGTTTTACACACTTGTGTGTGTATTTATACGTTAATTTACAGTAATTTTACTAAATACCAAGTATTCAGTAGTTGGTGTTTGATGCTCTGATCTTAAAGTCAGAGATGTAATGGTGAAAACTTAACAATCTGTTCAAGTGTGTGTGTGTGTGTGTGTGTGTGTGTGTGTGTGTGTATATATATACTTGTAAAACACACAATTGATGTAAAATGTTCGGTAATTTCCATTCATAAAATTCAGTGCAATATTCCCTCATGATGGCTGAGTAACAGGCAAAATATGTCAGAGACTACAAACAAATCTTTAAGTGTACATTGATGGTTTTAATTTCTACAGTGAGGTTTTGTTTTTCAATAAATTGTTACAATGCCACACCTGCTGTTTTCAGTCTTGTAATAACCAATATCATAAGATAATATCTGCTCCATGAAGTGAGTATTTGCCCTGAAATAATTAGTTCATAGAAAGAAACATAGGATATTAAGTTAAACATAATCAAGTGATAAAAGACCGTAAATATTTCCATACAACACGAAACAGTGGCATGCTCATGGAGAAGGTAACAACAGAAAGTAGAATTATATTCAAGGAAGTTTGTAAGGTAAACTAAATTTTGTAATTTTGTAGCCATTATATTACAAAGCAGATCATTTAATAAAGTGTCAGTAAGAATAGGGATAGTTTGGTGGGCACATGTAGTACTAGTTTTCTTTCTGTTCTCAGATATTTGATTTTGTAATATTCTTTGTGAAGAGCCCATCCTAAAAGTTGCACTTAATTGTATCCCCTTCATATAGATGAATTTGCAAAGTCCTTCACACCTCAATCAAAATTTTGTAACCAATATAAACAATGTTCTGACCCATTTAATGGGTATGGGATAGCTTTTCCCGGTTGTAAAGCTGACCCCTCACCTCCAGCTATTGTCAAGGTTAAGAGGCATGCAGCTATACCTACATTTCCCCATATGCCTTTACGGCATACACAGGGACCACTTTAGTTTTGGAGGTTTCCATGAAGTGCCACTGGGTGATCACATCTCACCATTTTGAGGTAGTGTAGTTCATCTTCAGGTGTCAAAATGTGCAAGAATAATTCTTGAAACATTCATTCTTCTTGGACATACTGATCTTTGCAGATGAAGACACTATGTTGCCTTAAAATGTTGGGTTTTGATTAGCCATTGGTATGGCATCATATACCAGAAGAACAGAAATTCACAGCTACATGGTTGTGAAAACCTCAAAACAAACAGTTTTTTTTTTGTGCTTCTAAGTCTAGAGGAAATGTCATATTAACTGTTAATGTCAAATCTCACTTGGCATTAATGAAATTCATGGAGGTGGCTTAAAACTCACCATAAGATAATAAGATACAGTATGTTGAAATCCTAATACTCACTTCTGACACAAATAAATTAAGAATGGAAGGCAACATAGTTGCCTGATGATTGGAAGTCTTACATTCAAGGCAGTCTTGCTTGCAGCACCTCATAATTTCGTGTATCACATTATCAATTTTATAAATGTAAGAGATTTTTATGACAGTGATCAACTAAGTAATCTGTATTCTATGGCATATGCCTATTTCACTGCCTCAGGTCTCCTCGTGCAGGAAATTCAATTGAATATTACGTCACTTACCAGAAATAATTTCAACCACCAAGCTACTAGAATAATGCATCATGAGCTAGAATTTTTTGTGCTACGGAACTTAAAGATTTGGGGTTTTAAAATAATGGCCGTGTGTTCAGAGAAGTATTGTTTCAGAACAGCAATCCACACCTATCAGAAAAATAATACTGGTCCAAAATCATTGAAGCTAAAAGGAAAAGGCAACCAATCAAAACAGGAAGGTCTATTTCCATAAAACTGAATACCTATATTTTATAAAGGCATGAATATTGAATTTTTAATTGAACTTTCATATATGGTGCATTATTTAGTACAGAAGAAAACTGGAAACTTTAAAATTAAAGATTCAATTACAGTTGTATCTGCTGACAACATGTCTCATCTAGAAGCAAAGCAGATTTTAAACAGAATGAAAATGAAAGTGTCCATAATAGTAATAGCTGCTAGTTAACATCAGTTCTACGCCCAGATGCTGCAGTGTTTGTGCATGATGACAAATGTTTGTCAGGTATGTACTTCTGTATAATTAAGATAAATATGTTCTGTTATTGTGAACATTTTGAATTATGTTTAGTTTAAAGTGTACGAATGTTACATTTATGTTTTAATAATGAGTACATGAACACTGTAGGATTCTACATATCAATACTAGAAAGAAATTTGTATTTTAATCCAGCATGCATGTAATATCAGTTGTACGATAAAATCACAGAATTTTGACTACTGAAATCTGCATAACGTACCAGTTATTTTGTAACAAATTCATTAATCTGAATTCCAGTAGTAATGATTTATTTGAATTTTGTATTTTTCATTAATTAGAAGTTCCTGCTTGTGGAAGCTGAAATAAATTATTGGGAAGTTTGTAGTAAATAAATATATTAAACAATCCTGTTAAAAAAAGTTGTCTGTGAAGTGTACTACATACTTTTATAAGTATCAATAATTTTTACATATTAAAATGCATTTTTTACCATATTATCTTTAATACAGAGAGAGTACATGGAAATCATATGTCAACAACATAAATTTATTCCTCATGAGTGTTGCTTGGTATGGTTAAAAATGTCTAATTGCATTTCAGCCAAGCTATAAGCTACAGATTGCATATTTAAAAATAATAAATTATTAAACTCTATAATTATTACTAGTCTGGTTCAGTTTTACTAATTGCCTTTGGCAGATGTCATCATTAAAATTATGATATGTAGATGTACTTAACTAAAATGAATTAGGACAGCGTTACCTACCACAGCTAGTAATACAGTGTTTAATCAGCTAAAGTTATACAGTTGGACCTTTTGAAACTATTATTGGTAGATATGATAAGTGTGTGGGCTTCACACTAGAATGGAGCAGTGGTTCTCATTTTTGCTGACAATGCAGTGTTTCTTGTCGCAAGGAATCGCGACACACTGCACATTTAAGTTGGTAGCAATACAGAAGAGTCAGAAACTCACACACATAAGGCGCAGAGAACGAGTAATTTAAAATTTATTTTGAACAAAATTGTCTTTAAATTTTCCTTTTTCTGCAATAATGTAACATCCAAAATTTCACAGTACACCTAGCAAAACTCACAGCACAGCCTTTGAGAACCAATGAAGAAAGCACGGAAAATCTTTGTGGTACCTTAAAGACAACAGAGATCGCATTAATGACAATTATACATAGTTAGTATCTTGTAGGTCTGTTTACAAAGTAAAAGAACACCTTATGTGGAGACCACATCCATCCATCCATCCATGACCTAGTAGCAGCGACTACATCATGTCATATTTTTATTAAATTCAACATAGGCATTATTACAAAGGGATGCCTACCCAGCTTTAGTTTTGTGAAAATCAGTGCAGTGAACAGCCATACATTACTTATGGGTGTAAATTAAATTCTGTCAGTACTTTTATTTTCTACATTTTTCGTCTGAGTTGGATGTAGTTTGGTAAAAAAGAGGCCCAAGAAAACTTATTGGGTGATTCAGAGTTTCATGAAAATCAGTGCAGTGACAGTCATTAATCACTTATAGGAATAAATGAATTTCTATCCATACTTTCCATGTTTATTGTCAGATAATGGCAAAATTTGGTAAAGAAGATCTGTACATAATGCTGTTGGGCATCTGTTAGTCCTGAAAATTGCCACTGGGAAAGCCGCTGTATTCTCGTGGGTGTAAATGAAATTTATGTGTATACCATCAAACTGTATGGCATGCTGAAAGGACAGAAAGTCTGCATACTGTGTCACAGGGTTCACCATGTGCAGTCTAGTTGAGGGTTTGCCTCATTCCAAACAGTTTTACACAGTTAACTGTCCACAGTGGGAGAAGAACAATTATAGACCTGTTTCTGATCATAATTGTCTCCGTGTACATTCAAATGAAGACTAGATTTACAACAGTTAAATATCATTTGTCAGTGACATAATTTCAACTTATCAAACAACGTGAATGTAATATGCCACATCTTAATTATGTGAAATCCTATTTTACGAGTGTGCGGTGTTCTAATTATTAATTATATACCCTCAGGAATGTGCTGTACATTTAATACAGGTATATGGAATCACACATTCACCAAATATTTGTACACAAAAGGCACATTCTAAGTTTTTGGAACTCGAAATGAAATAAAACAATTAACTAAATTTAGCCATATGTAGGGTAAAAGCACAGGTTCAGTAACACTGTTTTTCTTTGTTAAGTGGAATTCTGAACCCAAGTCGATATCAAGATAATACCACCAACTGTCACACACTCACTTCATCTGTGTTGCAAATGTGTTCTGAACACATTATCTGTCAGTTTTAAAGGTTATTAATTTTGATTGCTGGTTATGATAAGTAAATATGTAAATTTGTACATGACAGCTGCACATCTGATGAGGCACTGCTTGTCTGTAGCACCAAATTGTGCATTTTTCTCTCTCTGTGCCCTCCCACCCACATGCACATGCACCAATGCACACATGTGCATAAACCACTGTGTACAACATATATCCTGATGATGTTTGCTTTGGTCCCCCCCCCAAAGCATGTCATATTCCTAGAAAAGTCTCTCCCCCTAATAAATATTTAGTTAACTGGCCAGTTCTTAATAAACTCAGTATAAAACTCACTGCATAATTCAGCATCACTTTATGATACGTATTGGTGCTGAGTCAGTGGTAAAGTTAAAAGCTATAAACAAATGATGCTTCTGCAAAGTACCAGAGGAGCCAACACACAAATTAAAATCATGTTATTTTCTTAATTTTTAATTTATCATTACCATCTTCTTCATAGGGGGTGTGCGGTGGCATAGTGGTTAAGGCACTACGCTACAAACAAGCAGGTCGCAGGTTCGATTCCCGATGGTGTCATTGGAATTTTTCAGTGACATAATCCTTCTGGTCGCACTATGGCCCTGGGGTCAATTCAGCATCTAACAGAAATGAGTACCAGGTGTATTTCCTGGGGGTAAAGGCGGCCAGTGCATAAGGCTGACAACCTTACCACCATCCTGTGCTGTTGTCATGAAATCTGGGAACCTTAACTTCCTGAAACCCACTGGGCCACTCCAGGCCTGTAATGGGACTGCTTTACCCTTACCTTCTTCATAGCTGCTTCAATAATTAGCCATCAACCTATCAAAGACTGGGTCATTTGTTGACTCATTTTAGTCTCAACAAACTGATAGGCTTTTAAAATACTAATTTTTTGTTTTGTAATTACAAGACTTATAAGCAAGGTCTTCTAACCTGTAAGCATTCAGAAAAACACAAAAGTAAAAAGTCTGTAACATTTTAAGTCACCCACCTCTCCTTTATGGTTTTTAAAAGTCGACACTAATGTTGAAGACATATCCTAAATCACAATTACTTCTATTTTTTATGATCCATTTAAAGACTCTGTCAGCAGTCAAATGATAGTGTCAAATAATAGAATAATTAATAAATAAAAGTTAGAATTTGGATATGGATGGAGGCAGTCATGGCCTAATTTGTGGAACTATCTTGGAATTTGCCCAGAAGGATTGTGAACAGACATGAAAATCTTCAGTCAATATAGCCCACTTCTGGGTGTGAAACCAGGTACTCAAAAATACAAAATAGGAATATTAACCACTTGACAGTAATCTTATGCCTTGAATCACAATTACCAACATGAATTCATGAGATGGACTGAACAGTGTACATGGAAGAGCTACAGAAGAAAAGAAATGCATTTGACATGTTGTCAGCATGCCCAGATGGACTCCCCAGATTAATGAAGAAGTACATACCAGCTCTAACACAAAAATAAGCATACCTTTTATTTAATTTTCTTGTGTTAGTATTTAAAAATTATGCAAACTTTGTGACACTTGGTCTCAGCAATGATTAAAATTTGTAGTATGGTATCTGGTAGTATGATTCCATAAATCAGATTTCAGTTGTACCTGGATGACACATGAACCACTATGGCTATGTATCCCATCCCTTATACAATGTGACTTTGTTCTAGGTATATCACGGCTATTGTATTCTTCTGTATGTAATGGAAACATTAAGTTACAAAATAAAATGAAGCAAACTTTTCCTGTTTTAGTACAGTCATGCATTAACTGTTTTACCTGCAAATATGAAATATTTTTTTCATTCCAGATGATTAAGCAAGCAGAAAAATTTATACAGTTCTGTTGAAAATTACTGACATGAATGCACAGTAGCCCATTGAAATTTTAACTGTACCAGGTCTGCAGTTTTTTTTAGGTGCTTTATTTTAGAATGTTAAACATTTTCACATGTAACTAGCTAGGCACATGCATAAAACTTCATAAATTAGAAACTAAGTAGTATAGAATTCTTGATTTCAAACTTTCACCATGTCCTGAATGCTGTATGCTTTCTTTTGGGTGATTCCCTGGCGTCTAAATTTTATATGCCGACGTTTCGGGACACTGTTCCATCTTCATAGGCAGGTAGGTGCCTACCTGCCTATGAAGATGGAACAGACAGAGTGTTCCGAAACGTCGGCATATAGAATTCAGACGCCAGGGAATCACCCAAAAGAAAGCGTACCACATACTATAGAATTCTTTAAAAAGTACACTGTTTTGTATCACAGGGAAGTTCTTCAGGCAACTGCACAGTTCTGCATCCTGGGGTGCTAGAAGGCGACTGGAATTCCTTCAAGTCCCTGAAAATTAAATACTACAGGCAGGTCTCCTTTAATGTTAGGGTTACAAGTCCTGAATAAAAGTCGTGCAAATCAAAACTGCACAAACTGAAAACAAAATTCCCATTTAAAAAAAAGTGTAGTTCCTGGGGTTAGAGGATTGACAACCTCATCCGATATAGTGTACGAGTATACCACTAGTGGACCTGTAGAGTATATATA
>JGI20166J26741_11471474_pt1 | contig 13166 bp, 10 predicted proteins | sample TergutCu122P5_FD_26741 | JGI IMG/M metagenome (IMG submission 26741)
GGGCAAGCAGGAGGTACTCTGAATCTACTGAAAGTCTTACATATTTTTCTTTATAATAAAATCAACTAGATGCACTAATTTCACAAATTTATTTTGGCATGAAACTCTATATGTTTCAGACATTCTTCTGTCCATCATGAGTTTATTCATTGTACACTCAGCAGTGGTATATGTTTGTGGACAGCCTTCGAGCAGGACCAGGATGGAACTGGTCCTGCTCGGAGGCTGTCCACAAACCTGTATGACATATACCATTGCTGAGTGTACAGTGAATAAATTCCTGACGATGGACAGAGGAACTGTCGGAAACATGTAGTTTCATGCCAAAATAAATTTGTGAAATTAGTGCATCTAGTTGGTTGTATTATAAAGAAATTTATTACGATCAACGGTCACATGAACGTAAAATGCTTACATATTTGTCTTTGTGAAAGGAATGATAGTTTGAATAGATGAGTGCCAAGTTGATATTTTCTATCAAGTTATGGAATGATATGCATGTCCATAAAATGACGACGACGACAGACACTGTAGTATCAACTTTATCCTACGTGTGTAATGATAATATATAAATTTGTAAACAGTGTGTTCTTTTGGTACTTCCCATGAGTGTTTTTATAGATTTCTCCTTGATAATGGCATAAAAGCTGAAACATTTTGGAGAAAGCATTAAATTATTTATTTTTAAGTTTTGTTGTGTTTGCAACACTTTGTATTGAGTTGGTTGATACTGAACATACTTACACCCATAACTGGTAGATGAAGTTGTTTTGCTGGAACCATTCCTATATGTATTGACTCTGCCTTCCCATATTTTGCTGTTTTTATCTTTCTTTGGCTTATCTGTTCTCTTACAGACTGAGTAGTGTCTTAATATTACCATATTTAAGGTGGGCACACAAGTGTGAAGTTAGTTGACAGTGATTTGCAAGGGACATTTTGAGTAGCTTCCACCTGGTTGATCATGTCCAGGTTTTCTGTAGTTGACAGTAGCTTATGTTGTATGCTGGTTTTTAATGTAGCAGACATACTGATCAACTTTTCACTAATTAATTCCGTAACAGAAGAACTTTTGTACACATGTATACAGTGTGAAGTGAACACAGAATGTAAATAAATTGTGTACAGAATCCTTCAGATTATGCCAGTTAAACAGTTACACAAACACAGTGAACTCCATTAAGCCTGTGCTCTTTCACCTTGTGGATTGTCCATGCTCAGTGAAGTTTCATCTCTCAGACTTTTTAAGTTTTGTTAAGCACATTAACAATGTTTTCGACCTTAATTCCCTTACCACTTGTTAGCTGTAACATGAAGAAATGGTTGACCGAGACAATATAATGGTGAGTCCTTATGAATACTGTAAGAATAACTGATTTCAAACACTGAACTGGCTTCACAGACAGAGTCCACTGACTGACTAAGGTGACACAAGACATCGCAAGTAGCCACATGTGTCACACAGTATGAAATGTGTGGAAATGTCTATGGAGACTCACCTTTAGGAATTGGATGTTTCATTTCATCACTGTATGTTTTAAGAAAAAATTAAATGAATGGGAATTTGGGGAAGTTGATTAAGATTCTGATGTGCAAAACACATTTAAAGGGTGAAAAATGTGTTCCATTCTACACTTTTTGTGTTTTGTAGATGAGATCCTTTTATGTAGGAAGTGTATGAAAATGGCAACAATGTGTATGTTAATGATATTGGAAAGTTATGGTACTGAATTTTACTTTTGTCTTAGGCACTCAAATTTCTTAACCAGGATCATCTTAAAATGGGTTTCACTGTATGTTGAAACCAAGCAAAACTTCCTATGATCTAATACAAGCAACTGAAATGAAGTCATGTACAAAATAAGGAAGGAATCAGTTTATCAGTTCCTGTCCCAGTGATACTGCTGAAATGAATTCCATTTCCCATAAGATGTCAGCAGAAAAAGAATGCACTCTGCTGTGCACTGCTGTTGCATCACAACAAAAGATGATGTCGGTAGCCAATGAAAATGGATGGAGGCATGTTATTCTGTGGTTTTAACATGTAATAAGCATGTCTGTAGGTCCCAGAATGTTAGTGTTTTGGAAACTTTATTCACTGAATGACAATTGTTTCATGATTTACTAGCATAAATGTATAAAATAAATTTTGGAACTTCGTTATAAATTATTTTGCAGTGGACTGAGGTATTGTAATCTCCCCAATAGGCTTAATGAGAATGGTTTAACTTAATATGTCTAAGTATGAAATTGGATATAATTATGTGAAACACAGATTCATGTTGGTGACTGTCTTGTGTTGATTGATTGTATCACAGTAGACTATTTTTGTTGGTCAATAATAATCCATTGTGTTTTTTGGGATTGATTATTACAGTTGTTTAGGTATCTCTTCCTTGTCCATGTTAATTCAGTGACCTCAATTTATTGGAACTGGAGCAACCTGATTCAAATGCTAAAGTCTGTAGGTTACCTCTAACCCCTTCATGTTCCTCTGGATCATCTTTTTTTATTGTGTCAAGCTGTTTTGATCTCTCTTGCCACATTTGCCAGTAACCAATGGCAGTTTTTACTAGGAGGCTAGTGTTATGACACAGAACAGGTACAGATGTGATTTTAATGGCAACTCTGTTCGCTGTCACCTATCTGTGCTTCCTGTAATGTTATTTTAACTGAAGTACACTCTTTAATTCATTACTGTATAACAGTACATGCCAATATTCTAACATTAATAAACTTCAGGTGGACATTTTCGGCATTAACTACAACCAGATGACCAGTCTGTCTTCTTTTATTAATCACACTTTGGACTCTATTTGTCCATCAAATCGACTATCCAGAACTACAATCATCATTTTAAGGCATACTGTTGAGACAAGGTAACTCATTTAGTATAGACACTAGGCTTGACAACCTAGAAACTGGAGTACACTTCCTGACAGGCAATAAGATTTGTATTTGTAGATATTGTATTTTCTTACATAGGGAGGAACATAGGCTGAGGGTGTTCAAGAACTGGGTGCTGAGGAAGATGGTTCAGCCTAAGAGGGACAAGGTAACAAGGGACTGGAGAAGACTGCATAATGAGAAGCTTTATGATTTCCCATCTTCAAATATTATTTGGGTGATCAAATCAAGCAGCATGATTTGGGCAAGGGATGTGGCACATATCAGGGAGAAGTTTATAAAGGGTTGTACTGGGGAATCCTGAAGGAAGGAAGACGCAGGCATAGATGGGAGGCTAATATTAAAATGGATCAAGAAGTGGGAAGGGGGGCTGGGCTGGGTTGATCTGGCTCAGGACTGGGACAGATGATGGATGCTCTTGAATGTTGCAATAAACCTTTGGGTTCCCTAATATATGGGGAATTTCATGATTACAAGAGGACCTCGTGGGTTCCGGCCTCTGCTCGACGGAGTTTGTTCATTGTAGTATTTTACTTCATCCATCACAAGCGAGGAGGAACTGGGATCTGAGGTTTGCTTGGTGGTGAATATGAAGGTAATTGTCTTCATCCTGCATCTGTATTGAGAATCTGAGTGACAATGGAGTTTGCAGGTTCCTCTGAAAGGGTATCTACCTACCAAACTACATGACATCTAATACCAAAAGATCAATGTTCAAGTTAAAATTTCTGCGGAATGATCTGTAAAGGATTCTTTATACGAAACTACACAACACTTACAAAATATTTTTATTGGGAGTATTACTTAGTGTGTGTTTAACATGTCTGAAGTATTCAGTCTTAAAAATATGTCACAGCCACTGGAAAAATTATACAATCAAGACATCACACAAAATTACCTTCTCTCATGTTCACAGCATCTATAATTATGGACACTATATAGTGAATATATGTAACAAAATATGAGATCAGTTTTAAAAGTACATGTAGATGACATTCAAGGCCAATTACAGGGAACACTATAAACTTACATAGACTGTCCTCTGAAGAATTACCTATACTTCTACTGGTTTTTACCTTTTAAGATTTTTAACATTACTGTTTCATTTACATTGATCTATTCTTGATCCAGTCTTTTTAAAACTATAAACATGGTTACGCAAATTTTATTCCCAAGGCTGTACTTCCCATGTTACATATACTGACACAATACAAATTGTGAGGTTTTGAGATAAAAGTTCCATATAAAGTCTGTGTATACATACACACACACACAGGTGTGGAAAAAACTCCATGCCTAAACTTCATGAGGTGATAGGAGGGACCAAAACAAAGATATACTGTCTACAACTGTACGTCAGACATGCATCCTTGTAGTGTCACGGACCATCAAAGTGGGTCTGACTATGGTTGGAAATCAAGCAAAACCACTGCAGTATTCTGAAGAAACACTGTAGTACAGCAGATGTTCAAACATAGGCCACTGACCTCGATACACAGCTGATGACAGACTGACGTGTGCACTCAAAAATGCCAGGTTGCTGCTGCATTAACAATACAGGCAATAAGATCCTCTTCAGAATCAACTGGTGACTTGTAAATCAAGAAACATGGCCCCAGAAGAAGAAGACCATTGGTGTGAGGTCTGGTGACCTGGAAGGACAAGTCACAGGCCTGCCCCGTCCAGTCCAGCAATTATAAGTGGTGAGATATTCTCGTACCTGACATGAAGAGTGAGCTGCAGCTCCGTTGTGCTGCCACCAGGTTTATGGTAGCTCTTCCCCCAGAAACACCCAGTAAATCTGTGCTAAGCCGTCAGGGTAACAAGGCCCAATCAGAAAATCAAGCACAGTGCCTGCCCAAATGACAGCAAAACACTGTTGGTGCCAGGGAAGAGATGCAGCGTGAGGGTTTGTTTCAGGCCAAACATGGCTGTTGTGGCTGTTGAAAATCCTACATACATGAAAAAACTTGATTTACAAATTGCAATCTGATTCTGTAGAGAACTGCTGAAGCAGCAGCCTGGTGTTTTTGAGTGCACACGTGAATCTCTGCTGTGCTGGTGTCAGCTGTGTATTGAGGTTGGTACCCTTATGTATCAACATCTGGTCTCAATTAGTAACAAATAACAACTTAAAATTTTAAAGAATACTTAATTGGTTTTGCTTGATTTCCAATCTTAGCTAGACCCACTTTGATGGTCCGTGACAGTGAAGCAATGCATGTCCAACACAATTGCTTGACAATAAATCTTTGTTTTGGTCCCTTCTTTCACCTCATGAAGTATGGGCATGGGGCCACACCCTGTATATTCTTTTGTTCTTGTGTTCAACCTGATGGTGGTCTCTTAGGCCGAAATATGTAGTTGACAATAAGAAAATGCACTTTTGTTCTTTGACAGAATTTATCGTAATTCTAATCACAATGAGTATTGTCTTAAAATTGAAAAATGTATGCTATGGATGTGGACATTGTTGGGGTTGTGTTGGATCTAGGAAAAGAACACAACAGACCACAGAAAAACCAAGCAAAAGGGCCAAAACCTTCAATAACCGATTTTTACTGTGACTCAGTTCATGAGGAAGCACTTCAAAGAACGTTACATATACAAATGTACCACATGCCAAACCCTGGAGAATACCATTCATAATGGACGAATTTATACTATGTCCAAACTCCTGTAGTGCAACTGCAATACACATTCCTAATGGTGATGTAATACTGAACAGAAAATTGGACTTGACAATAGATGACACAGAAAGTTCTGTCTGCACAAGATTCAGTCCTAAGCTAAATGCTACAACCATCTTGTGAAGCACAACAGCTACTAAGATCTGGATGAGATCTGATACATCTGACTGCAGTCCAACAGCTAAACCTTCAAACAAGGAATGCAAGGAGAGTGCAAACAAAAGTGCAAGTGAGCGCAGCATCGGACGTGGATGTGGTTCATGATCGACTGGAACATTTACTGTGCTGGAACCAGCTTCAACTTCGTGATCAAAATGTTGCTCTGCTTCTGGGCCTTGTAATGGATTCACTGTACTGGACGTCATGATTCCGGCTTGTAGCACATTATATTGAGTATGTTGTTCTTTGCATTCTTGAACTATCTGTTCAAGAATCAAAATCAGGAAAAATCCAAAAGAGACTGTAAATTCTGCCACAGGGAAGGAAGACTTCATGTACAAAGTAACATCTGCCTGTACCACAAAATAAGGAAAGAAAAAAACACTTTAGTTTCATGATTTATGTTTTCATTCAGAATTACAGTAGTCCCATGGACCAGCTAACTACTTGCCTTTTAAGCTTTCACAAGAACCCACCATTGATAACATAAACTGTATGGTTCAAAGTATGTTAATTAGCTTTAAATGACTAAAAACCACATTCACTTCACAAAGTGCCTCCATGAATTAAACTTTAACATATTACAATTCAGTCAGAATTCACAGGAGAAACGGCAAACTCTTTCACCCGGGTCCCCATATGCAAGGGGAGGGAGGAAAAGAAAAACCATTATAGTTAATGTAAATGAATGTCAATACCTTACTCAACAGCTCGTTGACTTCCGGCAACAGGTCTAACAGTCCTGTACCCATAAATACCCCACCAGCAAAGCAACTGAGCAGGCTTATGATATGGCCATATCTGCCAAGGAAATAAAATAATATGAACCTTTTAAACCTGTTAAACACTTGAATAATAAGAGATTGAAATCAGAAGGGTAATGAATTTTTGAGAAATACACAAAATTATAACCTAATGACATGACAAAAACCATTACATGGAAGTGCATATGCAGATACGAACTGGAATACACTGCAAAGGTGAAATGAACATTAGACAGTACAGAAACTAACACTACCAACCTGTCTCGTTTTACATCATCTGCTGTACTACGAACGCTTGAAACCAGCTTCAATGGAAGCATACTGAATAGAAAAGTTGAACCAAACAGTGCGACAAGCACTATCCATTTTGTTAATAAGATATCCATCGTCTATTTCAACCTATGAACAAAATGTATTAAAGACATTAAGTTCTCACGGCCATTACTATAAATATTACGGCCATTTGGGATGCGAAACCATTTAATTTGAAACTATCAAACTACATGGCCCACATCTCACCACAGCCATCTTCAGGATGCATCTTATTATCACTTATGCAACAACTTCCGAAACGTAACCCTTTCACTCCTACTACTGTAGGACAAACACTTATACAAATATGAAGAGTAATAACAAACTTGTACAACAACTGTCATTCACATTTGTAACCTCTAGAAGCCCATCTTTAATTGTACATAAAGTGCAGGTCACTGTCTTACACTGTTCACATCCTCAATGCACAAGATGCAAATTCTACTCTATAGGACCCAATCATAACCCGAGGGCTTACTGTTCAACATTATTTTTACTTCAACTTACAACAGGTACCAACATCCCACGCCACACAATGTCCTATGGTTTCTACTCTAGATCACGGTTTGCTTGCGTAATTATCCCTGCCCAACTTACGCAGTTGAAAGTTAATCCGTGGAAACGTGGGACGAGAAGTGATGTCACTCGTCGGGTACATCGACAGCTACCTCACATGGTTGTGTACACAGATCATCTAGTATGGGTTCTGTAGATGTTAGACACAGGCAATTTTATTTCAATGATACTGAATAGAGAACGGCGCCACAATCGCCTGTCATAGGAACCAGTCACAAAACCATACTGTCCCTACTCTGATCCATGGTCCCTATCCACTCAACGTAACACAGGTAGTAAGTACAACCACTTCTAACCCAAATCTCTTGTTTTTTGTGGCATAAAAGAAAACAAAATAATACAATAAAAAATAAAAATGAAAATAATTGAAGACACCAATAGTAGTTTACAGCGCACGAAACTATCAACCCTTTTTATTCTTCGACTGAACATGATGCTATTAGTACCAAACTTGAGACAGTAGCGCTGCTGTCAACTGATCCACTGAACACGGAACACATTCTGTAGTTGTGATTAGGGTTGACAGGTGTCTCTACTACCGTGAGCAAAAGCAGCTTCAAGCATGATGGAGAGAATGCTGAAACGCGTAGGACTGCAAAGCAGCAAGAAAGTGCCTGACACCGAAAAACAGCAGCCTTTGGAAAGCGAGGCAGCAGCGTGCAGCAACGTCGAAGTTAAAGATGGTGCCGCGGATGATAGAAAAAGTCCCGATAGTGGTCAGTTGCAGTGGTGTGATTTATTGAGTTTCAGGAACGTGTGCGCGGTCGGGACAGCTGACAGCGGTAGCGGCTGTTCGGCGGGTAATATCGGGAATCAGCTGGGCAATGACGACCCCGTGGTACGTCGACCCAGGCGTTCCCGTGTGTTTAATTTTCATTATCTAGATTTACATATAATGGAGTTCAAACCGCGAGCAATTACAAGGCGTTTATGTGGTGGTAAGAAACCAGACAACGAATTATATCGGAGCAACAGTTTCAAATTCGAACGATTCGAAAGGATTGACGATGGGAGTTCTCTTCAAAAACAGGTAAGAAAAGTAACCATATACTGTATTTATTCGGTTAGAAGGAAGTTGTACGTAATATCTGAACAGGACACTGATGTTAATTTTAACTGTCGGGAAAGAGTATAAGGCTAGTGGTTTCGTGTTACATCCCGAATATATGACTCAGTTATACGTGTTTGTAAATTTATCATGTAAATTTAAGGGATTTATTTGAGTTTGATTTAATTAATGTTAACATATTTTAATGGGTTCAGTTGAACTGTTTGTTGTTCGTCCTTAGGAAAGTGCGTGTATTCATAACAATTAATACTGCTACAGTGCTTTGCAACCTAGTGACAGTTTAAGTAGTCACATCAACAGAATACGCCATTTTTTCGTAACTATTGTGCTGTTTCTCTGCTGGAAATTTGGTTCGTGAGTGTTTATATTTGTTACGTACCATCCTATATTGAATTTATATATTTTGTCTGCCACGCTATTCTGTAATATTCGTTCATAAATTCTGTTAATCTCTTCAATTTGTCTATCAAACTAAACCGCGTAATTGGAAGTCATAGTGAAATATTATGGGCAAGATTAAAGTAGCCAATGCTTAGGCGAACGAAGTTACCGTGGAACACGACGCGGTTTCTTCGATGTGGTATTGAGCTCCATTTGACTGTGTTGAACCATGCGGAAAATGTTGCAGGGTTTTGGTCGCACATGCCACTGAAACTCCTAGAAACAGAAGCCTAATAAGGGTGAAGGGCAGACATTCCTCCAGCAAGTTTGCCTTGGTCATCTAAATGGTCTTTGTGTTAATACAATTCCCGCCCAGTTTTGATACAGACGCATTTGTCGAGTATGTTTATGAAAACTAGACAATATCATAGGGACTTACATACATCTTCAGAAACTTTCTAGCTGATTTAGTGGGCCTATTATAACATTTGCTAGTTCCGCTCGTGCAATGCCTTCTCCTCCACCCTCTCCGCCATCGTAAATGAAGGTTAAGTTGACGACATGTGGCATGATGATAACTAACTGGTGCAGTCCTGGATTTCATAATGGCTCTACAATCGGCACTCTGTGACAGTTTATGGAGACCTGTTACACTGAACCTATTTGCGTGTGCCATAATCCCTTCCTTGTAGATACGAAGACCGAATATCTTTCAGTTTGTTCATGGTTTGCCTCAGCCCCACAACACAAATTATTACGGGATAGTACATTAGATGGGCCATGATCGTATTCATATCTTTTCCAGCTTTGTTCGTTCGTTATCATTCGACAATATATAGTCTCACCTACTGACAGCATCATTAAATAAACCACAAAATAATTCAGCAACTCCTCCGCGAGAAGGTAGTATCTGAGCTAGTACCGGAATTTTCCCGTATTATGTGGAAACCGACGTCTTTTCGTAGTGAGATTTAGAGCTCTCATAGTAGTGTAGTTGATTCGGGTGATGTGATGCTGTGTCTTTGGATGGTTGCTTTCCGACGTTTCGAAGAGTGACGCAGTCCAAACAGAATTCCTCTTGGACGGCTTGACGCTTCAAGATTGAGATTCTAGTTGGAAGCTACCCGTCCATCTACACAGTTCATTGCCTTGTACAAAAGAAACCGTTCTAGGTCATATCCTTACCCAGATGCAGCCAGCCCTCATAATTCCATCCATTTTAATCTTATCCTTCCATCTAACCTAGGTTTCGTTACCAAAGCCCAAGACGCATATTACTTCTCTGCGTGTTATGTGCCCCTTCCGTCCCATCCTCCCTGATTTAATCATTCTAATAATATTTCGTGCGCAGAAAGTGTGAAGCTTCTAATAATTTATTTTTCACCCTGTTTGGGAATTGTGCAGCGCTCCAAGGTACGTCCCAGTTACGTACATGTGCCCAGGGCATTTAGTGAAAGATTATGTGCCTCAATTTTGTTATTAATTCCGCCCACTAATGACTAATCTGCAGTAAGGAACCAACAAATGCACAATCTTTGTACTTAGACAAGTATATTACATCAAAACCGTGAAGAATCGTACATGTTTCGATCCATCTGGCATCATCATCAGGGAGTATGTGCATCAAATGAACTTGTATATAACATTAACCAACTAATTTAAAAGTTGTTAATTCCTGGTACCTTATACGGCATGCAGTGGAAGTGAGAAGTTGGTTGTAAGTTACTTCGTGTGGAAAAAGATGTACATAAGAATATGGAGCTATGATAAGTGTTTCGGGGCAGGTTGTGCGGTCGAGGAATGCTATCACATAACGTGACAGCTTTCCTTGTACGCACAACATGCCCCGAAACGCTGTGTCTCAGTGTTCCATATTCTTTTATAGACATACATCTATTCAGACACGTGGTTGGAAATTACTGATACAGGAAACCTTGAAACTATAGTTAAACGTACTGATATAATCTGTTATTAGGATTATTGTATAGCTCAGTCATCCGATTATAAAAATTCATGGAATGATTAAACGTGTATTCTTATCTGTCTACGGAGAATCTTATCTGTAAGCTATCAGTAACAGACTAAAACCGTTTATGCCTACTTAGGCTACGGGTGGGTGACCAAAGAATCGTGGTTAGATTCCAGCCAGGGGCAAGAAATTTGTTTAGTTCTCCAGAGTGCCCAGACCGGCTGTGAGGCCCACCCAAACTTTTCTTTAAGGAGTGAAGCGACTTCAGTGCGTGGAGCCTTGCCTCCACTTTCCCCGTTTGCCTTCTGCCGTGCACAGGGACGACTTTACCTTTTAATTTATTCCCAGTTATAATGCGTGTTTCATACATAAAACGTGACATTGCCTGGCTGCAATGTGCTACTTCATCGTGCCTAACCCACGTCAACCCTCACTAGGCCTATATGAATACGTGCCATTGGCACTGACATTAAAAACCTGCAGTTCGGCCACACGGCGTGTGCATTACATGTCTTATTAGAATAAACAACGATTTTACCGTAGCTGATTTGTCCCTGAAGTTGTAATTGGGCCTGTGGGGTTTACCGAATTTCTTAGGCATGTTCGCAAAATAACGAAAAGCGACTATTATCATTCTCATGTTTGCCTGTCTGCATGGAACAACTGGGCTCTTAGTGGACGGATTTTCATGAAATTTGGTGTTTGCGTATTCTTCGAAAATCTGTCCAGAAAATTCAAGTTCCATTAAACTCTGACAAATAACGCACTTTACATGAAGGCCTGTGTGCATTTATGATAATATCTTGCTGAATTCTCCTTATACATGTCTCAGACAAATTTGCAGTGAAAGTCAAAACTGACACGTATGTTCAATACATCCGCCGCCCCCCCCCCCTCGAAAATCGTGCCTTTGAGATAATGTGGACAAATATGGTGGAGCCAGACAGGCCATATGTGACAATATAATATGGCTCATGCGCTTTGCATGATGGGTAACTAAGGCTACAAACACACACTAAGAATATACAATACTTATTGTTTTCCCACTGCAACAGTGGTTGCGCAAACGCCCCTCAATTTTACGTTTATACGTACATTTTGTGTCGTGTCGCATGAAATTCGAACTTAACAAGGTGGTACTCTTTCTCTGATCCCGAAATCTCACTACTCTCATGACTTGCCCGTACGTCTAATCTTCTGCTATATTTAATGCGTCTGTTTCTTTCTCTCTCTGCCTCTATTTCGTGCCTTAAAGGTGTTAAAGTGATTTCCGCTTACTACGGCATGGTGCATCCTGCAGGTGAGGAAGGAGGAGACGACCGCCAGATGTGGGTAGGGTAGCTGCGCATATGCTGAGTGAAAAGATAGCAGACAACGAATGTTTCTTCAGTTTGGGAGTTCGATGGGTGGGGGCTAACAACCCTTCGCCTCGCTGCAGTGGTGTAGATTGTTGAGAATCACTGTTTACTCTAACTTGGCAAAGATAAACGAGTTGCCTCGTGCAATGGCTGTACGAATCTGCTCAGTCAGCAGATTGTACCGAACAAAACCGAGCTGATGAGATTGTTTCGCTGTCGGTGGGCACCTGGCGAGCCAACGTGTTCTTCTGATGTGTATTATCGGTGTGAGGATTATGGACAGAGTCAGACTGTGCTTTATCTTGTACCTACTGCTAACAGGTCAGCTAGACTGAGACACTTATAGCAGGAGGTAGGGTAGTATGGTTGTAACATTTAGTGCTGAAAAGTAGTTTTTTAGGCCCGTTCGTAAAATTGCTAAAAGCGACTGTTAGCTTCGTCGTGTCTGTCTCTCCGCATGGAACAACTCATCTTCCACTAGACGGATTTTTGTGAAATCTTGATACGTATTTTCCGAAAATCTGTCGAGAAAATTCAAGTTTCATGAAATCTGATTAGAATAACGGGCAGTTCACATGAAGACCAGTATACATTTTTGATCACATCGTGCTCAGTTCTTCTTACATTGAGTAATGTTTCTGATAGGCGTATAAAATCAAAACACATTTTATATTCAGTATTTTTCCCCCCGAAAATCATGTCGTTTATGAGATAATGTGGAAAAATGTGGTACAGCCAGACAGGCCACAGATAATAATGTAATACTGCGCATGCACTTTGCATGCTGGGTAAACTAAGGCTACAGACGCACACGCAGAATATGTAATACTTACAGCTTTTCCACGGCAACAGTGGTTACGCGGACGCACATCAATGTTCCGTTATACGTACAGTGAACGTCTTTTTCTTTTTAAATTTTGCGAACGTGGGTTTGTACAAAACCATAGAAGAAAAAATTTCGTAGAAGATATCCGGGGGGGG
>JGI20166J26741_11471696_pt1 | contig 13158 bp, 10 predicted proteins | sample TergutCu122P5_FD_26741 | JGI IMG/M metagenome (IMG submission 26741)
GCATAATCTCCGTTTTTTTCTCTTCAAAATGCCGTTTATTTCATAATGCTACCTTGTTTGGTTCCTGTATTATTCGCATTTTACCTACAGGTGTGCTAAATTTTAAATGTAAAATTCCGGCTCCAAAAGGTTAAGGAATAATGCCATATTCAGGGCCTAGAAATCAGAAATGTAAATACAGGCGTGTAGTAACTTGTTCCGGGCTTCTATTTGTCGCGTACTTCACATATGCTTTCAGCGTTTATCTTACGTAACAATAAGCATAAAGCCTTTCATCGTTACGTAACCGGCACCGAGGGAGAACCCTAGCGTCAAATTTTAAAACTTGTTGATACGAAAATTAATATAACTTTTAACTCTTAGGATTATGCGAAAAATGTGGACCCGCGGCTCAGTGGTGTCAACTCTTGTGGATCGGCACTGTCGGTGAGAATGATGTAATGAAGTGATACAGACCCTGGGGTGTGGGCGGGTCCCCATGCAAGATGATGCACGTCCGGGGGTTGTCGCGCTAAGATGTGGTGAACCGCATCGTCATGACACCAACCCAACCGCGACGTTCGTGTGAGGGAACAAGTTATCGGGAAATAGGTCGTGAGATGAAATACGACAGCGTCGGCTAATCCAGTGTTCTGTCGCGTACCGACAGTCCATTCGCACTATGCCACTTGACTGCCGTCACATATGCGCCGCTTCTTGCGTCCACCCCCCACCCCTTTTTCTGCGTGTGTGAATTTTGAAACAGCGGCTCTCTCATTCGCCGTTTACGTCCCACATAGCCTATCTTTGTAGAACCATTGGCATCATCTTGCTGGTGTGAGAAAAAGATTCATACCATTTGCTAGTTTTTTCCCCGCCATGACGGCAGTCTTTCAGCGGCGTAATTATTTATTTAGAAAACCCGCCTTGAGTCCATGGAACATCCGTTCTTCTCGAAAGGAAGTGTGCATTTGTTAAATATCAGGACGGCAGCTTTGCTTTACAATTAGAATTTTATCACCTTGATGTGGCTGTTCACTCCGTACGTACTTTGCAGCGGATGAATTGTAAGAAAAGCCCAGAATGCACATACCATCCTCTGCGTGCCGTCGTCCAAGAAAAATTGTTCAAAAGCAGTTGCATGTTCTTTGTCAGAGTTGCTCTTGGGAGCCGTATCGTATTGTGCTACGTAGCTAACAAAATCGATTAGTCAGGCGCTAAACTTAGACTTTTGGAGCACTGTTCTTAGTCATATTGTGACAATTATACAGTATAATTATAGTTATTGGCGTATAAAGTGAGCGCAAAAACCGCACTTTTCACTTACCTACTTGATTTGTAAAACCCATTATGTATTATTCTTTCGAGCCGCCTGGTGTTTATTCTTTCACACGTGAGATTGCAGACTTGGGGCAAATATTGTTGCAGCCTGGTTTACGGACGGTGCTACTCGGCGACGTATAAAAACAGAGAATACTGCATACACTGGGCATGATCACGGAGGCCCGCATCCAAATTACCCCCACCTAGGTAGCAAAGGCTCACTCGACCGAAACAATCTGGCTTCAAACCCCAGACACCAATGCAACCGAAGCACAGGTTCCTACTTTGACGACGGCAAGATCCACGGCCAAGACGGGACATCCGTCAGCGTAAGCAGAGCCCCAGTTATAGTCACGTTTCCTTGTCAACCCAGCAGTGCTTTCGTGTGCAAGAATGGTTAAACATACCAACAGACGTCGACTGGCGCCTTCAGCTTTGGTTGTTCAGTGTTCAGTGTCACCCAAAGCCGTCGTTCGTTTTTGGTAGTCGTCATATCTTTGTGCAGTGGTACTTACGTCTTGGTGTGGAACTGTTCGGAATATTTATTTGATAATGCTTGTGTTGTCACTGCAGGCATGGAACATTTTGTGTAGTAGCTAAAACAGATGTGCACGCGAATATCTGGCAGCTAGCGTTTCTGTAGACCTATCATCGTCTCCTGGTAGAACCTCTTCTGATTTTGAAGCCGCTTGAGTAACTAAATCGAGCAAATTTTTTTCGACAAGCTGACAGTAGCTCAGTTGGTCACGAAATGTCGCTTACGTTAGTGTTATGTTGTATAGGGAACAGAGAAACGCGAAGAGAAAACAGTATCGTAAAAACCGTGACCTGAATAGACCAAGGTTGTAAGATCCACAGCGCATCAAAAGTAGGCACATTCAGTACACATAAAGCCCGGGCCCAGCGTATCGTTTTAACTTTATGCAGTGTTGTGACCTGTATTGCCAAACTGATTGCACAAAACAGAGTTGTCCTTGATAAACTGACACTGGTACAGCTACTTAAGCTATTCACTATGTTTTATGGAACTCTGTAGTTCATTGCTGTTCAGAAGACCTGCTCCTTAGCTGTCTCCTCATCCTGACGTCTCCCCTTTATTTCAGCGTCTGTTTTCGACTTCTGTAGGTACATATCGCTGTGTTAGGACCATGATTGTTAAGGCCACGTTTGTAGACAATGGGCCCTACTCAAAATTGTATCAAAATGCATACATGTAGGGCGACTCTGTTATCCGTAGGTGCAGAGAATGAATGCTCACGGGTTGTCATAATGTGCTGAATGTTAACGTTCATCATCTTAATGCCAAGGGGTTTGTACTAAGAGTTCGTGAATTTTATATATGAGTGTCCTTTGCATAAAGCCCGAGAAGCTGTGCACGCATAGTTGCTCCAATCCACTCCTTTGGTTTCACATCCTTTAATCACAGCAAACAAGAGCAAATCTGGAGATTCCACAACGTTATATTGTATTTTATTTATCGCCCCGCCCTCCCCTGTCTCCAGATTGCGCACGCAGGCAGTAGTGAATGCAAACACCAGTTACATGTTAGTCGTACACAGTAAATTGCAGCGCAGTACAGACAGACTGATGAACTCCAGAGATGTAACAACGACTTTTACAATCTCGCGCATTATCGGATTGTATTGTGATGTTATATTGGCTGGAAGTTGAATGTATCTTTAGCTGCAAAGTGCTGCTGGCGTAAGTGTATTGTCGAGTTCCGTTGACGTGCTGTGTCTCAGTGACTGGTCTGCATTCGTTATTAGGCGTGTTCGCATAGCCATATTCCCTTCGTCATGTCCGTCCCCTCGTCAGCATGTACAGCTTGGCTTCCACTTGACGAATTTCCATGAAATTTCATATTGGGTACTTCAGTGAAAATCTGTCGATAAAGTCCGTATCTGCTTAAAATCGGGCAAAAATATCGGACACTAGGCGAAGAAGTACGTTTTATTGTTTCCCAGCGACTTTAAATCGCCATAAAAGGGCTGTCTTGGAGTGAAATTGTATCGGGGTGTTAGGGTGGCTGAGGAGGTGTAAGCATTAGGCGAACGCGCCGCAGTGTTGCGGTATGCATACATACTCTTATATGAAGCCCGGCGTAAGCGCTAGGTTAGGTCGGCTTATACATACAAACATGGCCGTTGCGTCGTAATTTGAAACCCTTATGTATCTACAACCGATAATGAAGGGCGTTTGGTAATGAATACATGGGAGTGTTTTATCCGGTGGTAAATTAATATGGAGCATCAGTGGAAGGTTACTGGGTGGGGAGGCATTCGGATAAAAACAGTCGCATTGCGGAGGCAAGTCCATGTGCTATATGTGGAGGACGAAGTGACTCTTAGACAAGGTTTCGTCCTCGTGTTTTTGGCTTCCCCTATCAGGATTATTCCACCAATAATGAAACCGCCAACCCTTCACATAACGCATTGATATGCATATCAGCTGTGGAGGACTAGAGCACTGAAGTTTCCATTACCACGCAGTGGTTATCTGTTGGCATGCATTTTGCAATACGCAAAATTTCCATCTTGTTTTGGCCCGACAGTTCGTTTGCTTTGCACTCTGCATGGGTACGCTATATAATACTCAGCCCTCATCATAAACACAATCACTCTAATTTGAACAAATGAGTTAACGTGCTTCAGCTGTCGCTCTGAGTGCCCGTTCCATTACGATAATTGCGGATTACAGGCCAAAATTCAATTCTTAGAGTGGCGTCTCGCGCTCTCACAGTCTAGCCCTGCAGGCTGCTCACAGGCGAGGCCCTCAGTTCGTAATGGTTTGAAATGTTGGATACAGAACCGGTAGCTTCCTGTTGTGAAATGGAGCAGAATACAGATGATGTAAAATCCGTTTTCTCCTTGCTTGCTTCCATACAGTTCTCCCTGGTCATGTCTGCTAGAGTTCTGTATTTCTGTTTATCGCAGTTAGCCAGAGCCGGGCTAGCGTAGTCGAAGTAGTGACAAGGCTGCTGGCTGAGCATCCGAGGTACCGTGGTTCGATTACCTGCAGGAGCAGCACTTCTCTAAAGCGCTCACACCGACTTTGCGGCCCCACCAGATCGATTCAGTGGGTACCGCGGGTGCTTTCTGTGTGGGTAAAGCGGCCGGGACGTGGAGCTTTACCTTCACTCCACCATCTGCGTTTGCGTAATATGCACAGTGACAACTTGACGTCTTCCTTATAAATAAACATCATGAGCATAGACAAGAAGCTGATGTGTCCCTTTCAGTTCCAGTCTCTTCTAATTCTCCAGTTGCTTCTCCGACTCCGTTTCTTTATATCACAGGGTGTGTTGAAGAAACACGATTGCGAATGTTTGGTACACCGTCGCATTTGTTAAATCTGGAACCAGTGGCATGTGTAAGTGGATGTGCCGTGGCGAAAAGAGGTTACCAAGAACCAGTGCCATGAAATGACATGGTCACCGAAAGCCCCGGTGTAGTGGTTGATATTCCTTGGCATTCGCAACACCTCCACGTAGTGACCACGTTCGCTATATATATGAATACCATTTTCTTTGTGAGCGCTGTATTTTCTACCCGTAGTTCATACTCGGAGACTGGATACCTGTAAATATTTTCTAAACTGTTATGGGTAACTATAATTAATTGGGTAGGGAATAGCTGGTCTCTCTTTCAAACGACGAATTTTTCTCTATATTTCTTAAGATCCAGTTATTCATCCTTCCTCATAAAACAAAAAAAACCTCAAACCAGTGGCCGTATGTAGCATTCGGAATTTCATTTTAATGTTGCGACTTTCTTGTTCTGCCCTGTCATTTCAAGTAATGATATACGATTGTGTTTTAGCGAGCGCAAGGAGCGGAATATGAAGACTCATAGATCGTGTACCGCTGTTTCTTATGCATGTAATTACCAGTCTACCTTACTTGTGGTACAGGGCTTTCAAATTATGAAGCTCCGAAAATCCTTATAAAAAGCAAGCAGGCCTAGCCTAGTTTAGTGCTTGCGCAGCGGCATATAATGATCACCTGTGCAAGCGCAAGAATTTCTTACCTGCTTGCTATTTTCGTACTCTTTGTGACTCTTCCTTCGCGGCAGGTTTGCGATGCTCTGTTCAGGCTGTCTTTTCATTAATTTGCGCCTTACGTGACAAGCAGACCTCGTGACTGGCTGCATGCGTGCGGTGGAAATGCATTCGGTTTGTAGAATTGATCCTGATGCAGAATCGACGACAGAACGATGTGGGGTGAAGTTTTAAGCTCTTTATGTGATAATTTGTAATTAATGGCATTGGGTCATCTTTTGGATTATCATGCCCCATTTTCGTTCTGTAGAGATTTATGATCGTACATCTGTGAGTGATTTAGTGGGGAAAGTCGTGAGGACAGCAAGAAAGCCACTGGAATACGCAGGAAGTGATAGGTAAAATGGGTGAAGCAGGAATTGGAAGAATATCACCAACGAAGAAAGGAGTACAATTCTAGAAGACTGAAGAACGAATTGAAAAGAGCTGCCGACAAGACCAAGAAGGAATACATTGTGAGTGTGTGTGATAAGATAATGGAATTTCAAAGAACAGGACGTTATTATGTGTGAAGACAAAGAAATGAGGTTGGGAAGAAAATCACTGGATTCTAACCATTAGCATCAAAGACTGTCAACGGATTATAACAGTAGGTCAGAGACAGGAACTGAAAATTTGGGAGAATTGTGTTACAGAGCTCTAGGATCGAGCCAAGTGACCAGAAAAGCTGGAAATCGAAACAGAACAGGCAGTAGATACTGATCAAAAGACTCTAGCATCCTGCACAGTGCAGTGGGAAATGGTTATCGAGGAGGTGAGGGATAAGAAGGCTATGTGCCCGTAGATGTACTCAGATTGTTGGGAGAAGATGGTCTCAAACTAGTGGGGCAAGGATTTCATTGAAGTTACAAAATGCTGTGACCATCGCACCTACAGCAGAGAGAGTAGCGAGGGTACTTAGGAGAAGGATTGAAGAGAAACTCGAGGTCATACTTGGAGAAGGTTAATTTTGATTTAGAAGAGGAAAAGGCACTAGAGATGCAATTGGAATGCTGCCGATAGTGTCTGGACGAATTTTGACGCAGAGGAAGCAGTGTGTGCCTGGGATCTATGTTATCCAAAAGGACTCTTAACCTTTGAAGATGGGACCGATAGGTTGTCCTTAAACTTTGGTAAAGAGTCACTACTATACGCTGCATGATTTTCCAGAAGAGCAGCACAGATCCCATTGACTTCGCGGCGGAAGCCTGAAATCACGTGAGGATGGTCAGTGAGCAATGAATTAGCGAGGATGTGGATGGAAGGGGTAGCAGCCTAATTTGTGTGAGGTGACTGCATTTAACTAATACCAGTTGGCAGTTAGGATAGCTGGTGTCCATGTCAAGATATGAGCTTAGTCTTCAAAAATTGTTGGTATCTTTGAGAAATCACAAGTCTGTAACACATGACCCATTTTATGTAGACAGGTGGGAATACCATAGCAAAATGTTTGCTGCTGCTGTTGTAGTGGTAAATTTCAGATGTCGCAGATTTATTCACATTAAATTTTGCCTCCAGGTGATCAAATTTGATATCATCATCCAAGCGAATACCATTGTAATAATTAAAAGTAAATAAAGTTTCTTGCTTTTCCCAACAAGTGAAACTGTATTTCATAGAACATGAATTTTGTGAGCTTGGTTTCTCGTGTCTTGGAGCGCTCCTGTGTTGCTCATGAAGCACCATAATTGACCAGATGTGCATCTGGGTTACGCCATGGTGACTGGTAGCTTCCTTCTTGAGGGTCAGGCAGTTGAAGAAGAGCGCGAAGAACTGTTCTTGGCTTATTGAGCAGTGTTTTGCAGTAATGGTTTTCGGGTTGACAGCTGTACACGCTTGGGATCAGTTGTCAACAATTAATACAATGTGCGGACAGACATGCACTGCAAAATCATAATGTCAGACACATTGAACTCTTCACGTCAAAACTCCTGTCCCGAAATACTAAATTAAAACTATATAAAAGTAACATGACCCACATTGACTTATGGGTCAGAAACAAGGATAATGACTATGGAAGAAACGAACAGATTCAGAATATTTGGAAGGAAGTTTGTAAGGAAAATATGTGGACATGTTAAAGAAGGAGAATGCTGGAGAATGAGAACAAACTAGGAGATAAAGGACAAAGGGATGATATTGTAAAGTTTATGACATCACTCCGACTAAGGTGGTTTGGTCATGTCACAAGAATGCAAAACCAACGAATGACAAAACAAACTGAAACAGCTACAATGGAAGGAATAGGGAAAATATAACTATGCAAAAGACTGGGAGATACGGTAGAAGAGTACTTCAATATAATGAGAATAAAAAATAAGCAGGTGATGGCTAGAGACCTTCAGGAATGGAGGAACATACATTTGGAGTCAAGGTCCGTAACATACTGTACCTCTTGAGAAGAATGCTTGCCAGCTGTATCTAGGAAATACCAGTTTTAAATTTCAGTCACCACACCAACTGCCAACAGTTTTTCGTGGTTTTCCTCATTTCCTCCAGGGATAGTATCCCAAAATAGGCTAGAGTTGCTTCCTTTTATGGCCTGTCTCATGCATTGTTCATTTTTATCCTGCCATTCATTCTGTGCTGTGTAGCAACAGTGCCATTAAATGAACTAAAACTAACAAATGTGTAAATAATAGACCTAATAGAAATATGTCACTGAGCAGCTGGAACAGGAAAAGATAAAAAACGGTGCACTCAGTGACTCAGTACACACACTGTCAAGTCTTTCTTTACTCTCTGTGTGCCCTACAGTTTTACGGTACATGTGTAAATGTAATTTCAAATACTCCCGTAAGAAGAGTACGGCCTTCCCAGCTCCATTTTTACACGAAATCCACAAACTACAATGTTCACATCCCTTATACCGAATTTTGCCCATTTGGGACAATAGATGTGCAAACTGCAAGTGTGATTTTATTAACACCACTAATTACGGCTTTCACTGCACTAATTTTCACAAAACTCTGAATTAATGCACAGCATCTTGTGGTAATATTACACAATGTATTGTATCCAGATTGGCCAGTACAGGCAATGTGTTATTTCTGCCCATGAATAAAAAAAAGTATGGCGCTCACTGTACTTAATTGTATGATGTGCTTAATTACTGCACGGCATTACTGGGATATCCTTTGTGCTGACTGTTGCCTAAATTCATATGTGCCCTTCTGGCAAAGCGTGACTCACTGTGCCTATTTTCGTAAAACTCATATATGCTTGACAATATTTCTACAAAGGACTTCTCTACCAAATTTAATGATAGTCGGACAAACGGCTAATACCAGGTCATGGACGGACGGATGATGGATGTGGTCTGTACAGAAGGCATTGTTTTTACTTAGTAGAGAACGCCCACATTGTTCTCACACACATTCTGGAGGTATAGGGTACAAATTATCTTAAGATGCCAGGAGCATGCCTTAAATTGGCCTTGATTGGTCACTCCCACATCCCTATCAAACAGTCTTTCACAAATCATGTTTATCATATCTAATTGAATACTGCTTAACCTCCTGTGATGATACAGCATTGTGAAATAACTTATCAAGAAAGGAGGAGAGTGAAGCTGTTTAAGTAAATTCCAGAGTGACTTATTTGTTGTTGCAGGGAGGTGCGCACTGTGGTACTTAGCAAAGGCAACACAGGACTTGGTTTTAACATCGTAGGTGGAGAAGATGGTGAAGGCATTTTTGTGTCATTTATTTTGGCTGGTGGTCCAGCAGACTTGAGTGGAGAATTGCGACGTGGCGACCAGATTTTGAGTGTAAATGGCATCAACTTACGTTCTGCCACACATGAAGAGGCTGCACAGGCACTTAAGGTAATGGAATGCATTTTTTAAAATGTGTTGTGACTCTGAATTAGTTTGCTAAATAAGTAGTTATTTCATTATTTCTTCAAGGTACACCCAAATGAGAATGGTCAGGACATCCCACAAAAACAAAAATGCATTAATTCCAATCTTTCATAGAAGTTTTGTAGCTCATACTATATGATTTTTGTGATGGTGTTAGTAGTGACATAAGCTATCACACTGAGATCCAGATACCTGAATCACTAATAGTTACCATACATAGCCTTTTCACTAATAAACAAGAATAGTATCACATGTAATTACTAATCAGCATTGTGTTAATTGTTCATTGTCTTCAGTGTAGAGAAAGGATCCAGGTAGAATATTCTATTCATTTTTATAATTACTTTGTGTGCTTGTCATATTGGCTGCTATGAGTGATTACAGGATTCCTTTAAAACACATCAGACTTGCTATTTCTTTTCATGTAATTATGTGCCATCTCTTGGTGAACTAATACAGGTGAATGATGCTCTGTGGTTTGCAAATTCTGTGGAATGTTAAAAGACACAATGGAGGCTGGATAAAATCTGTATATAGCTCTGGGTATGGTGGCAGTAACTGATGGACATTTATAACTTGACATTTGATATTTGGTATGGAAATCGATCTTCAACGTAGAGGTTCTTTTATTGGAAATAGTGTTTGTAAGTGAACAATTACAAGTGTGATGATGGTGTGAAAACCCTTTTGAGGTTATGTCCAGATTTAACATAACAACTTACGTGTGTCCAAACTAACTGAAACTAGTCATGTGGTGCCATCAGATTCTAACAGGTAGAGTTGTACTGTGCAACAAACCTGACATCATACTTCCAGACAGCAAAGAACGTTTGGCTGTTGATTTTTCTCCACCAACTGATAAAAATGTAGGGTCAGATGAAACCAAAAGGATGCCGAAATACAAACATGTAATGTTGGAAGTACAACACATGTAATAGGTGCTACTGGAAATATGTCAGTACTGTTTTAGAAGTATTTAGAAGACATGCCTGGCACTGTTGTGTAGAACTGTAGAACTGGGAATGGCACACACTGAAGGCAAACTGTAATGTACCTTTTGATTTAATTTCAAATGCACTGGAGGCTTTTACAGCACCTTGCAAAACACTGACCAACTCAGACAGGAGAGGTGGATGTTCCTTCTGTCAAGTTGGGCTTTGGCGATCCAGACTGACAGCAGAACTGACAAACCAGTAGCCTTGCAGCAATCACAATCTTCCTATTTTTTATCCTCCTCTTTGTTCTTTTTTCTCTTCCTTTTCCCATACCTTCCCTCAATTGCCTCCATTGCAGGCTGTTGGCAGTGCTGCCATCATGCCATTTTTTCCCCTCTTCTTTTTTTTTCTTTCTTTCTTTCTTTCTTTCTTTCTTTCTTTTTTTTTTTACATGATCAGTATGTCATTTATGTAACAAACACTTCATGATCTGTTTTCTTAATATTGGTCAACTGTGCTTCTGTTTAAAAAATGTGACCAGCTGAGTGCAAACATACAAAGGTTAATGTGTGTGTGTGTGTGTGTGTGTGTGTGTTTGTTTGTTTGTTTGTTTGTTTTTATATCTAGTTGTGTCTAATGTAATATTGTAACTGTAAGATGCATAATAAATTACTTCTGTTTTGAACATTCGAGTGGTCTGGAATGTATATGATTTTGACTGGTAAATGCTTACTGTTGTTTTGAAGGATTACAGCACATTCACAGTCAGGGTCAAGCATTCTGATTCTTTGAAACACTGTAACCATTTATGGTCAGAATGGTGCATCATCCCAGGAGCCTTGAATCTTCAGCAGCACTCCTGTTAGAATGTCAAATCTCAACCTCTTTTGTGTTTTAGAAGATTATATCAACAAAGGATTCACAGTGTTTCATTTGCTGTTGACACAGGGTGCAGGCCAGACTGTGACAATTGTAGCCCAGTACCGGCCAGAGGAGTACAATCGTTTTGAAGCAAAGATCCATGATCTTAAACAACAGATGTCACAACAGATTATGTCAGGCACACTCATGAGAACCTCACAGAAACGATCTCTCTATGTCCGGTGAGTTTTTCACATGCATCGTGCAATAATGTTACATGCTGAAGTTTCAACATGACTAAAATATGGATCTTGTGATAATATTTTCATCAGACTAAAGAATGTTAGACACGTATAGAACCTTTGCATTTTGTCATCAGTCCTGAAAGCTTTTTCAGAGGGAAGTTGTATGCAAATGGGTTCCTTGTAGTTGCCAGTTGGGTCTGTAGAAGTGCTTTCTGGCTGCTGTAATTAAATTTTTCAACAACTGCCTGCTGTAATTAAAAGGGTTCATAATGAAAACTTGCCTGATACAGAATCAAATAAGCCTGGTAGATACTTGGAAAACATGCAACTTGAATGTAGTAATGTTTTGTTACAAATGGGAAGCTACATTAAGGTAGTAGAGCAAAATGCAGTTTATTTTTTGATTTTGATTCCTGCTAAGGCCTTGTGGATGGATGTGTGAAATACCAAATACAATAAATTGTTCTTGTTTCTTTATAGTGTGAAAGAAGATGCAGGTTAGGACAGCTTTCACCTATTGGATATCACTGGTTGCACAAAGATTACTGGGAAATTCTTATTGATATTTGGAAATGTAAATTGGGTGTTTTCCGAAGATAGGAGTGGGTTTAGAGGTTGCAACTGGAGGTACCACTAAGGCCAGCATTTATGCAAAGCACTTTAGCAACTTATTGCCATGGAAGTCACATTAGCATGAATTCAAACTTCCAAACACCAGCTTCTGCATAATGCAAGGCATATAGGGCCTTGTTTCCATGGAATTCACCATATTACGGGAGCCACCTTTGTAGCACTGCAACTTGTCTATTTGTGCAAGACATGGTAGCATCTGCTTATTGTAGAACATGACTGAGAGTTCAGATTTGCAGCACTGTGGCTCCTGCATTTATGCACTCCTGAAAGTTAAAGTTTAAAGGAATGTATTTCACATTAATGTATGCAGCCCTAGCATTTTGTACAAAATAGGTTATATGGCAGGTGATAAAGGAAACATTGAGAGACTTTGTTGAGTGAATGTGTTGAAAATATGAGGCTGTGGTGACTGTCTCTCACTGATATGTGAAATATTTTACCAATGCTGTTGCTGGCCAACCCTGAGTTGCATACCTTTCTCCTGCTGAAAAAGGAATTCAGTGTAGAAGAACATTGTATACTTTTATCCCTGTTATTGCACTTTTTTTTTAGGGTTATGATTCTGTCGTCTTCTATAATTTCACATTTTATGTCTTTCATACAATTTCATGTTGTATATATTTACCCCTTTCTCTTCCAGAGCTTAAGAACATAAACTTATTCTTTATCTGACATTTCAGTTGTGTGTGCTTTTAGAGCTGTCTTGAACTGCTTCCCTAACTGTCCTGTGCCTCATACATATCCATGAATGCTTGTACATTGAGGTGACAGCGTTTTATTACTGGCAGTTTCTTACCATCTTACAGTATAAATCACCTTAAAAACCTTTGCATTATGGTGGTAATGTACACTAATGGGGTCACTAGGGATGTCAGAACTAGGGAGGTATGAAAGATATCTATATGCATACCATTGTATCATAGGACTTCACAACACTAGGCTGCACAAGGTGTCATGGCATATGGATCAGTCTGCAGTTCTTGTACATTTGGTTCGCCCATAAAAGCTTTTTTGAAATTTTCTGATGTTTGAATTACACACCTTTATAAGAAACTGCAACCTGATGCTGCAAGGTGGGTCAGAATGTAACTTTTGTAGTCACTGGAAACTAAACATGCTGTAAAAATAAGCTGTTAGGGCTGAATATATGAAATCTTTCTAGAGTTCACAAAGTGCAAATTATTTTGTGGAAATAAAATGCCAACTAGATGCAACAGAGGTTTTTATTGCAGACCTTATTGCTTGCTCAACATGTTTCGGGCACCACTATGCCCATCATCAGGAG
>JGI20166J26741_11471807_pt1 | contig 13158 bp, 10 predicted proteins | sample TergutCu122P5_FD_26741 | JGI IMG/M metagenome (IMG submission 26741)
CTTCGCTTTCTTTCAGATGTTCTTTTCCCAAGGGCATTCGGATTACGAAACAGCTACCGGTGCGGTCTGTCCGGTTTTCGGCGCAAATAATCCCCTGTTGCAATTCGACCAGCGAACGGGAGAGGTGCAATCCAATTCCTGTACCAAAATTAGCGTTGGTCACTTCGCCGTCGATTTGGTAAAAACGTTCAAAAATTTTCTCAATCTTTTCTTTGTCTATGCCAATGCCAGTATCGCTGATACGGATTTCAAAATAATTCTTTAGCGGTATGCTTGCTGAAGAATCGACTCCTGTTTTGAGTTCGATTGTTATTTCGCCGTTTACAGGCGTAAATTTAAATGCGTTGGATAATACGTTGAAAACCACTTTATCAAAATTATTCAAATCCACCCAAACTTTCAAAACGGGTGTTTCGTGATTAAATATAAAGCTGATGTTCTTCATTTTCGCTGCATATTCAAACGACTTCATAATGTCCTGGATAAAGCCCACCATGTCGGTTTCCCTGAATTTCAACTGCATAAGTTTTTTATCGATTTTACGGACGTCCATCAGTTGGTTAATCAATCGCAAAATTCGCTGTGCATTCCGGTAAATCAACAAATAGGTATTATGCAGTTCAATCGGATTGTCGTTCGTGAGCAGTTTTTCCAAAGGACCGATAATCAGCGTCATTGGCGTTCGTATTTCGTGCGAGACATTGATGAAGAACTGCAATTTGGCTTCACTGATTTCTTCGGCATGTTCTCTGCGAAGCAGTTCGTTCCGGTGGCGTATTTTTTCGGAAATAAACCAGTAAATTCCCCATATTACTATTGCAAATAACAGGAAGTAAATCAGTTTAGCCCACCATGTAAAATACCAAGGCGGTCGAATAATTAGCGTAAGTATTTTTTCTTCCGACGATTTGCTGTATATAAAAGCTTTAATTCTTAATTTATACGTTCCGTAATCCATATTTGTGAAACTAATCCGGTTAACGCCCGGTTCGGTAGTCATCCACTGCGAATTAAATCCTTCGAGCATATACTGATAATAGATTCGTCCGGAAAATCCGAAATCAAAAGTAGAAAATTCCAGAGCAAACATATTGTCGGCATAGCTCAGGCGAATCGTATCTGCATCGGAAAGAAACCTGTTGATGATTTCCTTTCGTCCTGATTTTTGACCGGCAATTACCGGCTTGTCTTTTACGTACAGCCCCGTTAAACGCACGCCAAGCGGGACGCGCTGGTCTGTAATTATTCCCGGATGGAAAGAAGTGACGCCTTCCGTACCGCCAAAAAACATTTCACCGTCTTTCGAATGAAATGCGGCGCCACGGCTAAATTCGTTTCCCTGCAAGCCGTCAAATACATAGTAGTTTACAAATTTTTTTTCTTCTGCGTTTAATTTTGAAATGCCTGAATGCGTACTTAACCAAAGATTTTCGCCGTTATCTTCGAGGATTCCGCAAATCGTATTGCTTGGAAGTCCGTTTTGTATTGTATAAATAGTTGAATTTTGAGTCTGTTTATTAAAGCAAGCCAATCCGATAGGGGTACCGAGCCAAAGATTTCCCTTTTTATCTTCGTGGATTACGGAAACCACTTTTCCCGGAAGAACTTCGGGTTTTGTGAAATCTTCCGTGCGGTGCGTTTTAGGGTCGATGTTGAAAAATCCATCAAAGGAACCCACCCACATAACGCCCGATTTGTCGGAATGAATGCAATTGATCCAGTCGTTGCGTATTTGCCGGTTGGGGGATTGCTGCGAATAATGGTCGATATATTCCATTTTCTGCAAATCAAAAACATAAATTCCTGCACCGTTTGTGCCTATCCAAAGCCGGTTCTGACTGTCTTTTTCCAAGCAGAATATCTTGTTTTGAGCCGTACTTACCGTTGTGTCCAATCGGTTATTATAAAAAGAGCAATATCCGGTATTTTTATCCAACCGGAATAATCCCTGCAGATAAGAACCTCCCCAAATATTTCCGGCATCGTCTTCAGCCAGCGCCATGACGGTATAAGGGACAGCGTTTTGCCCCGGTTCAAAATGGAAAGGATGTCCCTGTTTGTCCAATGTATAGATTCCGTCGTTGTCGGTTCCTATCCAAAGTTTATCATCTTTATCTTTCAGCAACGACATGACGCAACCCAATCCGATTATATTCTGATGATACGATTTATGTCCCCAATAATTGAATCTGTTTGCATTTTCTGGATTAAGAAAAACGCCTTTCTGAAACATTCCAATCCAAATATTTCCGGCTTTATCCTGAAGAATGGCATGTACTTTCATTCTGGAAAGGTCAAAAGGCGCCGAGAGCATTTTGAAGTTTTCCAATTGCCCCTTTGCCTGATTGTATATTTTAATTCCCTGACCATCTGTTCCCACCAGCAATTGATTGGTATTGTCCAGTAATAAACATTGAACGGAAAGAATAGAGCCGGCGGCATCGGGAATCAGTTCAAATTTCATGGTTTGCTGATTCAGTTTATACAAGCCGTTATTCAGCGTACCAACAAAAAGATTTCCCTGATTATCTTCGCACAAAGCGGAAATCTGATTACTGCCAATAGACAGAGGGGCTTTAAACACAATCACTTCATCGGTTTTCGGGTCATACATATTCAATCCCTGATTTTCTGAAGCGATCCAGAAACGACCCTTTCGGTCTTCAATCATCGTTGTCAGATAAATACTGCTTAAACGATTGGTTAATTGCCTGTCGGTATGAAATTCCCTGTCGTCTTTTCGTATATGAACAATTCCATCGCCCGAAGTAGTCATCCAAATATCGTGATTCCTGCTTTCGATAATAGAAGTAATATGAGTAGAAATCAAAGAGTTGTTATTATAGAGCTTTACTTCCTTAAACCGGTCTGCCGCCCTGTCATATAAGTGCAAGCCATTGATGCAGCCAATCCAGAAACGACCGAAACTGTCTTCAAACAAACTGCGTATATAATTGTTTTTGATAGTTGTGGAGTCATTCGGGCGATTTTTGTAGATGGTAAACTTCACTCCATCGTATTTGTTTAATCCATCTTCCGTAGCAATCCAGATATAATTCCGGCGATCCTGGTAAATAGCATTGATCAGGCTACTTGAAATTAATTCATTATCAGTAGTGTAAAAAGTTCCTATCTGAGCGTTCAGAATGTTAGACAAACTTAGTATCAGAAGCAAGAGCGACCCCTTTATAGCTTTCATTCAGATATATTTTTTAACGAGAACAAAGTTACATCAAATATTTGAAATACCCAAAGTAAAATAATAACATTTTATTAACATTCTTTTATTTTTAAATATTATACCTTTGCGGCAAAAAAAATTATACCAAAAAAAAATAGAACTATGAATATCATTCCTTCAGCATTTATAAAGGACAGTATGGATTCCTATATTGCCAAATATTCGACAACGTCGCAAATAATTTACAGGGTCACTGTGATAGCTGTAGTAGCAACGCTTGCCGCTTTGCCTTTTATCTATGTAGATATATCGGTACAGGAACCCGGAATCATCCGTCCTGTCGCCGAAAAAACGGAAATCAGAGCGAATATAACCGAATTGGTGGACGCTGTTTTTGTTAAAGAAGGTCAATCGGTTCATCGGGGCGATACCTTGCTGGTTTTCCGACACTCGGTTCCTGATTATCAAATTCAATATCAGCAGAAACGGATAAATGATTTTCAGGAACATCTGAGTGATTTGTCTATTCTGGCTAAAGGGGGAAAACCTGAAACCTTTAATTCAGGAATGCGGCAACAGGAATATGCTTTTTATATTCAACAAAAAAATGAATATGAAACCAATCTGGCTAAAGCAAAGAAAGATATGGATCGTTCACAGGCGCTTTTCGATAAGAAAGTTGTTTCGGAAGAAGAAAATGAAAAATATCAATACGAATATGCTAAAGCAAAAAACGTGTTGGCATCATTAAGGGATAGCCAGCTCAGTAAATGGCAAAGCGATTTGAGCGCTTATTCCAATTCGCTGGAAGAAATGCGAACATCTATGAAACAGGGATTAAAAAGCAAAGAGTTGTACGTGGTAACAAGTCCTGTGAGCGGAACTGTCGATCAGTTCCGTGGGATTTATAAAGGCAGCAGCATTCAGGCGGGAAATCTTTTAGCCATTATCAGTCCCGATTCCACGCTTTCTGCTGAAATAAATGTATCGCCCCGCAACATTGGCTATATCTATCCCGGAATGCCGGTTCACATTCAGGTTGGCTCATTTAACTACAATGAATGGGGAACCGTTTCGGGCAAAGTCGCCGAAATATCATCCGACTTCCTGACCGGTAATTCGGGGAATGGCGCCTTTTATAAAGTGAAATGCACGCTCGAAAAGAATTATTTAGTTCGTAAAAACGGAATAACAGGAAAGTTGAAAAAAGGGATGCCCGTCTCTTCCCGCTTTATGATTACCAAACGGTCGCTGTTTGATTTGATTTACCGGAGTATGGACGATTGGGCTAATCCTGCGCAATATTTAACAGAGAATAATAAATGAAAAAAGAGATTCAAATAAAGCAGCATGACATAACCGATTGCGGAGCCGCCTGTCTTGCGTCTATAGCCGCCTTTTTCGGACTGAAATATCCGGTAGCGCGCATTCGGCAATATGCTTTTACCGACAAAAAAGGCGCCAATGTTTTGGGATTGATTGAAGCCGGTAAAAAACTGGGGCTTGAAGCCAAAGGCGTCAAAGGTTCAATCGAGTGTTTACAGCACATACCCCTGCCTGCCATAGCGCATGTGACTGTAAAAGAAAACTTGCAACATTTTGTCGTTATTTACAGGGTAACAAAAAAATACATTTTAGCGATGGATCCGGGCGATGGGAAACTTCACAGGAAAAGCAAAGAGGAATTTAACAAAGAATGGAGCGGCATATTGATTCTCATTCGACCGGATGAAACTTTTAAAAAAGGAAACCTGAGAAAGAGCGCACTGAGAAGTTTTATCGATTTAATTCTTCCGCATAAAAGCATCTTGATTCAAGCCTTATTCGGCGCTGTGATATACAGCATTCTGGGGCTTTCGACAGCCATTTATGTCGGGAAAATAACCGATTATGTTTTAGTCGATCAGAATATGAACCTGCTCAATCTCATGGGAATCATTATGATTTTAATTGTTATAATGAGAACGTTTATCGGCGGCATGAAAAGTATTTTGGCGCTCAAAACCGGACAGCGAATAGACGCTTCGCTGATATTGGGTTATTACAGGCATTTGCTTGCTTTGCCTCAACAATTCTTTGATACGATGCGGGTTGGAGAAATTATTTCCCGTGTTAACGATGCTGTGAAAATACGCATATTCATTAACAATGTTTCTTTAGATTTGGCAGTCAATCTGCTGATTCTGATTTTCACGTTTTGTCTGATGCTTGCCTGTTCGTGGAAATTATCAGCCCTTGCCTTGTTATCGGCGCCGCTTTTCTTTCTGATTTTCTTTTTATTTAACCGGTTGAATAAAAAATATCAGCGGCGGATAATGGAAAGCGGCGCTGATTTGGAAGCGCATTTAGTTGAATCCCTCAATTCTGTTTCTACTATCAAGCGGTTTGGAATAGAAGAATTTGCCGGCTTGAAGACTGAAATACGCTTCGTACATCTCATGAAAAACACTTATAACAGTATTTTTAATTCTATCATAGCAAATGGAGGAATTGAATTTGTATCGACAGGAATTACGATTGCTTTATTGTGGGCAGGAAGCGTCTTGGTAATCAAACAGGAAGTGAGTCCCGGAACTTTAATGCTTTTTTATTCTTTGGCAGGCTATGTCACAGGCTCGGTCAGTAAATTGATTTCGTCCAATCAAACCATACAGGATGCCCTGATTGCAGCCGACCGTTTATTCCAGATTATGGATTTGGAACGGGAAGAAGACGAATTGCAACAAATCAGACTGGAACGAAACATGATTGGAGATATTCGATTTGAGAATGTCGCTTTCCGCTACGGCTCCAATAAGCAAGTGTTTGAATCATTGAATCTGACTATTTCCAAAGGACAAACAACGGCTATCGTTGGGGAAAGCGGTTCGGGTAAAACAACTTTAATCGCTTTGCTGCAACATCTTTATCCTGTTCAGAAAGGAAGTATTTATATCGGCAATTATACGGTTTCGCATATCAGTAATGAAAGTTTACGGCGATTAATCGGTTCAGTTCCTCAACAGATTGAATTATTTGCAGGTAATATTATTGAAAACATTGCGCTGGGATATTTTAATCCCGACATGAAAAAAATATCGGAATTATGCGAACAGTTGGGCATACGCGAATTTATAGAAAAACTTCCTCATTCCTATCTGACCCAAACTGGCGAACACGGAACTGCTCTTTCGGGCGGCGAGCGGCAACGCATTGCCATTGCAAGGGCGCTTTACAAAGACCCTGAAATTCTGATTTTTGATGAAGCCACTTCTTCATTGGATTCTATTTCGGAAAAATTTGTGAAACAAACTTTGAACGATTTGGCAAAACAGGGGAAAACAATCATTATTATTGCACATCGTTTAAGTACGGTGAAAAATGCCGACAGGATTATTGTCATCGATGGAGGAACAATTGCAGAAACAGGAACTCACAGTCAATTGATTGAAAAGGAAGGTAAATACTGCAAACTATGGAAAGAACAATTCGACCAAATCTGAATCAGGTAATCAGGTTGGGGGTATGTGTATCTGACTGAGGTTACTCAAGTTTCTACCAATATATTGTTCCTAACAGAACATCAATCAGTTATTCAGTTATTCAGTTATTCTGTTATTCAGTTATTCAGTTATTTTTGAAAGCTGGTACGTTACTTGCCCGTTTACCGTTTCAGGAAATATTACTTTCTTCCATTCCCAAATTACACTGCCGGTCGAAGTATTATCCCATATATTATTTCTATTCAATCTTTCGGATTAGAGATAATTATAATAAAACCGCAAAAGAGATGATGAAAACGGCGAAATATTTAACCAAATATATCGGACAATCAAATTTTTTCCTAATTTTGTCCTGTTAAATAGAAAATTCACTATGTCGTTACGGGAAAAATTTGAACAGTGTTTAAAAGAAATTCAGGAACTGGAAAATTCTTTTCGTCAATCACGAGGAAAAGAACTTCTTCCACTTTCGTTTTTCAGTTCGTCGATCGATTCGATTCGTCGTTTAGAAACAGGGATTTATGAAATTGAGGAAACACAATTGCAAGTGATGCAGGAGCATTTGAGAAAAAGCAAAAGTGAATCGCATAAAACGCCCGAAATCAAAAATGCCGGAGAATCGATTGTGATGAAAACGCCGGAAGAGAAAACGAAGCCGGCTGTTAACATTCTGGCGGATACCATCGGGCGGAAAACCGGTGAGGATATCCGAAAATCACTGAGCGTGAACGATCGATTTATGTTTCAACGCGATTTATTTCAAGGGAATACCGATGAAATGAATCGAGCGTTTGCTCAACTCAACACTTTCCGGACTTTGGATGAAGCAATGAAGTTCTTAAATGGTAATTATGCCATTCCTTGGGACAGCGATTCGGGGACTATTCTCAAAGAGTTGTTAAGTAACTGGTTTGCCTGAAGAATGCCGGAAATAAAAAAGCTGTATATCGTTCCTACTCCGGTGGGAAATTTGGAAGATATGACTTTCAGAGCAGTGCGTGTTTTGAAAGAAGTTGATTTTGTTTTGGCAGAAGATACGCGGACTACGGGGTTTTTATTGAAACATTTTGAGATAAAAAACACGATGCAGTCGCATCACAAGTTTAATGAACATCAAACCGTTGACTGGATTGTATCGCGCATACAGTCGGGAGCAAGCGTAGCCCTTGTTTCTGATGCGGGAACTCCGGGAATTTCCGACCCCGGATTTCTGCTTGCGCGCGAATGTATAAGCAAAGGCATTGAAGTGGAATGTCTTCCGGGAGCGACGGCTTTTGTTCCGGCGCTCATAAATTCAGGACTTCCTGTTGACCGCTTTGTTTTCGAGGGTTTTCTCCCTCAAAAAAAAGGAAGGCAAACGCGCTTGAAAGAGTTAGCCGAAGAAAGCCGCACGATGGTGTTTTATGAATCGCCTTTCAGGGTACTTAAAACGCTTGAGCAATTAGCCGCTTTTCTGGGCGCTGAACGAAAATCTTCCATATCAAGAGAAATTTCAAAATTGCATGAACAAACCATTCATGGAAGTTTGGACGAATTGATTCAATGGTTTACAAAAAACGAGCCGCGTGGTGAATTTGTCATCGTCACGGCAGGAAAAGAAGATAAAAAAAACGTTAAACATATTAATTTACAAGAACAATGAAAAAAGCAGTTTTATTTGTTATCGTTGGGTTCGCTTTACTTTTTTCGACTTCCTGCGTAAAAAATACGTCGGAATATAAGAAACTGCAAGCGGAAAGAGACTCTTTGGTGAATATCAATACGAAAAATGCAGCCGAAATGGAAGATATCCTTTCGCTCATGAATGAAGTGGACGATAACTTTTCGAATATCAAATCGGCTGAAAATTATTTGTCCGTACAGTCCAACGCTCCAAGCGAACTGGCTCCTTCGGCAAAGGACAGAATCCGTACAGACATGAAATTCGTCACCGAAACTTTGGAATTAAACCGGAAGAAAATTGCCGAGTTGGAAAAAAAATTAAAAAATTCATCTGTCAAATCGACTCAACTGCAGCAAACCGTAAATAAACTGCGCCAGGAACTGGAGGAAAAAACAGCGGCGCTGGTAACTATGAACCAGGAATTGGAAAAGCGAAATCAGCAAATCGCTGAATTAAGCGCCAATGTAAACAATCTTTCAAGGGATGTGCAGAATTTGAAGCAGCAATCGAATGAACAGCAACAGACGATTAACCGGCAACAACAGGAAATTACAAAGGTTTACTACTGTTTCGGAACTTCCAGCGAATTGAAGAAGCAAAATATTTTGGTTAACAACCAGTTAGGACCTAATTTCAATCGTGAATACTTTATCGCGGTAAATGATTATAATCAATTACAAACAATTCAATTAAAGGCTAAAAGCGGGAAATTGATTTCCCGGCATCCCGATGGTTCGTACCGGTTTGTAAAAGACGCGAATAATCAGGTAGAGCTGCGTATTTTAGATCCGGCGAACTTCTGGAGTCTGACCAAATATTTGGTGGTTTTGGTGACTGTGTAAAAAAGTTGGGGATTGCGGGTCAAGCCCGCAATGACATTCACTCTATTGATCAAATAGTTGCAGGCGGCTTCGCAATTCCCGCATTTCTTCTTCCATGTCCTGCATCCGTTCCAGCAAATGATGAATCACGTCGATTCCTTCGATGTTGATAGACAAATCGTAGTATAAACGTGCATAACGTTCCAGATTGTCCAGTTCATCGGGATGCAGGTATTGTTTATTTTCAATTTTCCGGAGGTGAATCAGGTCATTTTCTTCCAATAAGGCAATGAATTGTGATTCGATATGCGAATGGCGGATATATTCTTCGATAATAATCAAATCTTCCATAACTTGCAGTTATTTATTTTGTTGTAAATCGCGAAACATCTGTTTCTGTTTTTCAGTTAAATGCGTTGGAATTTGTACCTGGCATGTTACAATCAGATCGCCGAACTGCCCTTCGTTTTTATAAACAGGAAAACCTTTCCCTTTTAATCGGACTTTAGCCCCCGGTTGCGTACCGGGGTTCACTTTCATTTTGACCTGACCGCTTAAAGTGTTAACCAGCAATTCTCCGCCCAGAACGGCAGTGTATAAATCCATGCCGGCATCCGTAAACAAATCGTTGCCGCTACGTTTGAAAACAGGGTCGGGCTGAATGATGAATGTCAGATACAAATCTCCTGCCGGAGCGCCGTTCGCACCTGCGCCACCCTGTCCTTTAAGTTTGATTTGTTGCTCATTAGCAATGCCTGCCGGAACTGTAATGCGCAATTTTTTATCATGGACTTCAATGGTCTGCTGGTGTGTTTGCGCCGCCTGCTGAAGCGTCAGGCGTACCTCTCCGGAATAATCCTGTCCCTTGAAAGCGGCGGTTCTTCCGCTTCTTTGCCCTGCGCCGCCAAACAGCGTTTCAAAGAAATCCGAATATCCTCCTCCGCCAAAACCGCCAAAGCCGCCAAAATCATGACCGGCATAACCGCCGCCGCCAAAACCGCCGCCCTGTTGTTGACGCGCCTGTTCAAACTGATCGGCTTGTTTCCAGTTTTCGCCGTATTCGTCGTACTTCTTACGCTTTTCGGGATCGCTCAATACTTCGTTTGCCTCGTTGATTTCCTGAAATTTTCGGTGAGCCGACGTATCTTTGGGATTCACGTCTGGATGATATTGTCGCGCCAGCTTCCTGTAGGCTTTTTTAATTTCTTCTGCAGATGCGGTCTTACTTACGCCTAATGTTTTATAATAATCGATATAGGGCATAAAATCAATAAAATGTTTCGCAAATGTATGAAATATTTCATAAATCATTTAAAAATAGAATATTTTTCTTACTTTTGCGCTACATTAAGAACTCATTAATATCAATTAAAATGAAAAAAATTTTATTCATCACAGCATTTGTGTTTATATCGCTTTCGAGTTTCTCTCAAGACATCATCTCGCTCAAAAAGGGCGGCAGAAGAATTGAAGCAACAATAACAGAAATTACGCCTACGCTTGTACGCTACAGATTATTCTCCGAGCCTAACGGAAAAATCTATTTCACATATAAAGATGATATTTCCGGTATTATATACAAGAATGGGAAAGTGGAAACATTTGATCAACCCAATGAACAAAGAGCGGTAAGTAGTCCGAAAGTAAATGAAAACCAGCCAACCAATTCGATTTCCACCCAACAGCAGAATGTCGAAACAATCACCAAGCAGCAAAATGTCGAAACAATCACCAAACAACAAAATGTCGAAACAACCGTCAAGCAGAAAAATATAGAGCCGGTAAAAAAACAAAATGTTGAAACTGTTAATCAAACAACCAACCAAGTCACCACTACTAAAACAACTTCCCAGACTTGGTCAGACGATAAAAACCAGTCCGATAAAGAAATTTATTATTCATTACAGGGAAAAAATTCAAAACCGATTCCCAACAGAGATTCTCAGAATGTTATTACTTTGAATGAAGGATCAGAATTTCATTCGGGATACAGGGGGATTATAGACTTTGGATATTATTTCGGTTTAGGCAACGCATGGGATATCATCACCCAATTGGATATCATCACTCAATCTGAACAAACTCAGTTTACTCAGATTAAGAACCCCAGTCATTTTGATTTTCATTTCATTAATGGGATCCAGCTAAATCCCTATTTTTTCGTGGGAATTGGCACCGGAGTACATGTTTTTATGAAACCAAGCAGCTACAGCTATCCCAATGGTCTTTTCATCCTGCCGATTTTTGCAAACTTTAGAGTCAATTTCACAAATTCGGAAATAGCTCCTTACGCCTCCATCGATCTTGGGTATTCGCTTAATATTAAGGGGAATTCGCTTCTTACTAAAAATAAAATCAGTCCGGTTGGCGCTTTGGGAGGCGCAACTTTAGGCGTGAATTTTAGAATCACAGACAAGCTTGGAATACACGTAGGCGCAAATTATCAGGCACAACTTTACAAATTGTATTTTGGAGAAGCAATCTCCAATGCAAATTTGGGAGCAATAGGTATAACCGCCGGAGTTTCTTTTTAGCGGCTTCACCTCCTTTTTTTATCCAACTGTCATGGCGGACTTTTATTTGGCGCAAATAATTGATAATATTTGATATGTGTTTAGCTGTTCCGGGTAAAATTTTAAGTATTGACGCCTCCGTTCCCGAATTAAAAATGGCGAAAGTAGATTTCGGCGGCGTAGTAAAACCTGTCTGTATTCAATGGTTGGATGTCGGGTTAGGCGATTATATTCTTGCACACGCGGGAATGGCTATTTCTACAATAGACGAGGATGAGGCAAAAGATACTTTAGCCGACTTCGATGCGCTTGCCCATTCATTTGAAAATGATTCGTAGTATGGAATACGTGGACGATTATCGGGATAAAGACCGCATTCAAACGCTGGCTCGCGCGATTCAAAAGGAAACGGTTCATTCGTGGAACATTATGGAAATCTGCGGAGGACAAACGCATGCAATCGCCCATTACCGGCTTGAGGAAATGCTTCCGCCAACGATTCGTTTGCTGCACGGGCCGGGCTGTCCGGTTTGTGTAACGCCTGAAGATATAATCGACCATGCGGTGGCAATTGCTCAAATGCCTCATGTAATTTTTACCACTTTCGGCGATATGGCGCGCGTTCCGGGAAGCGGCATCGATTTGATGCAGGCAAAAGCGCAAGGCGCCGACGTCCGAATACTTTATTCGTCTTTAGACGCAGTGGAACTTGCCGCTGCTAATCCGGAAAAAGAAGTTGTTTTCTTCGCTATCGGATTTGAAACTACGATTCCGGTTCATTTGATGGCGCTGAAAGAGGCTATACGTAGAGGATTAAAAAACTTTTCGCTGCTATGTTCGTTTTTTGCAGTTCCTCCGGGCATCGAAATCATACTGAGCCAGCCCGACAACAAGGTGGACGGTTTCTTGGCAGCCGGTCATGTCTGCGCTGTTACAGGCAACGAAGCCTATCGCCGGTTAGCAGAAAAATACAGAAAGCCGATTGTTGTCACCGGTTTTGAGCCGGCAGATTTACTGTACGGAATTTATAAATGTATTCATCAATTGGAAAGCGGCGAAGGAAAACTCGAAAATGCCTACAAAAGAGCCGTTCCGGAAGATGGGAACAAGGCAGCGAAACTCCTGATGGAAACATTTTTGGAACCGGTCGAGCAGGAATGGCGGGGCATTGGACGTATTCCGAAAGGCGGTTTTGCATTACGAAAAAAATATGCTATCTTTGACGCTGCAATCAAGTTTCCGGTTGCCGATGAGAAGAAGAAAGAAAAACCGGATACGCGTTGTATTGCCGGAGAAATAATGAAGGGAAATCTTCAGGTTGCGGACTGTCCGTATTTCGGTTCGGTGTGCAAACCCGATCATCCTTTGGGAGCTTCGATGGTTTCATCAGAAGGCGTATGCGCAGCTTATTATAATTATCAACATATATAATGGAATTAACCTGCCCCGTATCGATTATGGATTCCGACCGCATCCTGCTCGGACATGGAAGCGGAGG
>JGI20166J26741_11471918_pt1 | contig 13157 bp, 7 predicted proteins | sample TergutCu122P5_FD_26741 | JGI IMG/M metagenome (IMG submission 26741)
CAGCAAATAGAAAGAGACTGTTTCAGCGTTGCCAAACGTAGGTCCATATATATATGACGTTAGCATTTCTGGCTTTACTAGGAGCTCCATGTATATACGACATTAGTAGCCTAAGGGTTAAGTAATCTCTTCAAAAAAAAAAATAAATTCCAGGTTTCACTGCACTAATGCCTTTACTGGAATTCCATGAAGCCACCAGCCCAGTGTTGCCAACAGATTTAAAACACCCTATTGCCAGACGACAGAGCAAGTGAATTTACATTACATTTGAAACAAAAGTGGCTTAGATCCCAATTATAGTGGCTCCACCACAACGCCATATATCACTTTATAGTTAATCCTTTCCATGCTATTACAGAATCTAATAGCCTAGTGCCTAGGCAATGCTAAGGGTCAATCATTTTTTTGATAGTGATATAAATATTCTGAGGGGGGGGGGAGCAAACAGAATAATTTGGGATTTTCATGGCCTCTGAATATCATTGAGTGTTAGGAAATAACAAAAAATACTAACTACATGTCAGGGAGTGGAAGTCCCCATCATCAGGTTAAAAATGGGTCAAAACCTAACCAGCTGGGCCAATATGCTTAATGTTGGATGAAGTGCACGAATTAAATTATTCCCAGTATTACATGTCACTGCCAGAATCTTACACAATTGTCAAACAAGACAATGGAACCACCATATACAGACAGCCCTTACAATACGTGGACCAGCTTTTGTTGACATAGCTTCAGGAGATGTCTTGATTTGTGTATGCATGCTAGACACGTGATCGCCACGTGATCAGCACCACAGCCCCAGTCAAACTACATTATTACATCTGTTTAGTAGAATGCAGCTGGTCTTCCTTGTACTTGTGAAATGTTTTTACCCGAACAAAAGAATGTTCATTTGCAGTACTTGTGCAAAGTATGTCATGAAATAAAAAAAGTTGCTGGAAGTTATTAAAAAACTAAAAAGCCCCCCCCCCCCAAACAAACAAAAAGAGGCATGATTGACATGAAATAGGAATGTAAAACTGACAGATACTTCGTGCTCCAAAAATCCCACTGCACTTCATGAAGTTCCTTTGCATGACCCTGAAGTTGGTGTCTGGTGTGCAGTGAATGCACATAATGGCAAAGAATTCACAACCTTTGAATAAATAAATTTCAGCAGTCTATTAACACATACTGTTCCACAAGGCAGTAACATAAGAGAAAATGAAAAGTTGCCCAATGAAGGACAGTGCCATATCCCACAAAATCACTGCTCTAGAATTGGTATTTGATGAAATGTCGATAAATTGTGGATCATGACTTTCTATATCTCCACATTTCAAGAATTACAAATGTTATCTGGGGGGGGGGCACTACAGAAAATAGTTAATTTAAAAAATCTACGCTATTTGCAAGAACTGAGCAACTATTCGAAGCGAAGTTGCTGATCAAGATGAGTTCCACTGTTTGTCAAGAAACACATTCAAAAGGGTTGAAGCCCAATTAGCAGAGGTCACACATCTCTATAAAACAGGTAAGTTGAACTGCAGGGGAAACAAAGACTAAATTACCAGTGGACGCAGGTTTCCTATGCAATGATACAGGGTCATTGTTTCATCTTGTAACTACTGGTTACTACTTCATGGAAGCTTGTTCATAGTATTAACAGATCCCACTCGGCTGATATCCCACATGCATGGCCGAGTCATAGTGGGAAGTGACAGCACGATAAACTTAAAGGTAGCCATCCCAATGTATTTAAAGACAGGATACAAGGATTACATCAGTCAAACACATCGTATTTATTTTAGTTTTTGAGTTTACAAGTAAACTCAACAACTAAAATAAATAAGATGTGTTTGACTGATGTAATCCTTGTATCCTGACAGCATGATAGTTGTCAGACAAAATAAGGACCCTGTATCTTAAGTTGTAACATCCCCGTTGTGTGAGATATATAATGTAGGGGTAGGAGTAGTCGAACTCCTACCCTTACATTAAGGACCCTGTATGTTAACAATGACTGCAGCGCTCACTGACACTATAAAAATACTCCATACACAAGAAAGAAAACACCGAGATATACCAATTAAAGGAGAATATGTGTTATATTTATAAAGTGTACTTTTTCAAGAATAACCTGTCCAGTCTTTACTAAATTTGCGTGCCCTTTTGGCAGATCGAAGTTGTGAGCATGTAGCTAAATTATGACATGAAATTATGTGTACTTTATTGTGGCTAAAATGTATCAAAAGTAGACACATACATTCCATAATGTAGGGTCTTTGTTTAGAAGTTTTGCACTGTTCAATTGGACAAATCTTGCCATCTCATCATGAGAGAGTAAGAGTCTGTATCAAATTAAAAATATGATACAAATCATATATGGAATTAAAGATTGTAAAATAAACAATACCTACTGCAAAAATAAGTAAACCATGTCAACTGGACAGGTACTTCACACAATAATAACCTAATAAAGTTGACACCTGGTGTCTTTCATTGGCACATCTAAAGGCTTTCACACGGTAATTTAATTTCTACTTCTCATCTTATCCATTTTACACCTATGTAATTTCTATGTAATGTTGCTGTCTAACTATAATGATGTTCAATTATGAATGAACGTGGGCACATACCTATACCTAACACTGTATCAAATGTGCAAGCCTCATAACAAAAAGAAAAATGCTTGTAATGTTTCCACTGTGGGATGCAGTAACATTCAAAACAGGAAAGTTACACATGCAAAACAGGAGTGATATTTTGTCAGTCATCTCTGTATTCATGCAATATCAAGTAGTTGTCTTTTCAGTCATCAAAACTACCAGAGCTGCATGATGGAGGATTCCTCTTGAATCTGACGTGTCGCTCATTATCTGATGTGTCCTCACTTCCTTGACTCCTTGTGTCAACTGAGATGTCTGATAATGTGTCACTGATGTCCAGCCTGAACACACAAGAAACATTAGCTGTAAATTTAATTTTGCCCTTGAGTAAAATATGACTGTCAATGGGCCATTTTTCAGGAAACACATACTTTCACAACTTTTTATAAATAATTTCCATTCTAAATTATACGAAAATCTGAGGACCGGCTTAGTCACTGATATTATATCACAGATAGATGAATGGACAGAGACACAGTCACCAAACAAGGCATTCTTTTTTATTTCATGAAAACTTCCTAAAGATATTGGCCAAACTAAATCAAGCTTCTACAGGAAAGCTTGTTATATATATGCTGTCACCTGCAAAGGAGAAAAAGGGAGTAACTGTAGACTGTGATCCCTTTTATTTTTTGAATTAAATCTCTCTTGCGTGTCCCAAAACTGGAAATAACAGAGCCTTAAAAAAATTAATAACTGGAATCAAAATTGTTGCATGCATGCATACTTCTATACTGCAAAACAAAAACAGCTGTGGGGACACCCACATGTCAGTGCATCTTCCGCTATTCAGCTCTCTCACTCACTATGTCTCCTCGCTAGCCATGTGGCCCTTTTCAGGGCCCCAACTAGTGGCAGCTATTAAGCAAGCCACGCCTGCCAGCCACACAAGCTCTCCAACGGCAGAGCAAGCCGACCAGCTGAGTTTGGGTTAAAAAGAGGCCGCCTTCCAGGTCCAGCATCATTCGTTCGTTCATCCTACACTCGCCACATCAAGAGCCACCTATCAAGAAAGAAAGAACCTACGCCGGACTGCCCGGCCACGATGCCTCGTGGACCAGGCATTACACTGCTTAGCAGCAACCGCTTTCCAGCGGCACTCAGCCCTGCACCTGCACCAGCTGCCACAACACACCGCATATCCCCGACTGCCGCCAGCACCACTGGGGAAGGCCCAGTGACATCTACCAATCCTGGCTACTGAGCCACGCTCAGCTTCACAACTCACTGTACATGAGATCATGCTCAATAAATACTGTTATTGTTGGAGTGCTGTAGTTGTCAATACAAGCAACCCTGCAGTACTGCCACACAGCATTCAAACACAAAACCATGCCTGTTATTGTACACTGCATCTAAGCAGTTTTTTTTATTCATTATAAAAATTATAAATACAATGAAAAGAACTGGAAGGTATTATAATATCACTAAAATCAAGCATTTCTTACAACTAAATCTGTTACACGAACTGCAAGTGAGTTTTGATTTCTTTTCTCTTTTGAGTGATGCTGCTCTTCCAACACGTCACCAGTTAACCAAGTTTAATATTGGCATACTTAAGAAGGCATCTTGATGTCAGAATAATACGAGTGAATGAACCATAATAATCTAATATCCCAAATGGTACACTAATACAGAAAGACTTAATATCAATGCTGAAAAAACTCATGAATGCTCAACATCAATGCCAGGATGGAAATTTCACTTACTGTCCTTCTGATGGAGGATCCCAATTATGTAGACGCTGTCGCCAAACTCGTATAATACCATCCCAGGCCCGTCGACTGTACTTCATATGCTTTGGAGGTGTTCTAGGATGTTGCCTTGTCCTCTTTTCCCTGCATTATCATTGGTAAATAATGCTGGATCATTAGCAACACATACACAAAACAAAACATAACCCACACTTTCCCAGTTCATGCCTTGGCTGATTTATTTCCTTTTTAACTTTGTGAAAAAGGTTCTTTGGAGATTAAACATAATTAAATTATAATGTCTTTAAATTAGGAGGCTTTAAAATAGTATTAAGAAGGTTATAAATTATAGGGTACATTTTTTTTGGGGGGGTGGAGTGGGGGAGGAAGTATGTAAGTGAATGTGCAATGGCCATCACAGAACATTTTACTTTATGCAATGTTGTAACATTTTCACCCATATGGTTACTACAAGAGTTAAGGTAAAGGTAAAGCAATCCCTGTACCAGTCTGGACAGGCCCTGAGGGTTCCAGGAGGTTAAGGCTCCCAGATTTAATGACAATCGACACATGAAGGTCGCAAGGTTGTCAGCCTTCTGCACCAGCCACCTTTACTCCCCAGGAAATATTCGTGATACTTGTTTTTGTTAGAGACTTGAGTCAACCCCAGGGCCATAGTGCAATTGGAATGTCAGTTTCAATGAAAAACCCCCAATGACCCCATCGGGAATTGAGTCTGTGACCTTCTGGCTTGTAGCAAAGTGCCTCAACCAACTGCATCACTGCACAGATGGTGGCTATACCAGTCTGTATTTCAGTAATATTTGCAGTCAATTCACCTGAAGAAATATAAATTACACCTTAAACTGTAACATGTAACCAGGCCATGTCATAGCCCAGGAAATTAGCTGCCAACTTCTCAAGGAAAACCACGTAAGATTGCAGTGCAATTCTTGTGGGATTTGTGGTGTACAAGGTGCTACAAGGACAAGCTTTTCTGCAAATACGGTAAAAGTTTATCTGTCTCTGGACGACTGAGAACATTCTATTAACCAGAAATTTACAGAGATCCAAATATTTCACTATTTCTTCTACCAGTAGCACCCAGAACCAGTTCTAACACTTCAAAAAGCTAACATTATGAAAAGACAATTTACAGAGTAAATTATGTAAGTGAACAGTTAAGATTGCAAAACCAAAATCTTTTAGTGTCTTGCTGGTTTGCTAGATTATACACACAAGCACACACACACACACGTGCACACACAATGTTATGTAAATAGTGATGGAAATGGAACAGAAAGTGCAGCAGGAAATGAAGGACAGGATATTCAGTGACAAATTAAATGATTAGGTCTGTCCACGAGGTTGCTACATACACTAAGATACACAGTCAGCATAATGTTCTAATATCCACAAAACTGTGACATCCAGCTACCCTTTGGTTGTGGAGGTGCTTGTTAAACCAGCTTATAGTGCACTCTGGTTTTCTGCTCATACCTGTCACTCCACCAATGCAGCACCCTTGTATACATCTACCATTAATGCTATAGACTCATACTAACAGCGCTGCTTGGTTGCTAGCCCAAACATACATCATTCTAACTCATCTAATATTAACTGGCCACTGGCCCCTACAAGGGTCATTCAAATGAAAACTAGAAAAATTATATAATTGATATAATGCAAAAATAGATACAGACAATGACATTAATTTTCAGTGTCATCCCCACCATGTTCTACATACCTTCTCCAACATTCCACTAAGGCCTAAATTGTCAGGATAAGGTATCTTTTGGTTGTTGTGCCAGCCAATCACATTCGATCTGAAGTTATGTCCATGTGTAGCGTCTTTTAGGGGCCAAAAGAAGTGAAGATCACTGGGTGCCAAATATGGTGAATATGGCGGATGAAGTAACACCTTCAGTTTTAAATTCCGAATTTTTTCACGGTATGAGGGGCTGTATGAGGCTGGGTGTTGTCATGCTGCAGACATGCCACAAGACAACAAACCACAATGTTTTCTTTGAATTGCTGGCTTAAGCTGATTCTGAGGCATATCACTGTACCCCTTCACTGTTCATAAACACTAAGTTATCATGGGCTGTTTCATATTACGAATTTCACAAAATTTTTCTGGTTTTCATTTGAATGACTTTTGTATATATAGACCTATAACCGATGAAGATCAAATATACTTACTTAGGAACTAGTGCTACGTAGCGATCATAACCAATTGTATTTTTGCCGTAATCTATTTGCTTCTGTCTTCTGGACAGAACATGAGGGTCCGTCTCACGCTCTGTAGTCCGTGACTTGTTACTTTCACCCGTGCTGAAAAAATTTTGGCAATTTATTCACACATTAGTATATGAAAAACAGTAAAGCATCAACCAATGATTTAATAAAACTGTGATATATCCACATGAACATTCCACTCACAATCATCATTTCACCAGTGCTCCATATTCAATCATCTCCCACTGACAATAAAACCAGGGGCACACAAAATTTTCCAAAAATCTAGTATCCACCTCAAAATTCTAGGTCCCAGAACCGTTACATGCAGCAAGTTCCATACTGGGGACCCAAAAATATTACACTCCACCGTACAAAATGCAGTTGCACAGGCGACCTGGTGCCCAGGATTTACACAGCCAAGACTAAAGACATCATTAAATAAACTACAAACTGGCCGAAATGCCCACAGCTTGTTGTCATAGGTACAGGCAATTTAGAATAAACAGTATAATAAGATTACTCACATTACCGCACTGGAAAAAACGTCGAAAGTTTTGGAAATTTATAACATTATTCTTGCAGGAAAATGTTTTCAAAATGGGGACCTCAACTTCTGTAGTACTCAAGAAACTTTCTCTTAATGGACACATAAATGCCTTTAATTTCTGCCTGTATATCTACAATTGTACGACGAATGTCATAGGAAACAAAATCCTTAAAAATCACAGGATCTGATTGGAATTACTTAGGAAAGTGACTGCACGTTATTAATGAATCAGAATATTTGTTAGTCATAACACCATGGCATTTGCAAGGTGCTGACATGAACCATCTTGCTGAAAACATGCTTGCCCCATATTTCATGAGACTTCAGTAACTGAGATGATACCATAATGAAGCAGACAGGCAGAATTTGGTATGGTTCCCTCCACAAAATGTATACATCTGAAACTAAATCATGATATAAGATCCTGCATGTCCCATGCCTCAACACACATGCACAAACAGACATACACCAACACACAAGACGGTCCTGAGGAAAATATGTGAACTGACAAGAAATCACCAGATGGGGAATTGAATATATCACATAATAATAAACTATGCAGCTGAGACAGGTCTCTTTCTTTTGTACTGTTTGTAAATAAGTAAAAAGGTTAAACTGTGAATTAGGGTGTCCCTCACTGTCATTATCAATGAGTTTCCTTCGTTTGAGATTCTATTCACCTGCACATATGGTAGGCTAAGAAGACTACACGATAAAGTACTTTTCTGTCCAATCCACCCTCAAAATGCAAAACAGAAGTGCTCTGTTTGTAGGTTCCCAGGCTTCATTTGCTTGTCTATTAAGATAAAGAAGAGAATGAAGCATTGGCGCAAACATACTGACAGGGGAAAACCAAATTACTTCAAAACAAACATTTCCAACTGCCACTCTGTCAACCATAAATCCCATGTAAGGCCTCTGTGGCAACAGGACATTGATCAGCCACTTGAGCTATGGCACAGCCTTTCAAAGACTGACTCCTGAATTATATACAAAAACTCTGCTGTACCACATGAAGAACACAGTACATGTCAATGAAAAACCAATCAGTTAATGGTAAGCTGGTAAATAGACCATATTTATTGTCAGACTCTTATGAAACACATTGTCTTGACAAAATGTGGAGTTTCCTAATATTACAGCATCTCATGTGTATAGTTGCTAATGGACTTAAACTTCTGGAGACAGATTTAATTGCCAATTGTATCTCATGATAGCCTGAGTTTTTCTGGCTTAGTGTGGACATTTAAATTGCTACCAAGTAAACACACAGACCAGCACATGGAATGCTAGGCCATTTGCCAGTACATTATATGCTGTCATATGACAATGAAGGTAAAAGTGTTAAATTATCACCTAATTTATTTTTTCCATTGTATACTAAGTAAAGTCATAAACCAGACAATCTTAAGAAGGATGGTTTGCCTCCTAGAACATTCATACCCCCAATTCTTTAATTATTGCAATATGGTTATGTGAAATGGTAAGATATCAATATGTTTCGTCTGATGTGCTAAGATACATGTCAGACAAAAGAAAGAAGAAATACATACAGAATATTGGTGGTGAAATGTCATATCAGAAGCACATAATATTAAAATGCAGTCAGTATAGCAACTAGACTATGGGCTGGATGGACTGGGATTTGAATCCCAATTGCAGCATGAGATTTATCTTCTCCAAAATTTCCAGACTGGCTGTGAGGTCCACCTATCCTCCTATTGAGAGGTCTTCTTTCCTCGGGGGGAGAACAGCCAAAGTGTGAACTTAACCTCCATTCAGTGTCAATGTGAAGAATGAGTGGAGCTATATGTCTACTCTGCCTATATGCTTTCATGGTGTGGACAGTGGCAACTTTAACCTAACTTTTCATCAAAAGGAAAAGGTGGAAGAGAAAAGGTTTAGAATAAAGCCCAGTGGTGGGCCCAGGTATGCAGGTTACTGTCATTTGGGCCGTGACACTATGTAGTCTGGTAGGAGTACTAATGCTTATGAGGAATATGATGCCTACAGGTTTCTCAGAAGCACTGGCACACATCTACATGGCATTCCATCCCAGCAGACAGACACCTCTGTCATCACCCTCTGGCAGGCATATTCGTAGTCCAAACCTCTAATGTAATTTCTTAGATGCCACTGTAACTTCCACCTGAGACTTTTTTTTGAAAGGCATAAACTTCCACATATCTCAACAAGCCACTATTCCAAGGGTCTAAAATGCCCAATAACATGTAACACAATATTAAATCATATGGTATCAAGTCACACACTAAAAACAGAGGATTATAAAATACACAGTACACATACCTATGAGATATCTTCTGACGCTTGTTGTCATTCTGCCAATTTCGACCTCTTTTCCTACTAACTGCTTCTTTAATACTATCTAAATTTAAACATCTTGATTCAGTATTTTTTGTTTCTTCTAATATGGAACTCTGCAATTCTTCATCTTTGATTTGAAGAATGTGTTCATCAGCATCCAAAAGTTCATTTGCTTGTTCACAGAAGAAACGTTCTTTTGCTCTTTCTACCTCCAATTTACTGGGTATATCTACCCAGTACCTTGCCACTTCACATGTCTCTCCTGTTTCATCATCCTTTTCTTGTTTAACAACGTTAGTGAGATGTGTTACACCTACGTCTTGCACCTGATTCTCTTCCAACCGTTCTTGTTTTATTTCTCTTACCCACTCATGTTCAAATATATCAAACTCCTTTTGAAGTCTTGATTCTTCATCCTCCTGATTTTCTAACTCTTTTTTGACATTCACAGTCGCTTTAGACTCCTCAACACTGTTCACAACATTGTCATTAACTAGCACTTCATTAACTTCTGTTTTCACTTTACTCAATTTGTCGTCAATTGGCACGGATCTTTCCTGAAAATCCTGTTCCCCCAGTATTTCTTCCTCTTCCAAAAGCTCAACCCATGATTTATTTTTTGGTGTACCCATGCTGATATGCCAGTAGCACTGTGAAATCTACTTCTGTCTTATTTCTTTCCAGCTGATGACCTGGAATATGGAACAAAATACAACTAACGTCATAAAACAAAATACACGAAGGGACTTCATAACACAGAAAATAGTTTAACGTAAAAGAAGTTGAAATTAGTTTCAAACGGCTGTAACGCACTGTGTAACATAATCAGCAAGAATATATGCGTTCTCAACAACTCACTGGATTAGAGTTGTTTACTGGTCTCGTCATCGAATTATAAACCATACCTTCACTCTCACTTCTATTATTCTTTCAAAGAAGATGTGCTGGTACTTTCTGCAACTCGTTTCGTCTCACCATCCACGCTTGTTCCTAGAACCATATATCGTACTGACACAAAAATAACAAAAGTAATAAACTATATTTCCGATGCATGAAAATTACGCGGGAATATTTACCTTACCGCGTTACGTACATGTTAATCTCGACCCCATCGATCTTTCACGTTTGCTCGAATTCATGTCTTGCTAAATAGGTAATCCGTGCTGTTGGTGTGTGTAATGAATTCGCATCCATACTATAACCTCTGACCAACGCTGGTTGCCATAACATTAAATCCAAAGTTGCAAATTAAATCTAACAGTCGTGTCATTAAGTAATTACTACAACTTACAATAAAATAAAATGACAATTTGAAGCCAAATTAACGTGGGGATAATATTTACCCCTGATTCGTGACATGTCCCAATTCATATTCATTCAAGGCAGAAAAAACACTCTCCATACACTCGCTTGTCAGCACGGATCAAAGGAGTTCGAGTCCGGGGGGTTCGCGCCCCCTAGCTTGCTCTTATATTACAGAATATACTATTTTCCACCGATAATCCATGTTACCCCCATACATTTACTACGGATTAGAGCTTTAGATATGAAACGCAATGTTAGTTTGCCCATATTTGTTACGGTACAATTACATCACATTGCTATTGCGCTGTCTTGTATTTTGGGAGAACGACTATGTCTTTCGTTAAACAGTTTTTTTTATGGTTAACCTGGGGCGGCCCGAGAAACTAGTTCTTTTTCACATAGGACACGTCAAGTGAATGGATCGGGGGTATTCTATTTGTAACAGACAACTTAGCTACGGAAGTAATGCTGATCCATACTCCGTGTTATCATCGACGGATGGTTAGATGATCCGTGGCATAGAGTGAATCACGGACCCACCCATTCGACAATAGAAGGCGAGACGGTTGTGTAGATGGTTGAGTTTGTTTGGTTGAAGTGCATATCAAGGCTGTGCTGTACTAGACATTTGTGACTTCTGACGTATGATATACAGTGACGGGGTTATGTTTTCTTAGTTAATGTGTCTGTTGACCCTGTTGTAAAATTTGGTAAGTGTCTCGATCAGTAGTGCACGAAATGCTGGTACTGTGATTGGCAATGTCGAATGTACTAAGCACATACATAGGAAATTAAAAGTAACACATTTAGGAGGTGTTCATTTAAAATTTGTGCAGTTCTTTTACTGTTGTTTTGGGCCGTTTATAGTACGTCCTGGTTGTGGGATCCACCATAATTTAAGTAGGTTGGCAGTTTTAGATAATGCAACTTTACTGGTCACAATAATGTTGGTTTACAGACTTTGTTTCTTGTTTAAAACACTGCTGTTTTCGTGGTGACAGTTTGTATTCTCGACAGTTTACATCGCTTGATTCATTGCAATACAGTATGTGGCAAATGCTACAGGCTGCCAGCTGGTAACAAATAAGAGGGCAAGAACAGAACTAAACAATAACATAAGAGTGTTTCCAATAGAACCTCTCATTGTTCATGTTAATTTTTTTGGTAAGGATTTTCTCAATTATGTAATTGATGTATATTATCATTGGAAGATAAAATAACATGTGAAGTTCATCCTGTCAGTGTATGGAATTGAGTGTAGTCAGTATACTGAGTAGGCTATGGGGTGGAATCTTGGTGGAGGCAAGAGATTTTTCTGCTTCTGGGTGCCCAGACTGGCTTAGTGCCCACCCAGGCTCAGGCTGTCTTCCCAGAAGGTGAAGAAGACATGATGTTGACCATTTGCCTCCATCTAGTGCTGAGGTTAAGACTGAATGGAATTTTTACCTCCAGTCTTCCTGTATGCCTTCATGGCATGTACACAGACAACTTTACCTTCCTGTCAGTGTGTTCCTTTGGGTTCTTCTTTATTCTGTTTATTATATTATTTTTGGTATTGTAGGCATTTCATAATTTCCTTTATGGTGTGGAATTGTGTGTCATGCAGAGGCCATCTCATGAAACATTGCCAGAGATGTTCAATTAATCTTTCATAATTTTTATGACTTATAATCTGCAATAAAGTTAGTTTAAGAAGTGTCATAAATTTTTGTTCTTGTATGCTAGGGACTGAATGTTTGAAGATCTCATTCACGATTCATAGTATTGTGGCATTCAAATTCTTTTCTTATTTATAAGACTTATTATGTACTGTAATTTATAGTTCTTGCCAGTATTAACCCTTTTGTTTTACTTGTATCTTGCAGAGAGGAGATTGTAAAGAATTTTAGGACATTCCAATTATGACTGATCACTTTGGCCCCATTACCCTGAAATGGGATCCCAAGAACTTGGAGATTCGAACTATGTCAGTGGAGAAGACGCTGGAGCCATTGGTATTACAGGTGAGTCTGTTACTTGGACCTGCTGTCAAAGTATTTTGGATGAACAGGACATGTAAACAGTTCATTAACCTTTGAATGACTGGGTTGGTATTTAAAGATTAGTACATGGTTTATGAAAGATGCAGTATTTGAACAGAACAAGATAAAATTATGATATAAAGGATGTTTGATGGCAAAATAAAAGGAGATTATGCAGAATTTCATACAACTGCCTTAAATTTTCTTGTTTCCTCAACACACAAAATAAATTTCTGGGGGCGATTTGTAAAGCGTGGTCGCGTGTTTGAACGGAGGTCACTTAAAGGTCAACTTGCAAATTTAATTTCTATTTAATACAAATATGAAGATACTTGCAACAGTTGTGCAAGTTATTTGGTATGGTTATGAACTG
>JGI20166J26741_11472029_pt1 | contig 13156 bp, 8 predicted proteins | sample TergutCu122P5_FD_26741 | JGI IMG/M metagenome (IMG submission 26741)
CATGGAAATCTTTTGAGTAGCTGGTCATCCATGGAAATCTTTGGATTAGCTGCTCATTCATGGAAATCTTTTGAGTAGCTGGTCATCCATGGAAATCTTTTGAGTAGCTGGTCATCCATGGAAATCTTTGGATTAGCTGCTCATTCATGGAAATCTTTTGATTAGCTGGTCATTCATGGAGTCAATTTTCATGTGAAGAGTTAAAGAAATGGACAAACACTGCAGACTTACAAAGGTTCACATGGAACCTGCAAATCAATTTTTCCAAGCCCTCTCTTTTCCATTCTGGCAGAGTGGACACATGATTTATATATAAAAATTTTATTCACATGTTTTATTGCCTGTCTCTTGGCAAGTCTGCATATAATGTTAGCCAAATTTCTTAGTGTATTTGGAATGATGTTTTTCTTATTTTGAATGGTTTATTGTACATTGTGTGGAGGCCATACCATAGCTCAGGCAGGTAGTTCCCAGCCTGTCACCACAGGGGCTTTGGTTCGAATCAAGGGCACTTTGTGTGGGATTTGTAACGGCTGAAGTCGCAGTTAAATTGGTTTTTTTCCGAGTACGTTAGTTTTCCCCGGTTAGCATAAATCCACCATTGCTCCATACTGTTATTTTAGTTATCCAGCATCAACAATGTTTAAATGTGGCAGTTGACAATGTGATTAAATAAAACACTTATAAATTGTACACTGTGTGCCCTTTGGTTTGGTCACCATATTTTCTTATGCTTCTTGTTTGTTACTGTTGTTCCATTCTAACATTTGTTAATTGAGTTATTTTTCCACTTACTTGTCTGATTTGGGTGTTCTTAGTCCTAGTAGCCTCATTGACTGTGATGTTTGGCCAGATTTAACATGCAGTATAATTTACTTAAATGCCACTTTGCAAACTTCTGTGGTGGTATCAGTGCTTCATATGACTGAACTCCAATCATGAGTGGCTGTTGTGGCACTACTGCTGCTGTCACAGAGGTACACTGTCTTTTTGTCAGTTGCTGTTTAGCTGTGGATTCGGAAAGACAACAAGAAAGTTTCCTGGGGACTGATGCAAGAACATTAATAAAATTTTGTTTTGTTGGGTAAAAATGCCCCAGAATAGTACAAGTCATTGAAGGTTTAGGGACACTTGCTCCTTCCTATGAAACTGTTCACTGATGGGTGAATGCCATTAGGAATGAACAGGAAGAGACAGATGGTACCCCTTGCAGTGGAACCCCAGTATCGGCCATGGATGAACGCCACATGGAATAAGTGAAATCTGCCCTTGAACATACATGCACAGCAGTTGCTACAGAAATTGAAATCTGTCCAGCAAGTGTTTGCAGTATCCTCACAAACACCTGGGGAAACAAAAATTTTGCACGAAGTGCATTCCACAGTGACCAAAGAGTATGTTCGTCTTGTTATTACCCATCTGCATCATTGGAGAAATGAAGGCATTGCATTCCTCAATCACATTTTAACTTTGACATGTCATGGATGCATTCATTTGACCATCAGCTGAAATGGCAGAATGCTAAATGGCATGCCTAAGCATCACTGAGGAAGAAAATTGCATGCCGCAATCAGGGTGCTCTGAAAGTCATGCACATCATGTTCTTCAGCCAAAATGGACTTGTGCTAGACCATCCCATGCCAATTGCTACAATGGTCATTGGCCAGTATTACTACACTCTGTTGCATGATAAGGTGAGGCTGGCTCTTTGCCATAAACAACCATAACTGCTTGAGCATGGTGTCATTTTGCTCCAGGACAAAGCAACCCCACATCACCATTGTGATGTGCAAAATCTGGTGCAACATTGGGGCTGGGATGTGTTGGCATTCCTACCTCCTATCCATGTGATTACTGGTTGTTTGCACGTATGAGAGAACATCTTCAGCATAACAGTTTGAACAGGAAGAAATATCAACACTGCTGTCACTGCCACTACATTGTCTGAGAAAGGCTGAATACAGATCTGTAGTTGATCATTTACGAAATAGATGGGAGAAGTGTGTGGACAGTGTGGGTGATTACAGTGGCTAGAGGACATATGTGTGTAAACTTTCAGGAATAGCAGTAGTGTTTGTTATCTGGTATTTTGTTATTACAATAAAATCATACACAAAACTTCTGAAATGACCTACGTATGAAACTCCATGCTTCCAAATAACGTGATTGATTCCCACATGATGTGTATACAAAGAATTCCACAGTTTAATGCCAGAAGTTTCACAGCTTCTCTTTTCTACAAGCAGTCTTTAATTATAGAGAATTTTGAAACACAGAGGTTTAAAAAACTTGTTGGTTTTCTTGTATCTGATCTCTTAGTGTTATCAGGACTTGAATATTTTCCAATTAGACATTATGAATTGTAGAGCAATGTATTCAAAATCTTTAATTGCATTGTGGATTATATTCATGTGCCCTGCAGTTTCTGAAGGTGTTGCTATTACAGGAGTGATTACATCATTCTGCCTGGACCCACATCAGAGCTGGCTGGCAGTAGGCACTAGTAGTGGCTTCCATGTATGCTGGGACTTGCGCTTCCAGCTGCCCATTTCAACCATTGATCACCCATTTCGTGAGTACGGGAACATGGAATATGAACTTTGACAAGGATGACTTTTGATGCGGAAGGCTGAATGCATTCTGCCACGAACTATTGACATGGCAATGTGTGTATTTACATTTCATTATCAGAAGTCCTTCTGAGACATTGAAATCCCCCATTTAGTCAATATTACTTCTGGTCCCAGCTAAAGCCAAATATAAACAGTATATTATTCTCTCTTCTTAATGAATTTGTTTTCAGTAAATAACCCATATGTAGCACAGAAGTGTTTGGTCTTCCAGAACCCTTGTTTTGATTTAGTGTGGTTTTGGTTGAAACAGACATCAGTATTCGTGTTGTCACTGTTGTATACTGTTACTGCACATCCATTAACTGTAGTAAATGACAGATATTGAACACACTTTGAAGTCATGCCCCTTAATGGCAGCATAATTCTTTTGATTCTTGATGCGTTTTATTAGGACTTTATTTCGGTCATTATTTTAGACACTAATTTGATAATATTAATAATTTTATGAAATTGTGTAGAATCACTTTAATTACTTATGTAAAAAAACTTTTTATAATTATGCACAGTAAGCCTTATAAGAAAATGAACACTTTCTTTTCATAATTGTGCAGAACTTCCATTTGGTGAAAAACTAGTGCTGGAACAAGTGTAAGGATACTGCATTATGACTTTTATGTAACATTCACAATGCTTGAAAGCTGTTAGATACAGCGAAGTCATTACCGCTTAGAATTTATTTCAGAGTTGTCACTTCTCATTGGGCAGAAAGGACTTTAAAAAATTAAATTTTCCTGCACAATGAAGGCAGTGTGACCCACAGACATTTATAATTCAGGAAGTGATTATATTCAACTGCCATTTTTGCTTAGGCATGTTTTTGCACTACAATATGATGTTCTTCTGATCATCTGTCATGCTGTGAACACAGCTGATAATATGAGGTTTTCATTGATCTTTCAATTATCATAGAGAATAAGAACTATATTGTACGTACAGCATGATCTGTGAGTTGTGGACATTAGTGTACGAGATCATTTCCCAGGTTTTCATGACCAAACAAATCCACATAAACACGTGTCCCATTATGAACACTTTTGGTGTTATGGCCATTTTAAACTTATGATAAAAGGATTATGGGAAAGGTGCGGAATTAAATAATAAATAAACACATTACCTTATCAATTTAATGTATAAAGTTAACATCAAGCAAGAAACTGCTTCGAACTTAAAATGATTTGTGCTTAAAGTAGGTGTTTGAAAGTCCCATCCTTGACCCCAACACACCTTGCTGCTCAGTTGTGAAATATGCAGCATTTGTTCATGGTCACACAGCATATAAGAGACTCCATGAGGTGTGACATTTATGAGAATTAAAAAACACCCATAGCACCATAAACATTGAGAGTAGGGCCCATATTTATAGGAGCTTTTTTGATCACAAAGACCTAGTAAATTATCTCTACGGTAATGTCCGCACATCATGAATCACCCTGAACATGTACTAAATAAAATTATGTACAGGTAAATTGTGGTTTGCTTGTGAGCAGCAGGTACACGGATACGACGCCTGATATGCCACCCAACAGAACAGTCATGTATCATGTCTGCTGTGCAGGGGAACAATGAGATATCTGTCTGGAACCTGGAGACCCACTTCAGGCAAACTGTGTTGTGGGCCAGCAGTGCCCCTCCTCTCACAGCAAACACCACGGTGAGTTACATTCCTAAGAAAGCTGTAACAAGTTAGGGACAATACAGCATACAGCGAAACTCAGTTAACACATCCCCAGTTAAGAAGTTTTCCTGCCTGTGGCGTTAAGATAAATAAATGACCAAAAGTTTCCCATTTGATTAATAGTAGACACTGCCCTCTTAGTATGTCCCCATGTCAGAAAATTCCTACCTAAGAACCACACAAAGATCAAAATAAAATTAATTTTTAACCTATTTCATATATTTCCGCATCAAAATCTTAAAAAATTTCCATGTGTTTCCATTCCTCCTGCTGCTGGTGTTGATGATCGTACCACCGCCATCGCTGCCGCCACCACCAATACTGCTAATACTACCACTATCACTACCACTACTGTTGTTGATGTGCCATGGTTGCTTGGTCTGTCTTGTAACAAACTGTGGACTGGATGGCTGGAATATTATTCCTAATAGGGTTGTAACAGCTTATTTTTAACCAGTGCATCTCATTTCTATTAATCATCATGTCTATAGCATACACCTAGTCTTTGGACAATAGATGCTCGGTCCCCCTATATGTAGAAGCACTTGAGCATGGAACTGTGCGGTAACATTCGTAATTACAGTAGTTTAAGAAAGCATGGATCTGTAATATTAGCCAGAGACAAATGTAGCAGTTAGGGTAAACATATTGTCCTAACTGATTAATTCCAGTATTACATAATAATCTACAAGGTGTGTGGGTTATGTAGCATCAGTTGAGATGTGAGGATGAACATAATTGGTGGGTTAAGGAAGAGGATTTGATAGGAAGTATTCATGACATATCTGAAGGTACCCTCCAGAAAAACTATGAAGTATCTTATTTATCAGGTCTTGAATTAGGTCCCCTCTTAATGCAAGTGAATCACGCCTTGGACTTGACAACATGTGGCATCTTGATTGCAGGGAAATGCTCACAGTATGTGTGCTATGTATGCGGGCTGTACTGATCGATCTCCCTTCCTTTTAACTGGAGGTACAGACATGCGATTACGATACTGGGATTTGGACTCTCCAGCAGATTCATATCTTGCAATTCCATCTGTTAATGATTCACCAGCTCCTTCGTCAGTGGCTTACAAGTAAGTCTTGAGAAAAGTAATGTAGATCCTGTAACATGATAGTACTGAAAATAAAAATAGTAAATTGTAGCACACTAACAGTATAGGGCTGGGGACCCTAGGAATCATTTTGATTCCCAGCAGGAACAAGATACATTTTTCTTCTCTGGAGTGTCTAAACTGGCTATGGTGCCCAATCAGCCTCCTGTTTAGTGGAAGCCATGGCTGCTTTCCCTGGGGGTAAAGTGCCCATGGCTTGTAGCTGACCTCTCACCTCCATTGAGTGCCAAGGTTAAGAACTAATGTATGCCTCAGGTGGTTAGTTACCAACCTGTTACTACAGGACCACAGGTCTGAACTGAAACCAATTCATGTGAACTTTGTGGTAGACAAAGTGGCACTGGGACAGGTTTTCCTCCAAGTACTAAGGGTCTTCTCCTCTCGGTATAATTCCACCAGTCCACATTCACGCATTCATCCATGACTTACAGTATAATTCTAGTAAATGGCAGCATCATTAAATAATGCACTTCCTCACCTCCTTGATATGCCTTCACAGAGTGCATCTTTACCTTCTGAATGAATGAATGAATGAGGATTTTGGTATTTTCTCAGAATACAGTATGTTTTCCCAGAAACAGTGTATGTAGGTGCCCTTTGTTAATGGCATTGTGGTTTTAACTGTGAAGATAGCATAATGCGTGTTTGCCCACTGGTTCATTAGTATCTTTCATGTACATGGAAAAGTTGATCGTATGTCTTTCTGTAATATTTTGTAAAATTTCTAGCCTGTTTAACAGAAATAATGCTGAATACTTCTTTAAGGTTTGTTTTATTAGCAGATGCAAATGTATCTGTCCCCTCCCTCCACTTAACTGTCAATTTATCACTGATTCTCACCTAGTGGGCATGATTTCTTGGGTGTTCCTAGACAGGTAGATGCCAGGATGGTCATAAGTCTAGAAGGATTACAGAAACAAGTTTTGCTTTTCTTATGAGTAGAGAGTGCAACAGAAATAACAGTAAAGTTGTCACAGTGCACACAAGGGCATATGAGGGAGTGGAGGTCAGCTTCATGCCCAGGTCACTTCACCCCCCCAATGAAAGATGTCCCAATAACCTTGAAGAGGTTAGATAGGCCCCAGAGATGGTCTGGACACATTGCAGAAAGAGAGAATCTCTTGCCTGTGACACAAATTGAACTAAGATCTCTCAAACATCAAGTCTATAGCCTAATCAGTACACCAACTAAGCTGATGTGGCTCCCAGACTGTTCAGTAGGGTTTATATTGTGGTCTTCTGGGTTATGGTACTGTGTACTCTGGTAGGTGGTTGCAGAGGAACATATTATTTTCTTTGTCTTTGGGATGAAAGTCCACCTTGAGGATGATATCCCTCTAAAACACTAGAACCAGTCTAGAGGACTACATCATGTCATAATCCAGAAGATGAAGTACAAATCTTCATTGCCATGGAAACCTCTGGATCTCTATACAGCACACATTTGTGTCTCAGAATGTAATGGTCTGTCATCTGCCTAAATTAGTTCTACACAAAATATGTCAGAACTTTAATACAGATAACATTTTAATTTTCCAGCTTTTGTTTCCAAATCATAAAAATTACATTATATGAGTAATGGCCCTTCACTGTAGAACTTGTGAAACTGCCTCCACAGGTCAGAGAGGATAAATGTTCAGGAAGGGAAAGAAACAGTCAGCCTGCCTGTGCCTCTTTTCATCAAACTCTTATTCCATAACTAAGAAATGTATGTCTCGTAATATGCTTGCATTCTGTTTGTACCATATTCATACTTACTTGGTAAGTCTTCAAAATTTCATTCATATCCACATCAATGTCTATAATTTGTGTTGGTCATTTTATCCTTCAAATATATATTTATTATCCATGAGAATTTGATGACTTTCTTTTAGGTTGTTTTCAACCTCAACATATTTGTCATGACAAAAGGTAAATACCATATTTAGCCAAACAGAAGGCAACTCTGCATGCAAGATGACCCCTCTTTACAATCTTCAGTTTTCAAGAAATTACCTGTACATAATGTGTTTAACTTTGCCTGCAATTATAAGGTGACCCTCCATTTTTCAGATGATGAATTACAAAGAAATGTTCGTCTTGTATATAGGTAAATACAGTGTATCTTGCAATTCAGAGCACTGATAAAACCTCCCTTCATCTGAAACAATCACAGACAAAATAAATTCCATTGTATTAGTTGCCTTATTTCCTCCTCAATCTCTGTACACGATAAATCTAATTGAAACTTGATAATGTTCCTTAGCCCCAACATTAATGACATGGTTTTGTGAAGGAATTTCTGTTTTCCCCATTTCCTGGGTTCATTCTGGGCCATTCTCTGAATTCTTAGTCCATAAAGGTACTATACAGCTATTTAATATCAGGTTATTTCTTCACTGTTTAACTATTGACAACTTCTCCACAGCATAGTAAATCACATGAAATTACAAATTATTACTTTTTTAAAATGTCTGTGGACAGTACACATCACATCATATCATTAACTGGCAATATAACTACGTATTTTCCATTGGATGCCTGTGACATGAGAATTAACATGCAGAATATGTGAATATTTGTACAGGCCACGCCTGATAGATGGTACCAATGTCATATTGGAGGTGCCTGTGAAGCCTCGTGCAAGTCAAGGAAGTAACATTCGAGGAGAAGAGTCTCCCAGACCGGGTCCTGATCAGCCACAGGCAGGGCACCATGATGGGATCAGTGACATTGCTATGTGCCAAGCATCACAATGCTTTCTACTTTCTGGATCACGAGATGGGGTCATCAAGGTCTGGAAATGAAATTACAGGTATGTGTCCAAACAGCAGCTTAAGCTGTTGTAACTGATTTTGTATCACCAGCTGCACAGCAGTTGACAAAACTGTGCATCATCATCATCATCATCATCATTATTTCTACCAGGGTAGGATATATTATGATTTCCTCTTATCCTATGGCCTGCCGTATACATACGTTTAATATTTCCATTCTTTATTTTTGATATCCTCCCTCACTTGGTCTCTCCACCTTTGCCCAACAGGTGTTTATTTGCCATCTTAACCCTTTAAAGTCGAGTGGTCATTTTATGTACCACCAGATTTAACATTTAGCAATTCCACAAACTCTATTTCTCTGAGTTATATGGATCTCAGAACAAACATAAATTTCAGTATTTCATGGATAAAAAGTTCCCAGATACAAAGTTTTCCCATATAGGAAGTTAAGTCCTGCTGAAACTTCAATAAGAATAGTGATAAATATTCCCACATGTGAAGTTCTCATATAAAAAGTGTTCTTGCTTTAGCAGTTCATTTCTTAAGATTTTTGTATCAGAACCTTCCATTTAATACATTCAGAAAGCTTACAACCATTGTTCATATCATGATGGTCAAACTGTACCACAGTCGATAATAGATAGTGGACCATGTCACTTGTGGGCATCCCATCAACAGTTCATTTTCAGTTCCACATTTGTGTTTTTCATTTTTTAACTACAGAATCATATCATAGATATGTTGCAGCAAGATTTGAATTAGAGTGAGAAGGTACTTCAAAGGAAAAAGTTAAACTCTGCCTTGTACCACACAAAGTGGAAGAAGCAAGTGAAAGGGTTTCATTACGTAATTTCTCTTCTGTATCAGTGAACTTGCAAAATAAACGCCACTTTTAAACAGTGATATTCCGTACTAGTATGGAGTATAAATCAATTACTGGCAATATTTCAAGCAGCCTTTACTTGTAAAGCAGGTGTTTACATTTTGCTTGTGATGTGATACATGATGAATATTAGTATGTTTGCTTCAGAAAAATGTCTTGGTAGAGATTAGGCATTCACTTTTCAGGCCTCCTGCATTCCACTACTGTTAGATATGACATATATACATACATATATATATTAGAAGGTTATTTACTTTATTTTTTGAGATTGTCAGTATCTCAGACTAGCATTGTATGGTAGGTCGATTCATGAACAATGAGTCCAAAAGTATTTTGAAGCGGCTGTGGTACCATCCTGGAATTTGCCTGGAGGGACCAATTAAAACCAAAGAACACCATAAAAAAGCTGTCAGGATAGCTGTTCTCAGCCGAGATTAAAACTTGGCATCTCCCAAAGACATGTCTAAGAGTATTACTGCTAAACCAATGTGATCACTGGTATTTTCACATTTCAGTAATTTGCAGTAAGCTACAGTACTGGATGTGATTAGGATTAAATTATGAGCAAACAGTAATGAAATTTGGGACACTGTGCACATTTTACAAAAATGACTCATCATGACTACAGGTCTCCAGTAATGTTAAATTTTTTTTTTTGCAGGTTGACTAGGTACTGACACCAGTGACTGCTGTGATATTTACCTTACACAGAAACTATGTACCAAATCTAATTTCAGTTCAACAGAATTCATTAAGAAGAATGTTACTGAAACATTTAAACTTTGGCATTACATAATCAGCCTCACTGTGCAAGAACAGTGTATTCCCTGGGATAATACTATGCAGTGGGAGGGGGGGACCATAAAAATTATATCTATCTTATTGCCTTGACACTTGACACTTAGCTTCAAGGGATATAGATATGCTAGCAGCTGTTAATGAGTGAAGATCTGTGAATTCAGGTTGAAATATGAGTGTGCACTGTATTACTGTATCCATTCAAACTGCTAAATATCTCCAGTCCTGTGACTTAGTACATATGGATTAGATTGAACTGAGCTGTTTTCAGTATACAGCAATATTCATGAAACAGGTTAAAACAGCTGTGGCACTGAGAAACTACATGCATGAACTGTCACATGAAACTAAAATGGTAGGCCTCTAGATTATTGCATTATGTAGTCTGTTCTGATGTTTTGGATGAATGTGCTGCCTCCATCTTCAGGATGGCTTAGTTTCAGATAGATGCTGAAGTGGTTGGAAGGAGGAAGGGGGTCAATTGTGTAGGAAGGTTGCACGGACTGGCCAGTCAGAGCTGTGGGAAGGGAAGAGGGGATCGATCTTGCACTGAGCCACTAGGAATCGTGAGTTTTGAAGTGAGAAAACCTGGGTACAAATGACCCTCTTCTGGTCCATAAATTTGTGACAGATGACAAATTACATATTTATAGAGGCTACTTGTATTAATGACTGATCAATACAAATCCATACAGAGCTGTTCTGTATATATTTGTTGGGAACACAAAAATATTTTACTTATATAACCACCACCACAAACTATGTACATTAAAATTGATGTTAACAGTAAAGGCTGCTAAAAAACCTTGTACTTCTGTGAACTGAGTCTTCTGCCTAAAATAAAAGGAATACTGTAGACCTTTGATACACACAACCACCAAGAATCCACCACATTTGAAAAACCATTTTTGACCATTTGCATTTCTTTCGTACACATTTAAGACACAACCCATAATCTCTGTATTATTTTTTGGAGACAGCAGTGTGCTGTCATCAGTTTGTGGATCCTAATATTCATTATATTGGATCATGAGGGATGGGTCTGCTGTCAGTCACTGCACCTCGAGTTCAGTGGCAATTTCTCCTGTGTGGCAAAGCATCCCACCAATTCAGGTGTCATCACCCACAAATGAAAACGAAAAGTTCAGTCAAAAACTGTAAAAGTCATGAACTTTGACTTTGATTTATCAAAGATAGAAGCAAGACTTTCATGGCCCATCCAGACTGGCCCCAAGGCCCACCAAGCCTCCTGTACAATGGGCACAAGGTGTCTTTCCCAGGAGTAAAGTGGCTGGGGTGTGCCATTGCCAAGGTCAAGCACGGGCAGAGCTATACCTCTACCTCCCCTCCATGCCTGCTTGGCGTGTTAATGAACAGTCTTACCTTATGTTGTTAATGAACAGTCTTACCTTATGTTGTCACAAACTATTTTAGCTTAAGCTAGAGCATACATTTTTTTCAGTTGTGATGTGTTATGATATTCCTGTTGTTAGTGATAGCAAGCACTCTTTGAACCCACATTATGTCCAAAAATAAAACAATGAGTCATAAGACAGTGCAGGGTAACATATCACTTTAATGTTCAGTAACTTACCATTTTGGCCACAGCATAAATCTTTGTTTTAGTTTTGGTTCTCACAGCAAAACATCAGTCATTTTTGTGCACAGTGTTAATGGACTGATTACCAAACAGATGCTGTGTGGTTTTGAGCTTTGTATTTCAAGAATTAAGTGCAAAAGAAAACCAGCACCATTCAACAGACATGTTTTGTCCCACTTTAGTTCTTTCAAGAAAAGCAATGAGTTTATGAGATTGCCTCCTCTAAAAATGTGAGATAGTTCAAGGATTTGGGAATGACACCAACATATCAAAAATTTATTCACAAAGAAATTACAAGTAGATTACATTCAGGGAGTGCTTGCTATTATTCAATGCAGAATCTTTACTCTTCCCAACTGTTAATGAAAAACACAAAGTTAACAACATACAAAACAGTAATTTTGCCTGTTGTTTAGTATGGGTGTGAAACTTGGTATCTCATACCTTGGGAAGAACATAGACTGAGGTGTTAGAGAAGAGGGAGTATTTTCACATAAGAGTGGGGAAGTAATAAAGGTTTGCAGAAAACTGTATGATGAGAAACTGAGGGTGGAGGAAAGAAATAACTTAGAAAACCTGGGCATGGATGGGAGGATGTATTAATATGGGCCTTAAATAAACAAGATAAAAGGGTGTCAGCTGGATTCATCTAGCTGGGGATATGTGCCAGTGCTGGATTTTTGTGAGCACTGTAATGAACCCCTTAAGTTCCATAACATGCAGGGAATGACTTAACTAGCTAAGGAATTAGTAGCTTCTTAAGAATAATTCTTATAATAAAAACCAACAAGATGCACTATTTCTCAAGTTCATTTTGATAAAGAACTCTACATGTTTCAGACAGACCTACTGTCCATCATCAGGAGTCTCAACACTGTATACACAGCAATAGGTATTTGTCTATTAGCGAGGTCAGGATGTAACATCCTGACCTCACTAGCAGACAGTCAACAAAACTAGTGTGACAAATACCTATTGCTGTGTATACAGTGTTTGGACTCCTGATGAAGGACAGTAGATCTGTCTGAAACACGAAGAGTTCTTTATCAAAATTAACTTGAGAAATAGTGCATATTGTTGGTTTTTATTATAAGAATATATCATGATGCATGGTCCTCTGAATGTCAAATTCTTAAGAATAACTTTCCTTCTTACAGTTATGAGATTACCATGTTATCTATATTCCTCCTTTAAAGTGTCACACCAGTGGGTTAATTTTTATTAAATCTGGTATATTATGCCATTGGAGGCCATCCTCTAATTTCAGTTTTTAGTAATAATGCCAGGAGCAACACTGAATGCATCTGATATTGTTATTGGTTTGGAAATAATAGTAGTATTTTTATTAGCTTGCCTGCTTTCCTAAAATGTAAAAAGTTTGTAATAACATGCAAGGTGGGAATGATACTCAGGACACTCTTTAGGGCCCTGAAATTAAGTATGGTAATAGATCTTCCAGACATATGCAGTGTTTTAAGGTAACAAGTCTTGTAGAATGTCAAATAACAACACAGCAGCTGTGCAAACATTTTCTTAGCTTTCAGCTTTGTTGTAATAACAGATGACCCACTAGCATTAAGCACGTAAAACATCACATGATGACACATCAGTAAGAGGGAGGAAAGTGTAGTCAATCAACACAACTAGTTTAGAAAGATGTTATATTCTAATAACGAAACTACGTGTTT
>JGI20166J26741_11472252_pt1 | contig 13148 bp, 9 predicted proteins | sample TergutCu122P5_FD_26741 | JGI IMG/M metagenome (IMG submission 26741)
TGGTGACTACACTGAAGGACAGTAAAACTTCGAAACATGTATCTATTTTGTATCAGTTGTAAATAAATAGTTGCCACAATTAAAGTTCCAACCCTCGTAATTCCCAGTAATTTCAAAATGTGCTACAAAACATCTCGATTTGTGTGCCCGAATACTTACTGTATATATTTTATTCATTTAATTAAATAAGCACACTAACATTTTTGCCCATTAATTTTGTACAAAAAATTGTCGACAAAATGACTGATGATGTTCTACTCAGAATGGTCCAGTTGCTTCCATGCTTCATCCTCTAACATTGTCCGAACTATAGATGCATTGTTGTGTATCTGAGCTCATTAATTCATGTTTAAAAATGATTGAAGATTTTTGTATCAAGACTCGATCTTCTATCACTTACAGTTTCATTAATCACAAAACAATAGCCAATTTTACGTGAAAGAACCAAACGACAGAGCCTGAAGGATCGTGTGTATTCGGAATATTCCTATCGTGTTTCCACCCCTATTCCAAAGATATGAAGAATAACTTCATACGTAAGATTCATTTTTCACCCACATAATATGGCCTGTCATTTTGAGTATTCGTTTCTTCCAATTAGGCCTGCATGTTTGAATCATTCCACCATTTAAACTGCGTGGTGGTGTGTATTTGCTGATACCACAGTCTGCTAGCATTAATATGAGTAAACTGTCATGCGCGTACAATTTCAATAGCAGAAATTACCCATATGTACTCTGAAGTCTGATATTCATGTAAATAACATGTACATAACATTCGGTACCTGTCCATAGAAAATAGACTACTACTCCTCCGTTAGAATGACCAATCGCTAATGCTATTTAGGGAAATAAACAGTGCTTACTGCATCATATCTACCAGAAAACCATCTCCATGGGAACGACTCATTCTTGAAATTATAATAAATCCTCAGGTACTCCAGAAAGTTCCGCATTTCTGGAACCCGCAAGTTCATTATCGTGTTCATAAACGCTATCCTCTGCCAGATCAATCCGCTTCACGTCCTCCCAAATGATTTCCTTAATAACTGTTTTAATATTATTCTCCCATCTAAGCCCAAGTCTTCCAAATGACTTCTTCCCTTTATGTGTTTCTACCACAACCACGTATGTGTGCCCCCCAACCCCACAACGTGCCACAGGACACGTCCATCTCACTGTCCGTGATTTGACCTCCTGAACAGTACGTATTATGAGAAGTAAGCACCCTGAAGCTCCTCACTGTGCCCTTTCCTATTGCCTCGCTTTTCTTAGACCAATACATCTTCCTCATCACCCTACTTCTTACACCCTCAGCCTATCTTCCCTAAACGTCAACGACAAAGCTTCACACCCATAAATTACAGTTCTGTATGTTTTAGTCTTTATAGTTTGGGAAGCGAACTGGAAGACAAAAGATATTGCATCATGTTTTGGGTTCATTTTGCCCTTAACGTCTTCAAAAACACAATTTCGCTTTATTAGGTTTGTTTCCAAATACTCGAACTACGCCACGCATTCAAAGTATTTATTACTTATCTTCATGTTGCGTTTTTCTCCTGCATGTGTGTACTAGACATGAGCATACGCTAGTTTTTTCGGCACTGTCTCCTAGGTTAATCTCTTAACTACAGGCGAAAAAGTCTCCTGTGTTTTTCTTTGTAGTATATACTTGACATAATCGGATACAGCAGAAGCTGATGTTTGTCATTCAGTTTAAACTCCCCCCGTTTTCTTTGATCTAATCGCATATTCTAAATCTAATTGGCAGGGGCAATGGAGACAAAGTGTCTGCTTGTTTCAGACCATTCTGAATAGGAACCGTGCCGGACGAACTTTTTACCATGCGGAGTTTAGTACATGTTCTATTTAAACATATTTTTATGTCCCTACCTAATTTCGTAGGCATATCAAACTTAATGAGGATAGTTTACAGAACCTTTCTCCTAACCGAATCGTGGGCTTTCTTGGAGTCTGTGCATAGCTGATGCTCTCTCTCACTGCAAACCATTTATTTCAAGTACTTGACAAATTAAAAATGTAGGACTGGTAGCTGATTCCTTACGTCGAAATCCACTGATTATGCCCGACAATTTCTTCTGCATATACAGTTATACTTGCAAGAAAGATGTCGTATAAAATTTTGCATGTATTTGATAGAAGTCATGTGCTACAATATTTATTACAATCTGCTTTATCAAGTTTCTTTGCCAGTAGGAACAGACTGATTTTATCCAGGCAATTCCTCCTTATTAAAAAGAATTAATGCGCTTATGTATACGTCTCAGAGTGTACTTCCCTACTTCCTGCTTGAATTAATTCTGCTGGAATTTTATCCTCAATAAGGACGATATATACCTTTTCAGGTCTTCAGTAGATATCTCAAAATCAAAGGCAGCAGTCTGGGGCTCAAGCGGCTAAGCTGTGTGTACTTCAGTCTGCCTAACATCATTAACCTCACGTAGGGGAAAGTCGCCTATTATAGGGAGGTTCTTTAAAAACTGCTATTAAACTTAGGAAAAAGTCGTAAAACATTACATAACACAAGCCTAACTTTATTTGAGTAATGAAGAAACAGCTGCTACATAAACATCATACATTAGGAAAGGAAAAACGCCTGTAAAATTCGTTCCTTAAAAGCTTCATATCCTCTAATTAGGAGCACACGTGTTCCTAATTTGGGGAGGTGAATAATTTACATAGAAAACACAAATAATATTTACAGAATGCAAACAATTCAAACACAAAGGATACAAACTGAGAAAAAAAACAGTGTTTGTCCCTGATAAGGCTCACAAACAAAATCTTCTTCCATACCAGCAAAAAGTGGGCGCGCCCATCTGAAACATTTCGCACATCGTATCCACTCTTCTTCATTGTGGTCTTCAGAGAAACGACCAGTACAGTACAGATAATCGGCGTCTTGTTCATCATCTTCTTCAGTCGAATCGTCAGTGAAAAGAACAACTAGGTCAGTGTCCGAATCTGATGGAGTGCCAGACGGAGTTGGATCCCGGCAAACCCTTCTCTTCTGTCTTTTTTTGAAGTACCAAGAAGAGCATTCAGCCAAGCCGATTGGTTTTGGACTTAGTGGTCTGCTTGATTTTCTCTTTCTGAGTTGCCTCAATATATTTTTGTAAGGTGAACTCATTATTTTCTTTGCTGTTCCACCACGAGGATTTGGCTTTAGGTTCAGGCTTGGCACAGGGCTGATATCTGATGATGAGAGCCTCTGCAGAAGTGAACGACGAAAAATTGACAGAACTGGATGACGGCTGATCGCTGGTCTTCACCAAAACAAGAAGTTTCACAGGAGCAGTATCTGTTTCCTCTGAGGCTAGAGGGAAATCGTGTGACGATACTCTTGTCACAAGGAAAAAAGGCGTGTCGCACGGAAGCCATTAGCCTCTATCTTGCCTTTGCAGCTTGCCTGTACACAATTCCGAATAATTCGCCAATTTGGTAGACGGTGACGACTCACCCTGGGTTTGAACGGAGCCATTTTTCAATTTTTTTGGGCAGTAGAATGTTTTCAGGGGCCCTATGAAAGCTTTATCCAAGGGTTGCATTTTGTGGCTGCTGTGAGGTGGGAGGCAAATGATGTCAACATGATTCTCGCGAGTTAATTAATGACCTCCAGGTTTCATGTGTATGAAGAGCGCCCGTCTGGTACTAAGATAATAGGATCTTATTTTGTTGGCTTTGTATATTTGATGAAATGAAGAAACCACTGGGTGAAAATCTCGCTCTGTATCCACCCCGAGGGATGTCACGCGTGGATTGATCCAGTCGGTGTGCCATTTGTCAGTTCTCGTTTCATATTTTTTCTTGGAAATACAAATAATGGAGGAAAGAAGTGTCCAGTTGGTCTCAAACAGCTGACGATTGTCACAAGAGATCCCGTTCTGCGGATTGAAGAAAAGATATCTGACCCTTGCCTTTCAATGCTAATATTTTCGTATGTTTGTGCTGTATAATAGTGACGCCGGTTTCGTCGCAATTGTCAAGTCTTGGAGGATTATGTAGAATGGTGTACATAGCGGGTTCTTAGATTTCAAAATCTGAGCTACTGATTCAGGAGTGAAACCCCTCGCTCTTGAGAGTGAAGACCTTCAGGAGTTCTAACTGAAATTTCTTGATGACGACGTAGGAAATTTTCATCCACTTCCTTCCATTCTTTTCATTTCTCTTGCAAAAATGGGGTTTTTAATTCCGTTTCTTACAGCAAGTTGGTAAGCGAGACGCATGACGTCTGCCATTGTCAAGCCAAAAACTTTCTTTCCATCAAAAGAGAGTGTTCAGCCAGATTATGTTCTGCTTCACAAAGAAGAACTCGCTTCCTACCCATTTCTGTTTTTATTGCTTCACTTGAGCTTTTCTGCCGGTCTTTTAATAAAACGCTGTAGTTTTGTTTGTGGTACATTGAAAATTCTGGACGCTTTGTAGCTTCCCATTTCCTTGTTCCTCAGAGCCTCAATAGCTGCGTTCATCCTTTCGGGGTCCCATTTTTTTCTTTGAGCCATCTGTAATATTATATAACTCAGAAGGAATAATTAACAAGGTACTGACTTCCTAACACGGGGAGCTCTTCAGACCTCCCCATAATAGGCGAAAACAGGTGCTCGAGAAAATGGATGAATAAAACAGGAGGCCTAAAATTGTACCTATGAACCAAAGCAAGTTAAACTTTATGTTTTCCATACCGTTGTGTTTGGATAATATTTTTAACAAAAACAATATTTTTAACAAAACAATAAATCGATTTTACGAACTGTGCCTGCTCCTGTCTATGCGATAGTTTTACGAATATCTAGGCTCTATATGGACCTGATGATGGTCTACGTGACCGAAACATGTCGTCCATTTAAAAAAAATTTACATCTAGGGACTGTTGCTATTAGCAATGTACAATTTGTTGTGTTGACGGTTGTGTATATATCTCTAACCAAAGCAAGGGTTTAAGATTACACTAACAGAGAACTAAGCACTAAACTAATTCAGAAAAATGCTTACCTTCAACGGCTCATGAATAACAGTTGAGGGATAAGCAAAAATTTCAGTCTTGTACGACTGACCGTTTATAATGTGATTACAAGGAATAACCTCAACTGCTTAATGAGTTACACTCCGAAGCGCAGAGCGCAGCACCTCCTAGTGTGAAACAATGGAATTCCCCAAACAGGGAAACCTCCCCATAATAGGCGACTTTCCCCTACATCCAATAACTGACAGAAGAAATTCTTCCACCTATTTAAAAAACTGTGGGAATTTGTGAGAAGCTAAAATTCTAACATACGTTAGCTCTCAGCTGGTAAACCTTTTACATTCATTTATCTTTTGCTCCTGAAATAACTACTAGCTTCATCTTGAGGTGCGTCATCCCCGTTGTGTTGACTATATACATATGTACCATTAACTTGTTATTGTGCTAGCTTCATGTTTTACAACGTTCAGATTATCTGCATTAATTTGGCTTGGATTCTGTAACCACTGCAATTTAGCTCGTTTCCTTTGATCCACAAATTTGAAAAATACCCCATCAAAATATTTTTCATGCTCTTTCCTTTCTTGCTGGCCTGCACCTTTTTAACTGAGGACTTTATCGTCTCTCCAACACCAATTTTTCCAAGCCTCATATATGTGTTCCCTGTCGTCTCTGCTCTCAAAAACTTCAGAGTTTTTTTGAGCTATTAAGCTGGTACTGTTCTCTAACTTCCATATTGCTCAATTTCTTTAGATTGTATCTGTCCATATCAAGCTTCTGTGCAACCTGTTTACTTACCGACAGTCTTTCCCTATCTTCTTCAAACACCGGATAGTGATAAGTATCACAGTCAGGTTCCCTGCAAGGTTGTATATGGAGTATACTTTAATGACATCTCCCATCTATCGATACGTGATCGATATGTGAGTCTTCGAATCAGGAGAGGTCCAAGTGTTGTCGTGGAGCATAAGGTCCAAGTGTATTTATGAATGTTTCGATGCATGAAGGCTGTGTTCTTAACAATTAAATTTTTGGATGTGGCAAAGTTTATACTACCCTAACGCAATTGTCATAGCTGCTTTTATGTTAACTCTCATTCCAAACTCTTGGTTTGAATATAATTTTCCTCCTCAGTTTTGGATTGGAATCTCCCAACAGAATTTTCTACGGTACTTAGGGTTCTGGTCGAAAACTTGCTCTAATTCCTTATAGAAACTGTTCTTAATATCATCACTTTTATCACATATGGGACATACATGTTCAGAGCGGTATTATCACACCACCTACCTCGCATCAGACCATACGTTTTATCATCTCATTAGTAAGTCCTAATCTCTTAACTGGTGATTCTCTTGTGTACAAATATCCTGTCACGAATTGATTATTTCCATTCCCCTTTAAACGTAAAAAAGTAAATTCCTCTGCTCTTTCGATGCCTCATTTTTCTTATACAATTTACTGTTGTCCAAAAAATCCAGTCTATACTTCCGTCATTCTCTAGCCACTGTGTTCAGTGTCCCTGACTTTTACAAGATTCTCAAATTCCACATTCCAAATCTCATGCTCACAGGCAGCTGCTCATGTCGTTCGAAAGTATCAACCCAAGTCTGAGGTTCTTTGAAATATTTCGTAACTGCTAAGTTTTTACGGTAATGAATTGTGACCGCTATTCCCACAAACAAGCCAGAAAGTCACTCCTTGCCTGTTGTCCGCATTGTCTAATTAACATATTCGCAGTTACCCTCCATATCCGGAGACGCTCTCTTCCAACCGCAACATGAGGACTCGTCATACTGCGGTGACACGGACCCACCTATCAAGGGCTCTGGGAGACAAACGAAACACAGAATACATTGCGGGGTAGAACAAGGGATTATGGAATGTTCAGGCAGGTAGCACTCATTATTATCGTTGCATGAAAGGGTAAAACTACTGAGAGAATGTACGGAATGTTTTCTTCATTAACCTTAACAAAAAAAAGTAGGCCTAAATCAATACGAGATGTAAGGAAGTTCTCACGGCCGTGTTGGTAGGGATTCAAGCTTTCTGGAACATGACGCCATCCTGATTCGTAATAAGTTGCAGACGTTTCGAAGGAGTTTTCTTCCTTTGTGTTCAGTGTCCGTGTAATCTAATTGTAGAGGAGGAAGAAAAATTTACAGCTGAATACTGAAACTATTTTCCGCATCATTTGCCTGGCATTTTCTAATTTTTTTTTTGTCTGTATTTACCTATGTTACTCTTGCCCAACTTCAGAGAGGTCATAAAATGTAGTAATGCAAACTGTCTAACAGTTTTCCCCGAAAATGGACTGATGCCCAGTGGAGTTGCCCATTTACGCACCTCGCGGTGTACAGCATTTATAACTGAATTTCCTTCTATCGTATTCCATTTAAAAGGCACTTTACAGGGCAGAAACAAGGAATTCCTGGCGTCTTTTCTCTTGTTGCTGAGGTATATATATAGGTGGCAGAAAATATTTAATTGTTACGGCTTTTATGTTTATGTGAAATAATTAATATTTATTATACAGTGATGTAAAACGCGTGACGTCAGTTGTAAAATGAGCTCTTCTAGGAAATGTATCATAAAGAGCTCCTGACATCGGCCTAATTTGTTCGCAAAAAGTCGCAAGCAGGACGAATTTTATCAAATAGTGAGAAACTGAGATTTAATGGACCGGAGATTAATCGACCAAGACAGATCGAAAAGTTTAAGAAAATGACTTCTTCGAAATGGCCATGTTGTGAAAAGCTCTAAAACTACCATGCGGTCTGCTTTGAAGCGAGATATCAAAAGGTTTACAGAATTTACTTTATGTTTCTAAAGACCTTAGTCTTACATGAATCAGTACAAGCCTAGAGCTCTTGCGAAGTCAATGTTAAGCACACAGTTTCCATGAAATACACGTATGGGAATTTATTGGCCGGCTGATCCACTGTCAGCGCCTGAAAGACCTTGATTCCCGCATGTCCCTTGTGTTATAAGGTCCGTTGCACAAGCGGGACACTGGACTCCTTTCCTTAGTCTCCAATATAGCTTACGTTTTAAAAATAATGAACGTAACCTAATACGTGTATAGAGCACAGTTCAAATGACAAACGACACTAGCTAATAATAAATTTAAGAGGGCTGTAAGGAAGCCGTCGTGGCATAGTCTAAGACCCTATTCCAGCATCTGCGAGGAATGTCTGCGAAAAACCACGAACTGCACCAGACAGAAGAGCCAGTCTCCCGATCAAACCTCCAACTGGGCACATGTCGAAGATAAGACTGAATTGTTACAGCTTGACCTAATATCGGGAGAAATATGTCTTCTGCAGACTCCGTATAAGGACATTACAACCCTAACTGCTGACATATTGGGGGGCCAAATTACGTATATCATTTGTTTCTATAGCGAATAAGTTCAAAAACATATTTTATAGCCTTACGACTCAGACATTCTCAAGGCACAAGACAGAACATCCGAAACCCCAGTAATAACCACTTTCCAGCCTACGAGGCCAGGACTGACCACTACCTGGGCCCAGCATAAACATTATTGTTAGGACCAACAAATGATATTCCTAATATTCTGTACCGGATTCTGTTGCTAATGCTGTCGACAGCAGGCGAATTCTCATGTCGGGCAGTTACGACGACTACCTATTTATAACAGCAAGAGAAAAATAAGTCTATCAAGCTACAGCCCGTTAGGTCGGAATTTATTTCTCCGTCGGCCTGTGATTAAGACTTCTTGACAATTCCCTTCTGCTGCATCTGGGAACCTGCCGACCTCGGTCAGACTACACGATGTCAACCAAGACGACTACAATACTATGAGTCTGCATCACCATCAGAACCTCCGAGTCCCTGGTACTGAAGATGTTCTCTACACTGGCCTAATGTTTCCTTTTATTGTAGTAATTTTAATGACGACGATTTGTAATAAATTTTAATCACAGCAAAATTTATTTTGATTTATTGTCTTTCTGGGTAAGCTACATTCCAAGAAATACGTAAATACTTGCATATATAATTAGACGTACAATTAGGTAATCATTACTAATATGAATTCAATAGTCATATATTTGCCCAGATAGCTTTCTTGTTAATTTATATTCATAAACGCGAAAATTGAATTACACGCGAAATAGAATATGAAAGGCCGTCGGTGTTTATTACGGAATATTAAATAAACGTAGCATGTCAAAATTACATGAATAGAAATTAACGGCACAAGAAGTTGCTAGTAAGTACAGCTAGTCGCAGCAAATTTATAGTATCTTATCTAATGATACGACTATTCTTACGAACACAGCAGAACGCCTTGCATGATATGAAGTTTATTTGTCGCTGAAAAATAACAGCTTCTTCTATAATAAACAATTTTCATTTTTTTTGGCACTTACGTTTTGAAAAGCGACTATTTTCTTCATACTGTCTCTCCGTTCGTAGGCATGAAACTTCGGCTACCGCTGGACAAAAGTCCAGAAATTATACACTGGATGGGATGTGGGTGTCGTTGAAGAGTTTCGAGAAAACCTAAGTTTTGTTAAAATCGGAAAAAATAATAGCAATTTACGTGATAACCTATGTACGTTTAACCAATGAACATTTGGTTATTTGCTTTATCATATTTGCCGACTACAGTCCTCGATAAAAACTGTTAATGTATCAAAGATAATAAATAATAATCTACGTTATTTCTTTATGCTATTTATATGTGGGATAATAAAGGAAAATAAAACGCGCAATTATAATATTTAATATCTACGGTTTATTTCTAGGATTGTGAAATTTGTATTATAGATAGATGATTAATGTACGGTACTACTATTTTGTGAGAAACGTTGTTTAAAGTCAGATATTAAAAATTACTTCGATTGGGTAGGGGTTTGAGGTTATGTATAACTGATAAACTTAATAATATCTACATACAAATATAAATAATAAATTCTGCAAAGAAAGGCAAGGTCCGAGCCATAAGTTTTCGGACATGGAAAACTTAACAATTTTACAATTATGTTAATTACAGGTTGGTATATTCCCCTCCTAAGTAGGCCCCTTCGGATTTCATATACAGAACCAAAAGCCTCTTTCCTTGTCTCGAAGCGTCTCTGGTACTCCCGTTCCGTTACGCCGTAGAGCATTATCTGCTATTCATTTTCCATATCCGCCATGTCCTCGTTTCTAAGTCATGACCACAAATCTTTTGCATTTCCTGTAAGACCTGTTATGCAATTGCCTTTTGAAATGGAGACAGGCCCTCTAATCTGCGGCAATTTAAAATCCTCTAAGTTGACGAGACTAAAAAGGAAAGACATCTCGCTGTTTACGAGATAAGTACAGGAATGGCAATATCTCCCAGCTTACGAGAGGAAAGAAAGTAAGATAACTCGCAGGCCAGAAAGTAAGTACAAGCAGTGCAATGATTCGGAGGTGACGAGATAAGCACAAGGATAAGACAAGAGCGAGACAGGCCTGTGAAAGAGACGACCAGCTCAACATAATATTTCTTCCAAAGAGAAAAACAAAAGAGAAGGGCAACTTCCTTTAAAGACATTACAAAATTAACGAATAATAGGATAAACAGGAGTCACAGAAACATTAACACGTGGCTTGTAGGGCTTAGGCGTGTGGCCCCTCACATTTTGATATTCAGAAAATTTGACTGTCCTCTTTCCGGACCACAAGAGCAAATATTATTTACGAATATGAAAACATTTTTGCCTGTAATCGACTTGTCTGCCCATAGCACTCCTCCTACATTTAACAGTTACACACACACACACACACACACACTTACCAACCGAAGGGCGGCCTTCAATCCTCTGCCAGCGCTCCCATAAGCAAATAGTAGGAAAGACGGAAATTTCCTAACTACGATAAGGCAAAAGTTGTTGTACAAAGTATAATCATAACAAATTGAACTTGGCTGCAATTTATCCTACTTTCTCCTTACTGATTATTCCAAATCTCTTAGTAATTGTGAAAAATTCACTGTTAGCATTTTTAAGTGACCGTCAACTTTACGATCCAAGAAATTAAAGCCATGTTTCTGTAGAAAGAAAAAAAACGCGTTGTTATTTCAGTCATTCGGTCAGTATTTAAATTAATTTTCAAATAGAAGAGAGTACCATATTTAAAAGAAGACATTCTGAAAAGAATAATTCAATTAGTATTTCACATTTTTGCTAATTCTACATTAAGAAATTTAAAAATGAAGGAAGATGGGCGAAAGAAACCTTAAGTGTTAGAGCCACAGATGTCAAGCTTGATATCGGATTTTGCCTGCAACGTGTCTTACGTGTGACACGCCTGCTCCAGGCACATTCCTATGAAGTACTCTTGCTTCATGTCACGATACATCCTTTCCAATTTAGAATTACGGATCAACCCAACATTTATTGCCTTAGAAACAAAGAAATAGAACATGTCTGTAAATAAGCCAAAACTAAATAAAATACAGTCTAATTTATTTCTAAAACGCGCATAAAATTACAAATATAATTTGCAGACTTACATGGGGCCTTTGTTAAAAGTGCACAGTGGGCGTTCTTTTATCAGTTACCCAATATTTGCACGTCATTTTTCCTGTAACATTGGTCAGCGAAGCCATTTTACTTTATTTCACTGATACTTGCCGTGACATCACTCCTCCAGTAATTTGACACATTTTCCATAATAGGACGATTTAATATCGTAAAATATACTCAAGTGCAAATATTTCACGTTTAAAATCGCCTTGAATTGGCAACAGTGTAATTTGTTACCATGAAGGGAAACTTCCCGATTTTGAACTCAATATCTGCTTTTCCTTAAAACAACATTAAGATAACAGTTACAGATTAAAGAACCTGGTACCCTGTGGTCACCAAACGCAGAACCACATTACCTTAGACGTGGACTGTAAAAGAAGTCCGAACAGTCCTGTCTTTATGCTGCTGCCTGTATTCCGAACATTCTGGGAAAACCACCAGTTACACTTCCATTAAATCAGCGAAAGTGTCTTACAGGCGGTTTCTTAAAGTAAATTTTACTGACATACGAGTATTTACAGTGAATATTTACGTGTTCAAGGAATTGATACCGTACCGACTGATAACTATTTACCAGTCAGCTCTGAATTATATCCTAGAAGACGTGAATTTCAATAAACTCCGTTACAAAAACATTGTATCGCTTACAAAACTTGCTCATTAATTACAACTATTACAAGAAAACAGTCTGATATATTTCCTCTAAACAGTAATTTGTTATACGGTGTTTTGGTGCCACATAATTATCTATCAAAGCAATATACACGTAAATTGGTGGATCTAAATCTCTTTTACACTTTAAAACAGCTGAGCCCCATTAATATCGGAGACAATGAGCAGCGAGTCACATAGTATGGAATAATTCTGTGTAAGAAACTACAGACAGATCCATCATACAACGGTGTTAACATAATGTTCAGGCGCTAACTCATGATGTCCACAGACAGTCCATCAATTTATGCGTCCACACACATTATAGTTCTGCATTCATACTATAAAATCAAAATGTTGAATATTCACGCCATGAATTGAGGATGTTCTGAACAGGTTGATAGATGTTAAGCTGCAATGCCTACCCGAAAAACGGGTACATTTCTGCTGCTTATAAATTAAAGCAATTTCACCAAATACAGTCAAACCTCGGTTCACGAACGCCTCGGATCATGAATAGCTCGGTTTACGAACAAATTTTCCGAACACAAAGCGTCTCGGATGACGTACTGTGTCTCGAGTTACGAACACGCAAGCCGTCAACATCGTGGAACGACAAGCGATAAGGACCACAAAGATGAACTCAGAACGGAAGAACTGGAACAACTACAGAAGCAGCAACAAAAGGCGATTGTGGAGGAAATATTTTCAGAGGAAGAGGAAGGAAGGGAGGATGTTCCTACTTCTTTGATCCGTGAAATTTGGGCAAAATGGGGTGAGGTGCAAAGTTTCGTGGAACGATATCACCCCAATAAAGCAGTAGCAAGCCGCAGCATAAACATTTTCAATGATAATGCCATGTGTCACTTTAGAAACATTTTAAAACCTAAACAAAAACAAATCACAATGGAAAACTTTTTAGTGAGACAGAGGCCCAGTGGGTCTGAAGCAGAGTCGAGTGGTGCCAAGAGACAGAAAAAAGAAAAAGAA
>JGI20166J26741_11472474_pt1 | contig 13142 bp, 8 predicted proteins | sample TergutCu122P5_FD_26741 | JGI IMG/M metagenome (IMG submission 26741)
GGGCCTGTCCGTACCTTTAGCGGCGGAGAGTATCGCGTTTTCTCCGGCGTAAATATCAGCGCCTTTGGCAAGCAGCGTCTCAACAACCTCCTGCCAGCCAAACATGGCCGCCGTGCTCAGCGCGGTTGAGCCCCACGACGATTCGGCGTTAACATGAATATCCGGCTGCGACAACAGCAGCCCCACAATATCCGCGTCGCCGATAAAAGAGGCCGCGATTAAAGCGGTATAGCCGTTCGGTTTGCCGTCTATTATTTCAGACTCGTTTACGTCCGTTCCATTGTCTAAAAAAGATTTTACCGCAAGATAATCCCCCGCCCGCGCCGCTTCAGAAATGCCCGCGTAATCCTCCGCCCGGCCGCTTAATTTTAACGCGAGTTTGGTTGTTTCGTTATTTGCCAGAGCTTTATCAATCGCTTTTTCCACATTCTCTTTAGACAACTCTCTATCGTCTGACGAGCTGTCAAAAACTGTTTTACCTATGATGGCAAAAGGTATGCTGCCCAGCCATTTTACGCCGTACATTTTGCCGGTAGCGCCAAGCATGGCGCTGTTTTGCGCGGCGGTTTTTTGGGCGGTTTTATATTCCGGGCTGTTTCTGTCCGTAAGGTCTATGGGCATGTCAATCATATATTCCCTGAACTCCACGCGGCCTTTATATTTTGTCCTGTAAGTATTTTTAAAATTGTCAAGATAGTCAATTTTGAACTTCATGCAAGGCGGGCAGCGGTAGCCGGAAAAGTACGCAAAGATTACTTTCGGCTCTTCCGTTTTTGACTGCAGCAGATTTCCGTAAGAGGAAACATAAAATCCCAAAAAGGCGCAGAAACATAAAACAGGAAAAAAATTTTTCATTTATTTGGCTCCTTTTGAGATAAGGAATTTTTTCATTTCTTCATTGCCCGACAATTGCAGCGGCGTTTTGGTCACGGTTTTGCCTTTGTCGTCTTTTATGGTTACTTTTTTATTAACGTCCGCGCCTTCGTTAATTAAAACTTCGGCGTATCTAATTGATATTTTCGGACTTAACCATTTTTGCCGTATTGTAAGAACCTGCGTTAAAGGGGTGTTGCCGTCGTCACGCACCGCGTTTATGTCCGCTCCGTGTTTTTTAAGAAAACGTATCATGTTCTCGTCAATACCCGCGTCAGTTATAATGTCCACGGGCATAATTGCGCCTTTTGATAATAAAAGTTCCACCATTTCCGTCCTGCCCATAAAAGCGGCTTCCTCTATGGCGTTGCCGTCCCAACCTTTTCCGTTGACGTCCGCGCCGCGGGACAACAATAATTTTACAAGGTCTTCATCTCCGAAACGCGCGGCCAGCGTTAAAAGATTCCTTTTATATTCCCCGTCCTTTACTTCCATCTTATTTACGTCCGCGCCTTTTTCCAAAAATTCTTCCGCCGCCTTATAATCGTTTGACGTTACCGCCGCCCGGATATCAACATAATCCTGCATTCTTCCACTTACACCGGTTACGATTTTGGTGGTTTCATTATTTTTCAGGGCTTTCTCTATCGCGCGGTCAACATTCGGCCCTTTAACGTATAAATCGTCCGTAGACCAGTCTAAAAAAGTCGCGCCTATTGCGGCGGAAGGTATGCTGCCGACATTTTTCGAATTATATAACCTGGCTGTCGCCTTTAACATGTCATCATTTTTTTTGGCAAATTTTTTAGCTTCTTCATAGTCGGGCGAGTCTTGCGTTATGTTCAGCGGCACGTCTATCATATACATTTTAAATTCAACTCTCCCGCCGTATTTCTCTTTATAGATTTTCTGGAAATTATCCAAATACTTTTCTCTAAACTCCATGCAAGGCGGGCAGCGGTAGCCGGAGAAATAGGCGAACAGCACTTTATGTTTCCGCGCCGCCATGTTCATACGGCCTATGCCGAATAAGGCGGCAACTATTAGCGCCGACAGTAATATAAATCCGGGTTTTTTCATATTTAATTTTTCCTAAAACTATTTTGCGCCTTTGGAGATAAGGAAATTCTTCATCGCGTCGCTTTTGGCGCTTTGTAAAACCGTTTTTGTGACGGTTTTGCCGTCTTTATTTTTTATCACCGCTTTAGCGTTTACGTTTGCGCCTTCGTCAATCAAAATTCTTGCGGCTTCTATGGCTATTTTTGTGCCCGCGCCGCCTTTGCCGTCGTCGCGCTGGGAAACTATATACATTAAAGGAGTTGTGCCGTCCTTCAGTTTTTTATTTACGTCCGCGCCGTGCCGTTTGAGTAATTGTATCATGCCCTGGTCCGTCCCTTCCGCGGCGGCGACTACCGCGCCAAGCCCAGCGTAAACGTCGGCGCCTTTTGACAGCAATAACTCAACGACGTCCCGCCTTCCGAACATAGCCGCCATGGTAAGCGCCGTGGCGTCCCAGTTGGTTTTTATATTAATATCCGCTTTATGGGCCAGCAGCAGTTTGACGATGTCAGTGCTGCCGCCGAAGGCCGCGGAAGTCAGCGCGGTATAACCGGTGGCCTGGCCGTCTATCACGTCGGACTGGTTCACGTCCGCGCCTTTATCCAAAAAAGATTTTACCGCCTGGTAATCTCCGGCGCGCGCCGCCTGGAGCATATCCGTATAATCCTCCGCGCGGCCGCTTAATTTTAACGCCAGTTTTGTGGTTTCATTATTTTTTATGGCTTTATCAATGGCGCGTTCAACGTTTTCTTTATTCAGGGCGCTGTCGTCGGAGAAATCGTCAAGGACGGTATCTCCTATAACCGCCATGGGAATGCCGCCCACCCATTTTACGCCGTACATTTTGCCGGTGGCGCCCAAAACCGCGCTGTTTTCTTCGGCCATTTTTTTGGCGGTTTTATATTCGGCGCTGGTTTGGTCCGTTAAATCTATGGGAATGTCCGTCATATATTCCCGCAGCTCCACGCGGCCGCGGTATTTTTCCTTATAGGTATTTTGAAAATCGTTAAGATAATCCAGCTTAAACTGCATGCACGGCGGGCAGCGGTAACCGGAAAAATACGCGAAGATAACTTTAGGCTCTTCTTCTTTTTTTCCGCAAGACGCAAGAATTAGAACGGCGGCGCAGATAACAATAAATTTTTTCATATTTAAAATATCCTTTTGTATCTAGGCTTATTTTTTAATTATACCGCAATTTTACTTTTTATTTTTACCGCCGTTTTTTATAAATTCCAGATTGTTTTTGGCTATTTTATTTTTTGGGTCCGCGGCAAGAACGGCCTCATAAACCGCCGCGGCGTCGTCCTCCCGCCCCAAAATTACCAGGGCGGTGCCTTTGCCGAGAAGAGCGGTTACGTTGCCAGGCTCCCGCGCGAGAGCGGCGTTAAAATTGTTCAGGCCGTCGTCGCCTTTGCCCAGCGTCAAATCCGCGAGGCCCATAAGAATATAGTCAAAAGCGTCGGCCTGCTTCCCGGCGTCGGTTTTGTCGTCGATACGCGTTTCAATGTCAGGCGTGATTTCATAAACAAAACGCACCCAGTTTCGGCCGGTCACCCACAAACCCATGTCGTTGCCCACGGTGCGCGGGTTGTACGCCGTGTTCTGCGAGGCGTCCCCCGGCGCAGGGGCCGGCTCGCGCTGGACGACGTCGGTTTTAATATTCATCTGCGTTTTTGAACCGGCCGGGGCGGAGGATAAAGCGCTTTGCAGCGCGCCCCCGATAGTTTCAATCTGGGCGGCGCGGTCCTTTTCGTCCGACGGGTTTAAAATAAAAACGCGGCTGAAACTTTTGCTGCGGCTGCGTATGTCCGCCTCCGCTTTGGCCAGAAGCATTTCGCGTTCAAGCGCGCTTTTTTCTTTGCCGTCGTCGGGTTTATTATCCTTCGGGGAGTATGAAATTTCCGCCTCGATTCTCACTTCCGCGCCGGGTTCAAAACGGGACAAAGCGTTTTTCAAATTTTGTATTTCCGGCGAAACCGCGCTCTTATTTTTCACGCCGCTGTAAGCCACGTTCAAAGCAAGCCCCTTGCCTTCCGCGCTTGTAATAGAGAACGCTTTTACGACGGTATTTTCCGCCTCCTGCGCCGCGCCGGCGACGTAAAGCAGATTGGCGTAGCGCAGCCGCGCTATAAAATCGCCGGGTTTTGAACCGACCGCTTTTTTGTAGTAGTTTAACGCGTCTTTATTCTCCCCGCGTTTTTCATACGTGGCGGCGAGGGCGAGCATTGCGTCCTCGTTCCCCGGGAAAAGTTTTATGGCTTTTTTAAAAGCGGCCTCGGCAGCGTCGTCGCGGCCCATGGCTTCGCTGATTACGCCCAACTGGTTGAAATATTCCGCGTCCCTCGGCGCGAGTTCCGTCGCTTTTCTGGCAAAGTCTATGGCTTTGTCCATTTGTTTCTGCACGGCGTAGACGGAGGATAAATTCATTTTGACGTCCGGCCTCTCCGGCCCTGTTTTGTCCGCCTTTTCAAATTCTTTCTGCGCGGCGTCAATGTTCCCTTTCCAGCCGTAAGCTATGCCCAGCAGCTGGTGCGCGTCCTGGTTGTCCGGGGCGATTTCAAGCGCGCGCTTATATTCGCTTACCGCCGCGTCAACCCTGCCTGTCCAGTACAAAGCGGCGCCCAGCATAATGTACGGCTCCGGCGCGTTTGGATTTTTTATGGCGGATTTGGCGAAAGCGTTCACCGCGTCCTCATATTTCCCGGCGGACATGAAATAAAAGCCTTTGGCCAAATCGCCCTGCGCCTGGTTTTCCATAACGCCGTCCCAGACGGTTTTGGAATAATCCGGGTTTATTTCCCGCCTGGGCCGCCCCAAAAGACCCGCGGCAAAAACCTGCGCCCCCAGCATAATGAAAATCAAAAATGATTTTGCCTTTCTCATATATAAATTTTATCAAAATAAGCCGACGCGGCGACGGGGCCCATATATAGAAAAGATTACCGGGCATAGGTCTAAAGGCCTAAGACAATATAGGTCTTAAGGCCCTGGAACGCAATACATTTAACGATTATTATTAAGGCATGAAGATAAAACTGCGCCATATAATAACGGTTATCTTGTACGCGGCTCTGTTTGTAACGGGCGGCGGCACCGCCGTTTTTGCGCAACAGCAAGAGACAATTCCGATGAAAGCGAAACGTCTCAGGGCCTCAATCCGCGCGGACGCGTCAACATATAATAACACAAATTTTGCCTGGGGAGGAAAAGGGAACGAATTATACGGCAAAATACTTCAGAATTACGATATTTTCAAATCTTACGAAGAACAGGCGCCGCTTTATCAACAGTTAAAATATAAAGAGTGGATAGCTCTCCGCGAGAAAGCCATAAACAGCGATACGCGCTACCGTTTTTACCACCCTAAGGAAGGCCAGACGGTGGGTTATCCCTCCCCGCGGGCAATGAGAGCTGCGGAGACGGCGCAGGATATAAGGGAACTTGTTGAAATCGCCCCGGACGAAAACACCTTCAATACGCTTTACTACGTAATACGTTCGCCGATAGTGCACGAATATCCTTTTATAGAAGCCATGATAGGTTTGGGGAAAATATATAACTCGGGCAATATGCGCAGCCCGGACGCGCGGGAGATGAAGAATTTAAAAGACAATTTAAAAAACGAACTTGGATATCTGGAAAGCATGATGATGAGCGAACTGGTGGGCGGTACGGACATAAAATTTGACGGTGAGTTGAGGGACAGGATAAAAGAACAGTTTTACAAAATAGCCCCTGAGGAAAAACAATCCGCAATGTCCGGAAAAGAAATTGCGGCTTACGCGCAGTTAAACGTGGCGGAGCATAAAGCGCAGTACGCGGCGGGGGTAATGTTAGGCGCGTATTATTCCGGCTATATGGCGTATGACGGTTTTAAAGCTTACGCGGCGGCAAACGGGGCGCGGCAGGCGGTCGCGGAATTTGCGGAAAGCGCGTTGCAGGAGCCCAGGACGCCGGCGGGCTTTAAGCCGGGTCAGTTTGCGGAGATAAAAAGCGCGAGAATGCCTTACGGAGAGGTATTGGACGTAAAGTTCAAACCTTCCGGAAAAGTGTGGGACGGGAAATTGAACAGGTGGGTAGAGGGCGGAGAAGAATTTACAGGCGGCTGGGCGGGACAAGAAACACCGCCCGTCTCCGGCGGGCCGGCGACGGCGACGACGGTCAGAACCGTAACGGCCGGGCCGAAAGTTACAACCGTCAAAATAGCCCCGAACGCCGCATTAGTCGACGGCAATATGACAATCCGCGCTTCCGCAAGACCGCAGATCCCCGGCCTCAGCCGGACGCAGGGGGCGGCAAGCAATCTGACCCAAACCAGCTTTATGCCCCTGGCCGCCGCGGCGGCAACTTCCCTCCGCCCCCATGACGCGAAACCGGCTTATGCGGGAGAACCCGTTCCTGAATTAACCCCCGAACAAAAGGAAAGCAAGGCCGCCGACGATATAGAACGCAAGCTTAACGCGGGAGTATTTGTATCTCTTCAGGAAATTCTTAACTTAAAAACTTCTTATGCAAAGCAAAAACTGCTGGAAAAATATTACGCCGATGCGAACAAAAATATAAAAGCGGCGGAGAATAACGGCAACGGCGAAAGCGCAATTATCAGGCCGCCGGACCCGGGGGCTCTGTCCAGGGCTTACCAGCAGTTTTTAAATACGGGATTTGTCAGCGAGGATTTGCTCAAATACCGCTCATTCTTATCCCGGGAACAACAAAAACTACTTAACGACGCGTTAAGCAAAAATGAGTCCGCGCCGGACGACGACGCCCGCCGCGCTTTAATTGATTATTTTAAAAATGCCGTTCTCAGCAAACCGATTCAGAATAAGATTGAATTTAAGCGCGTCTGGCCAATAACCACCACTGACGGACAACAGCATTATATCAGATACGGTCTGCCCGGCGAACCGCAGCTGCTTGACGATATTAACGCCGAGATGCAGCCATATTTCATTACCGACAACATTGAAGTGGAGATACCAAAAGTTATTTCTCCGGATCTTTCTGTATTATCTGACGATTTAATTAAAGAAATTCACGTATCATATGAAAATGTTAAAAACCCCGGGCCGAAGGGAGCCTTTATGTTAGTGCCCGGAAGCACGCCGCACATGGGCCTGAAAAGTTTTTCTAAAAGATATATGAATCTCAGGCCTTATATAATAAGCGCCGTAAACTTCCAGAAAGATATAGAAAATATTTATACTTCGGAAAATTTGCTAAAAGGACAAAAAATCAGGGATATAGAATGGGCGGACCTGGAAACGTTCTTCCAACACCTGCATGAAAAAGGATTTGTGCACGGCGATTTATACTTAAATCTGGCTTTTTACAGAGATTCCGCCGAAGGCAAATTAAAAGTAGTAATAATAGACTTTGAAGTCAGCAAAGCCGATGTGGATGAAGTATTTATCAAACTGGACGAAAGCGTCCTGAGAGACATACAAACGCATTTGAAAAAAGTGGGCTTTTTTGAAGGAACGGAAGCAAAGAAAACAAACGCATTCAAGGAAGCTTTTGACCAGACAATAGAGTATTATAGAATAATGTTCAAAACCCTATTCAGCAAAAACGGCGTAAATTTAGACTAGCCGGCTGTTGTTGTTACTGCCGGTGCGGCGGCGGCAGGCAAAAAATTTACGGGAATACGCTTTCCATAAGAGCCTCTTCGGTAAGCACTCTTAAAACTTCAAACGTATTTCTTTGCTGGGGGCTGGCATCCGGCTGCGGCCTTAAAGGATAATTCGCGTTGCCGAATATAGTCCTGATAGTCCAGCCTGATTGCTTTAAAACAGAACAATCGAGAAATTTTGCAGGGTCAGCATTATTGGAAGCCTTATAGTCTACCAGAACATCACAGTTAGCCGGCCGTCTTGAACGCAAATCGCAGGGGTAATTAATTTGCGTCTGGATTTGATTATAGTTTTTACACTCCGCTACAAGCTGGTCTATCAAACCGTTCCATTGATTCCAACCGTTAGTATCGTTGTGGCATTGATAATCATACATAGTAATAGCACCAAAATACGAGCAACACCCCGGCGCTTTATCTATCACTTGCTGGCTGATTGTCAACAACTGTTTTCTGGAGTCGTCCAATTTTCCGGAAAAAGTAGTCATCGCGTCCTGGCATTGTTTGGTTTTCCGTTTGTCATTTTCAAATTTAGCCGCGTCCTTGTTTATGCTTGCCTGGTCTGAGACGGCGGGCGCGGTTTCGTTTTGTTGCAAAACAACGTCGTCCGGACGGATGCTGCCGTCAAAGGCGCCGCGCGCGAGCAGTTTTTTGCTCTCCGGTATTTTTGCCCTGGCCCCCGCGCCGGTTATCACCCACGAAGTGCCGGCCTGGTTAAGCGGCTGCGCGCCGAAATCGTTTAACTCCCCAAGCGGGGCCCTGCCAGTGCGCGTATTGCTTGTGGGATTTACCATCTGCTTAAACTGCCCGCGGGCCGGCGCGCCCAAATTTCTTACCGCCTGTGAAAGATTCGCCCCGGCCACTCCGCCGCCGCTCGGCTGGTTGACAGACTGTATAATATCCCCCCCGCCGGGTTTTATAAGGGAACTTGTCACCGGCGGCCCTTCGGAAGGATTGCTGGCCAGCGGCACGTCCCCCTGCAACACGCCCTGCTGCGCCGCGTTAAATTTGGAAGAGTCTACCGCAAGGTCCTGCGGCAGAGTATATCCGTCAGCCGGCTGCGATGCAATGTAAGACACCTGCGGCACGGAAGAACCGCTTGTAATGGCAGCCTCGCGCAAACGTTGCGCGTCTAAAAGGTAAGTCGCGCCCAGAGGCCCCTCCTGGGCGGGAGAAACAGCGCTCATCGTGTAATATAAATCTGACCGCGAAGGGTCATAGCGCCCGCCGCCTCCGGCTGCCCCGCCCGGGCCGTATACGCCGCCGGCGGGTCCTCCGCCGTAAATGCCCATTTTTAAATTTGAATCCCCGGTCAAAATGCTCACAAGCGTGACGCCGCGGTTGTCAATATCGTCAAACCCCATCATGATAAGCGCGCCCCTGGCGCCGGGAATTTTGTCCAAAGGCACGATTGTGCCCAACAGCAGCAACAGGATGAGCAAGATAAGCAGAGCAAGCCACTTTCTCTTATCCTTTTTCTTTTCTCTGTTAAACACAACCGGCGCGCCTTTGGAAAAATCAGCCATGATTTTATTATAACTTATTGCGCGCGGGGTATTATTTTTTCAGCGCGGCAATCCAGTTGTCTATTTCCGCCTGAAGCGCGGCGGCGGAAATTTTGGCAATATCGCCCGCCTCGTCCAATTCCTTCAGGCTTTTTTCCACGGCGGTGGCAAGACTGTCCGGGTCCGCCGGTATCGCCACCAAGCTTATTTCATATATATCGGCAAACGTCAGATGCGTCGGGTTTTGCGGGTCCTCATAATGGAACCGCCCGGCAATGCTTATGCCCTTAGCGTGGCCTTCTTTATAAATATGTCTAGCGTGCGCGATTACCGGGTGGTCCGACGTGGAAAACTGCGCCTTGAAATAAAGCCCCTTTTCGTCCTCCCGGATATTTACGACGGAGCCGGCAAGATGATCCAGCATGTTTACATGGTCAATAAGCAGCACGGGATTTTTGGCAAAATTTTTCAACTCGTAAACGTAGTCACGTTTTTTAGTATACACCGTCGGAATATCGCCGTAGCGGTCCGGCGCGTTTTTTGTGTTCGCGTATCCCTGGAGATAGATAAGTCCGTCCGCCTCCGTAATTTTTGCGCCGATTATGGGAAGAATTTTAACGGCGGGCGCTTCTTTTGTTCCTTTGATAATTTTCATTTAAAACTCCTTTTGTTTTTTCTGCCGCTTACGCCGAAAGGCAGACCAAGCGCGTTTATGACTTCCTCTTTTTCAAACCCCATTTCAAGGTAAAGTTTGGCGGCCTGGGCGCGGGTGACCTCGTCGTCCTTCAATACGGAAATGGCGGAAATATCGGGCGTAAAATAAAGCTCGTTTTTTCTGTCAAAATCAGGCAGCAGAAATTCCGTCAGCGCTTCCAGAATTAAAGTCAGTTTAGGCAGCACGCAGGTCTGGTAAAAAATCCTCTGCTGCTCCCTGGTGTTAAACTGCGGCGCGTGGTCAAACAGGCCGACGAGCGCCGGCGGCACGTGGAATATGGACAAAATAGTTTCTCGGTTGACTTTAAGGCCGCTTATAAAATCCATATCCTTCTGGCTCATGCCTATGGACTGCCAGTGTAAACCGCCCTCAAGCAGCGCCACTTTATGCGCTTTCGCGGCCGAAACATATTTTTCGGTCCACCCTTTTATTATGCGCGTTCTGGTTACGTCGTCCAGTTTCCCGTCGGTGGACAGTATGCCGGACAGCGTGGCGGAATTTTCAAAAAACGCCCTGTTGTAACTTTCCGCGCTTTCATAACTGTCAGCCGCGCCCCTCGCGGCGGCCAGCGGCGAGAGGCCGTAAAAAAAGTCAAAAGGGTTAAAATATTTTATATGTATAACGTCTTCCGCTTTATAATACGCCGTCTTGCCGCTGATGCGGTAACGGTAACCCTGAACAGGCTCCGCCGCGGACGTTCCCTGCACTATTTCCACCATATGGCTCAGCAGCGGGTAAAGTTCCCGCGGGCTGCCGTCTGCCCTGGGCGCGTCTTTTAAAATATACGCGTTGCCGGTAAGTTCAAGGCTGGCGGAAATCCACTGCCGCAGCGCGCGCCCCGTCATAAACGGATTGGGGCGGTAGAGCAGGTCCAGCGCCGGGTGTTTCTGCAAAATTTCCCCGGCGGCGTTTTTAAGCAGAAACTCCGTAGAGGAAACGCTTTCCGACACTACCGACACGCAGGCGTAAACCCACGGTTTGTCCGCATAAGCTTCAACGTAAGGCGTAAAGTTATGCGCGGCGGGACCTGGCAGACGGCCGGCCCCGCCGGCAAGTTCCACCACCGTCGGCGCCATGAAAGATTTTTCGTCTTTTACAAACGTTTTTATTTTTTCGATTATGTTCATTGATTTGGAACGGGCTCGGCGGGACAAAAAAAGAACCGCCCCGGCCTGTTAACGGTCTGGTGACGGTTCTCCTCCATATTAAATAGCACATTTTTATATACCGGTCAACTGCGGTAATATGCGGCCGCGCAAAAACGGTTTTTTGTCCCGGAGAGGAAAATTTGATTTAATATACTTAATAAGGCAATACGGAGATACTTATGTTTCATTATAAAAATAATGTTTTACACGTGGAAGACGTCGCGGCGGACAAAATTGCGGCGGAGGTGGGCACGCCGTTTTATGTCTATTCAAGCAAAACGCTGACGGACAATTTTAAATCCTTTGAAACCGCCTTAAAAAACGCGAAATTAAAACATACCGTATGCTACTCGATTAAAGCAAACAACAATTTGGGCGTGGTGGGCACGCTGGCGGCGCTGGGCTGCGGGGCGGACGTGGTTTCCGCCGGGGAAATGTACGTCGCGCTGGCTTCCGGCATGACGGCGGACAAAATAGTTTTTTCAGGCGTGGGCAAAACGCGCGCGGAAATAAAAAGCGCGATTGAAAACCGCATTTTGCAGATTAACGCCGAAAGCGAAGCGGAGATTAATACCATAAACGAGATTGCGCTTAAACTGGGCGTAAAAGCAAACCTCGCGCTGCGCGTCAACCCGGACGTGGACGCCAAAACACACGTCAAAATCACGACGGGCAAAAAAGAAAATAAATTCGGCGTGGACTGGGACGAGGCCGAAGGGCTTTACCAGAAAGCCGCGACCATGCCGGGCATAAACGTCGTCGGAATAGCCATGCACATAGGCTCCCAGATTTTGGATTTGGACCCTTTCCGCCTCGCGCTTACAAAAATGGCGGACATGGTTGACAAACTGGAAAGTTACGGCATAAAACTGCAAAATTTAGACCTCGGCGGCGGATTAGGGATAAACTACAACGTTGAACTTCCGCCGTCTAAGGACGACTACGCGAAAGTTATCGCCCAGACGCTGGGCCGCTTCAACAAACATATTATTATCGAGCCGGGCCGCGCCATAGTGGGCGACGCGGGCATTTTGGTGACCGAAGTTATTTACACTAAAAAAATGGGCGTAAAAAATTACATAATAGTCGACGCCGGAATGAACGATTTGGTGCGCCCCGCCATGTACGACGCGTGGCACACAATAATCCCCGTGCGCAAAACAGACGCGGCGCCGATAACGGCGGACATAGTCGGCCCCATCTGCGAAACCAGCGACACTTTCGCCAAAGACCGCATAATCACACCCTGCGCACAAGGCGATTTATTGGCCATGCTTTCCGCCGGGGCGTACGGCTCGTCCATGTCCTCAATATACAACTTCCGCCCTTTAGTGCCGGAGGTTATGGTGCACGGCAGAAAATTTGAGGTGACGCGCAAAAGAACTACGTACCACCAAATGTTAGCCGCACAGAGCAAGCCGTCCTGGATAAAATAAAAATATAAACCGCCTATGACTGACGCTAAAAAAATATACGCCGGTTTTTGGAAAAGGGCCGTTGCCGCTTTTATCGACGGCTTTATATTGTCCTTGCTTTATTTGCCGGCGAGAATCCTGTTCACGTTTTTTTATGCGGTCGGATTCAGCTTTATAGAAATATACTTGATTGGCACCACAATTGTTTTGATGGTTTATATGTGCGGTTCGGAAGGTTCTTCATGGCAGGCTTCGCCGGGCAAGATGATACTGGGCATAAAAGTTACGGATACCGCATTTCAACGCATTAGTTATATACAGGCTGCAATAAGAAGATTCTGGCCGCCGTTTTTTCTTATTATGTTTTTGGCTAATGTACAGATTAAATTATTTCTGTTTTTATTTTTACTTTATTTTATAGACTGCGTTATGGCGGCGTTTACCCCTAAAAAGCAGGCCTTCCATGACATGATAGGGCAGACTTACGTGGTTAACGCGTCTTACCTGAACCCCTTAAAGCGCGCGCAGCAGGAAGAATTTGTCAAGCCGACGGACGGCGGTTTTGACCAAAACGCTCTTACTCCGCTTATGCTTGCCGTTTACAACGAGGATAAAGACGGCGTTGAAAAAGTTATTAAAGAAACTCCAAACGAAATAAATAAAATAAATCCCAAGACGGGCGCTTCCGCGCTGTGGATGGCCGCGGCGTACGGCAATATTGAAATAATAAAACTTTTGGTTGCCAACGGCGCGGACTTAAAAAATACAAACCGCGAAGGCGTGAGCATTGTT
>JGI20166J26741_11472585_pt1 | contig 13141 bp, 13 predicted proteins | sample TergutCu122P5_FD_26741 | JGI IMG/M metagenome (IMG submission 26741)
CAGGGGCTTCTTCGGCAGCAGGGGCTTCTTCGGCAGCCGGGGCTTCCTCGGCTACAGGCTCTTCTTCGGCAGCGGGGGCTTCCTCAGCCGCCGACTCTTCCTCAGCCGCAGGGGCTTCCTCAACGGCGGGCTCTTCCTCAACGGCGGGTGCTTCCTCAGCCGCAGGGGTCTCCTCTTCGGTGGGCTCCTCTTCGACTTCATCCTTCTTGTGGATCTCGATGTCATAGCCGAGCTCATCGGCTGCAGCGCGCATGGACAGGGATATGCGACGACGCGTCTCGTCGATCTCCATCACCTTGACGTCGATCGTGTCACCGACCGCGACTACCTGATCAGGCGTCTCGACATGGCCGCGCGCCATCTCGCTGATGTGCACAAGGCCCTCGACGCCCTGACCCAGGTCGACGAAGACGCCGAAGCTCACGAGCTTAGTGACCTTGCCCTCGACGATCGCGCCGACCGGGAAGGCCGCGATGAGCTCAGCCCAGGGGTCTTCCTGGCACTGCTTCAGACCGAGGCTGATGCGCTCGCGTTTCGTGTTGACTTCCAGTATCTTGACCTCGACGGCGTCCCCCACCTTCACCACTTCAGACGGATGCGTCACATGGCTCCAGGAGAGTTCGCTGATATGGACCAGACCATCGATACCGCCCAGATCGACGAAAGCGCCGAAGTCGACGATCGAAGAGACGGTCCCCGGAAGGATCATGCCTTCCTGCAACTTATTGAGGATCTCGTCGCGGTCCTGCTTGCGACCCTCTTCCAGGATCACCCTGCGCGACAGCACGACATTGTTGCGGTTACGGTCCATCTCGATGATGCGTGATTCGATCTTCTCTCCCATATAGGACTGAAGATCCTTGACCCTGCGCAGATCGACCAGCGACGCCGGCAGGAAGCCGCGAAGCCCTATGTCGACGATGAGCCCGCCCTTGACGGTCTCGATGACCTCGCCCTCGACGATCTCTCCGCTCTCGAAGAGCTCTTCGATACGCTTCCAGGCATGTTCATACTCCGCGCGCTTCTTGGAAAGCACCAGACGGCCTTCCTTGTCCTCCTTCATGAGGACGAGCGCCTCTATCTCATCATCGAGCGCCACCAGTTCGCTGGGATCGGCGTCTTTGCGGATGGAAAGCTCGCGCGCGGGGATGACCCCTTCAGATTTGTAGCCGATGTCGAGCAGCACCTCATCGTGCTCGATCTTGACTACCTTGCCGGTAACGAGGTCGCCCTCTTCGAAGCTCGTCAGAGTGGTATCGATGAACTGCGCCATCTCTTCAGGAGTCAGGTCCGACTCCTCGAAAGTGATACCGAATTCTTGGTCTGCCATGCGGACCCCTTCTTGATCGGGGCCCCTTTCGTCGTCGCGGTCGTAGTGGACAGGTCTCTTACGTCGGGGCCGTACTTACTCACTGGACTCAGGGGTTCCCTGAGGACAGCGTAAGTAAGTATAGCAGTAAACGACGGCTGCCCGTCAAACTAGACGGGTACGATCTTGGTGACGCCCGGGACCTGGTCCTTCAGCACGCTTTCGACCTGCATCGCCAGAGTGTACTGTGACATGGGACAACCCGCGCAGGCGCCCTGGAGTTCGACCGAGACCTCGCCGTCCTCAGAGACTCCCCGCAGGGCGATATCGCCACCGTCCATCTGAAGCCGTGGCCTGATCTGCTCGATGACCGCTTCCACTTTCTTTCTGTCGACTGCCATGATCGTACCTCCTGTCCTTCATTGTACCAGCTGGAGAAGGCTCTTCTCCAGACGGCTCAAGGCCCACTCCAGATCCTCGGCGCTCGTTGTGAGCGGAGGCGCCAGCCGGACCGTCGAGCCATGGGTGTCCTTGGCCAGCACGCCCTGTTCCTTGAGCAGCTCACAGAGGTCACGACCGGTGCCATACTGCGGATCGATGTCGATCCCTGCCCAGAGCCCGACGCTGCGACGGGCGATCAGAAGGCCCTCGTCGACGAAGCCCTGCAGGCGCGCGCTCATCACCGCGCCGAGCTCTGTCGCCGCCTTCTGGCAGACGCCCCGCGCCAGGATCTCACAGACCTTCAGAGCGATGGCGCAGGCGAGCGGATTGCCGCCGAAGGTCGAGCCGTGGGTACCTGCGGTGAACAGTCCCAGGACATCGGCGCGCCCCGTCACTGCGGATACCGGCATGATGCCGCCGCCGAGCGCCTTGCCCAGACACATGAGATCGGGAGTGACCCCCGTCAGCTCACGCGCGAAGGTCGTGCCGGTGCGCCCCAGACCCGATTGGATCTCATCGATGGTCAGAAGGACCTCGTGCTCCTTGCAGAGCTTCGCGACACCTGGCAGGTAGTCGGCTGGCGGGATGACGACGCCGCCCTCGCCCTGGATCGGCTCGAGAAGCACGCCGACGACCTCAGGCGTCAGCGCGGCCTTGAAAGCGGCGAGGTCACCGTAGGGCACGATCACGAAACCCGGCATGAAGGGCCCGTAGCCGTCATGGGCGACCGGGTCGGTCGAAAACGAGATGATCGTCGAGGTGCGCCCGTGGAAGTTGCCGTCGGCGACGATGATCGTCGACCTTTCAGGATCGACCTCCTTGACGAGGTTACCCCAGCGACGCATCGCCTTGAGCGCGGTCTCGACCGCCTCTGCCCCCGTGTTCATCGGCAGCATCATCTCGGTCGACGCCAGGGCACAGAGCGCATCGGCGAAGGGGTCGAGTCGATCGTTGTCAAAGGCGCGTGAGGTCAGGGTCAGGGTATCGAGCTGCTCTTTGGCCGCAGCGATCAGCTCGGGGTTGCGATGTCCGAAGTTCAGCGCGGAATAGCCGGCCAGAGCATCGAAGTAGGTCTTGCCATCGACATCTTTGACCCAGGAGCCCTCGCCGGATCTGATCACGACCGGCAAAGGGGCATAGTTCGGGGCGAGATGGGATGTTGCCATCAGGTTCCTCCTTAAGATCTCTCGGATAAGGTCTCGGTGTTAGGATACTCTAACACAAAGAGCGACCCGCACCAAAGCGCGGGTCGCTCGTCTGCTCGCTTTCAGCCTCAGTCGCGGACAAGGGGCATCGTCATGCAGCGGGGGCCCCCACGACCCCGACTGATCTCAGAGCCGGGGATCTCCAGGACGCGGACACCATGACGCCGCAGCTCCTCGTTACTCTCGACGTTGCGGTCGAGGCTGACCACGACGCCGGGTGAAAGCGCGAGCAGGTTGGCCGCGTCACTCCACTGCTCACGAGCCGCCGCGGCGAGGTCTCCCCCGCCGGTCGGGATGAAGTCGACCGTGTCCTCGCGCAGCTCACGCTTCAAGGTGCCATGCAGGTCGGTCGTCGCCGTGAAGCGCAGGCCCCGGGGCGCCTTCTCGTCGGCCTCGACCAGGTAGAGGTTCATCTCGCCGGCGTGATCGAGGATGGCGGGATGGATCGCGAACTGGTTGACATCGACCATCGAGAACACCGTGTCAAGATGCATGAAGGCACGCGACTCGGGGATCTCGAAGGCCAGGATCCGGCAGAAGCGCTCCTGTCGCGCGAAGAGCCGCCGCGCCAGATCCTCGATGGCCGAGGCGGTCGTGCGCTGGGAGACTCCCACGGCGATCACGTCGTCAGAAAGCAGGGCGATATCGCCACCTTCGTTGTAGTAGGGCACGTCGCGGTCACGCCAGATGGGGATGTCTTCTCCGGCGAAGCGCGGATGATGTTTCAGGATCGTGGCGAAGAACAGGGGCTCGCGCTGACGGGCCTCGCTGAACATGCGGTTGAGCGTGACGCCGCCGCCGATGGCCGCGGCGGGGTCGCGGGTGAAGTAGAGGTTGGGCAAGGGATCGAGGTAGTAGGGATAGCGGCGATCCATGAGATCCTGCAGGCCCTTGGTCTCGTGCGACTCGATGTCCTTCTTGCGGATGCCGGTCATGATCGCCTCGACCAGCGCGCGATCGTCGAGGCTGAGCAGGTAGTCATGTACGAGCTTCTCATAGCCCCCGACCGTCGCACCGCTTTCCGCAAGCACCTCGGCAACGAAGCTCTCACGGACTTCGGGATCGGTCCCGATCGCCTCGGTCATCAGGTCGTCGAGATAGAGCACCTCAACGCCGTTGTCCCGCAGGAGTTGCACGAAAAAATCGTGCTCTGCCTGGGCGCCGGGCAAGAACGGGATATCATCGAAGAGCAGCTGCTCGAGATAGTCAGGCGTCAGGCTGTCGATCTCTGCGCCGGGGCGTTTCAGCAGCGCGAGCTTCAGGGGGCTGATCTCTGAGAAAAGGTGTATCTGCGAGGACATGAGGGGCTCCGATCTGCATATCGTTTCTGCCATGTTCATTCGTCAGCGAACATCGAATGTATAAACTGGCTCTATTGTCCCCCGTTATCGGCAGGCGCGCAACGCTCCTCACAAGGTCATCACACCCGTCCCGTCGAAAGCAGGGATGAAGCTCTCGCTAACCGTATCGCCTTCCTGCATGAAACTGTGAGCGACCCCGAGCTCCAGCGCCTCCTCCACCAGGCGTGCGTAGTCCTCCTCACGCACCTGCGCGGAGAGCTCAGGGAAGCGCTCGGCCGTCTGGAGCATCGGCGTGTACTGGTTCATGAGGCTGTAACAGACGCTGTCGCCATAGCGCGCGTAGGTACTGCGCAAGATGGCGAGTGCGTCCACCAGGCCGTCCGGGATCGGGAGCAGGAGCAGACGGACGATGACGCCGGAGACCAGCAGGCCCTCGGCGTCCAGCGTGTAGGGGCCGACCTGGTTGAGGGCTGCTTCCAAGGCGGCAGCGGCGACCTGCGGATAGTCGGCTGCCCGGCTATAGCGCCGCGCCAGTTCCGGCGAGTGGTAGCGCAGATCGAAGAGATAGCCGTCGATGAGCCCGTCGAGCTTATGCAGCGTGTACGCCGTCTCATAGCCGCTCGTGTTGCAGATGACGGGGATGTGCAACTTCCCTGGACGCACGAGACGCAGCGCGGCGGTGATCGCCGGCACATACTGCGTCGCCGTCACCAGGTTGATGTTGTGCGCGCCCTGATCCTGCAGTTCAAGGAAAATATCGGCAAGGCGCTCGACAGAGATGGCCAGCCCCTCGCGCCCCCGCGAGAGTTCATAGTTCTGGCAGTAGACACAGCGCAGCGGGCAGTTGCTGAAGAAGACCGTACCGCTACCTCGCGTGCCGGATACCGGCGGCTCCTCCCAGTGATGCAGGGCCGCGCGTCCCACGAGGAGCCGGTCGTCAGCCCCGCACTTCCCGCGCGCGCCACCCGCGCGATCGGCACCGCACCTGCGCGGACACAGCGCACAGTAGGAGGAATAGAGGCTCATCTAGATGATCGCAAGAAAATCCATAGGAGTGACCAACGCGACCGATGAAGTTTCCTGTAGAAATCTTTCGTCGCGCGTAATGATATAGTCTACGTGCTCTTTCTCTGCGCAAACGGTGACCAACGCGTCTTCAAAGTCTTCAATGGACGATGTCAGAGCTGCGGAGCAATCATCCCTGACTACCGAAACAACACCAAAGGCCTCGATCAAAAAGATGAGTGCTGCTTTTGCTGCTGCGATATCACGCGCCTTGCTGTAAAGATAGAAGATATCTGAGGCGGCGTTAGCGGTGAACATCGCTTTGAACTCCCCGCCCCTCTGAGCGCGTCTGAGGACCTCTTTCGCCGCTCTGTCAAACGGTTCGCGTTCCTGTAAGGCGTCCATTATCACATTGGTATCCAGTAAGACCTTCAACGCGCGAATCTTTCGGTTTTGATGTCGTCCAGATCGATGTCATCGGGAAGCGTTCCGAACAACTGCGCCACATCCGTGATCTTACCTGGCATGATTTTTGCGTACCACGGCTCTTTATCAAAGCGGATTATCTTGGCGGCTGGTTTACCGTACTTTGTGATGATGACATCCTGCTTTTCAGCCAGATCAACGTATTTCCCTACATTCGTCTTCAAATCAGATAAAGCAACTTGCATTACGGGTACCTCCTTTACGATTTCCCCTATAACATAACAAACAGCTGCTGTTTTGTCAATTATTTAGCAGCTGTTTATCAGAGAAGGAACCGCTCACACGCTGGAAAATCAACGATGATGTCTGACCCTTCTGCTAGAGTGACCTTCGTATTGGCAACCTCCGAACTTTAGGATCCCAGGCGCGTCAGACTGAACTCTCCTATAAAACGCGAACAAAAAGAAAGGTACGGTTTTAACAATGACGGAAGAACGATACAACAACCCGAAAGAATGCACTCCGACTCTGGATGCCCGTGTTCATGATCAAGATCCAGAGGTACGGGCAGCCTTCGCCTGGGAGGCTAAACCTTGTGAACTCGATGTCCTCGTCCACGACAAGGATCCGTTAGTCCGTCAGGAGGTCGCGCTTCAGACGCGCCCTCAGGATCTTGACATCCTTATCTCTGATACCGACGCAGAGGTTCGGCGATTGGTCGCGCTTGAAGCACGTCCCCAAGATCTCGAGATCCTCATTAACGACCCCGATGAGAGCGTACGTGGTACCGTCGCCTGGAGAGGTCGCCGCAGCGACCGAGATATACTTATCAACGACGAAAGCCCGTTTGTCCGACAAGGAGTTGCTGCCGCCGGAAACCCCCAAGACCTCGACATCCTCGTACGCGATCCTGACAACGAAGTCCGCCGTCAGGTAGCATATCATCATCGCCCCCAAGACATTGTGAAGCTTCTTGGTGATCCTGATCCGGAAGTACGAAGGGCGTGCGTTGAAGACAGGGATATGTAATGCTTGATATGAGGTACCATAGCGAAAGTCAGTTGATCCATAATAGCAAGAGAGGATACATGCCCATGACTGAGCAGGCGACACTCTGCACATTTGACCAAGACCAACTAAATGTACTTAAGGATTGTTTCCGGCAAGTACGTAGGGGCCAACAGCTTAGAATCGCACGCGCATTTGAGAACAAGTTTCATTTCATCGGGAAAGACGGCAAACTGATGGGAGGCACAACAAAGAACGCAGGGACGGTTGATGCATTGATATCAAACCAGGGTGGCCAAGGAAAAACCAAGTCCAAGTATGAATCGAACCGTGATATGACTAAGAGCCCTTATGATTTGAGCGATTTTCTCTACCTGGCCCTTCGGCGAAAGAGCGATGGCAGACAATGTATCCTGAATATGCAATCAATCGAGGAGGACAGAATATCATACGGGAAGCATGTACTCGCAAACCGTATTTCGATCTCCACGGTGGACAAGTATACAGACTCGCAAATTACTAATGGCACTGTAGTGAGTTTGATTACCGCATTCGATTTCCTCCAGCCAGATAATCAGTCGCCGACAAACCTTGTGCGTGCAACAAATGCCTTTTTAAATTCCCCACTACCAAAACACCTTAAAAAGATAGCCCGCGATGAGTTTTCATCAGACTTAAAACAGAGCCTATCAACAATTGTCCGTGATCTTGTTGAGAAGTACCCTGACTGGTTCTGCAGACAGTATCTAGTAAGTTATAAAAATGAAATTCATTTCTGCCACTTGTCGGAATAGCAGTGACTCATCCCAGCGCGGGCATAGCTCCCTTGCCGCCGCCGAAGTAGACCTCGTACCACGTAAGGAAGGTGTAGACGGTCCAGATCTTGCGGGAGTTGTCCGCAGCGCCGCTGAGGTGATCGGCGAGGAGCGCGTCCAACGGCTCAGGGTTGAAGTAGCGCCGGGCGGCCGGCGAAGCGAAGGCGTCGCGGACGCGCGCGACCCAGGGCTCCTCCTTGAGCCAGACCCGGATCGGCACCGGGAAACCGAGCTTCTTCTTGCTCGCCCACTTCTCGGGGATCACGCGGCGCGCAGCCAGACGCAGCGGCTGCTTGGTCACATGCCCGTCGATGCGCATGATCGTCGGGATCCGGCCCGCCAGACGCATGACCTCCTTGTCGAGGAAGGGCGGGCGCAGCTCCAGAGAGTTCGCCATGCTCATCTTGTCGGACTTGAGCAGGATGTCGCCGACCATCCAGGCGTTGAGGTCGACGTACTGCATCTTCGTGACGTCATCGTAGTCCGCCGCCTCGGCGAAGAAGGGCGCGACGACCTCTGCCGGCGTCGGCGCACCCGTGGGGTCCTTCAGCAGCGCCCGACGTTCTTCGACGCTGAAGATGTCTGCGTTGCCGATGAACCAGTCGCTGACGCGCTGACCGCGACGCGCGATGAAGTTCAAGCCCTTGACACGGGGCAGGCGGCGGGCGACCGCAGCAGCGCCGCGACGCAGGAAGAAGGGGATCTTATCGTAGAGCGGGACCTCCAGCGGCATGCAGTAGTTCGTGTAGCCACCGAAGATCTCATCGGCGCCCTCGCCGGACAGGACCACCTTGAGGTGGCGGGCCGCCTCACGGGCCACGAAGTAGAGCGCCACGGCCGAGGCGTCGGCCAGCGGCTCGTCCATGTGCCACTGAACCCGCGCGAAGTGCTCCCAGAACTCCTCGGGCGAGATGATCTTCGCATGGTTCTCCACGCCGATCAGCTCGCTGAGCTCGGCGGCATAGTCGCATTCGTTGTAGAGTTCTCCGTTGCCGAAGCCGACCGTGAAGGTCTTGTCGACGTCAGCGCGCGTGGCCACATAGCTGCTGTCGACCCCGCTCGAAAGGAAGGAGCCGACCTCGACGTCAGCGATCTTGTGCGCCGCGATCGAGTCACCCATGACCTCCTCAACGGCATCGACCCAGTCATCAAGGGAGGGCTCCTCCTCAGGCGCGAAGACCGGACGCCAGTAGCGCCCGATCTCAGGCTCCTCCCTCTCAGGAGAAGTGCGCATCCAGTGCCCGGGCCACAGCTTGTAGCAGCCTTCGAAGAAGGTCTCCGGCCCGGGTGAGTACTGGAAGCTCAGGTAGCTTGCCAGCGCGCGCTCGTTAAGGCGCGGTGTGAAGGCAGGATGCGGCAGCAGGGCCTTGATCTCGGAGGCGAAGAGGAAGACCCCGCCAGAGTGCGCCCAGTACAGCGGCTTGATGCCGAAGAAGTCGCGCGCGGCGAAGATCTCGCGAGTCTCGGTGTTATAGATCACGAAGGCGAACATGCCGCGCACCTTCTCGAAGAGATCTGTGCCCCACTGCTCGTAGCCGTGCAGCACGACCTCGGAGTCCGCGTGGGTCTTGAAGGTATGCCCCGCGACCTTGAGTTCCTCACGCAGCGCCTGATAGTTGTAGATCTCACCGTTGAGAACAAGCACGAGCGTGTCGTCCTCGTTGGTCATCGGCTGACGCCCGCCCTCCAGGTCGATGATGGACAGACGCCGGAATCCCAGAGCGCAGCCACCCGCCTCGTCGACGAAGTAGGACTCGTCATCCGGCCCGCGATGCGCGATGGTGTCGGCCATCGCCTTGATGGTGGCCTGATGATCGTAGTCGACCTTACCTGGGTCAAGATATCCGACGAATCCGCACATGAAAAACCTTTCGTCTGTCTGCCTGTTCGATTCTACCGTGTTTCGGGCCGCAGCGTCTCCGCTTGCAGAGCGGACATCTGTTCGCTATACTGGGATTCCCTGGGAAATGGAGGAATACGTGGTGCAGGGTGTCGCCTATCGCCAGAAACGCTACGTCGAGGTCGTCGCGCGCTTCGATGAGGACGGCGCGGTCCTTCCCCTCGCCATCGTGTGGGAGGACGGGCGGCGCTTCTCCGTCGACGAGATACTGGATCGGCGCCAGGCCACCTCGCTGAAGGTCGGAGGCACCGGCGTCCGGTATCTGGTGCGCATCGGCAACGCGGAGACCTACCTGTACTACGAGGAGCCCCGCTGGTTCGTCGAGGCCAAGATCGCGGAGCTCCCCGACTAGCCATGGACCGCACTGTCCTGCACTGCGACATGAACAGCTTCTACGCCGGCGTCGAGCAGGCGGAGCATCCCGAGCTGCGCGGCAAGCCCGTCGTGGTAGGCGGGCATGAGGATCGCCGCCAGGGCATCGTGCTCACGAAGTCGGCTGAGGCTAAGCGCTACGGCATCACAACGGCAGAGACGCTCTGGCAAGCACGGCGCAAGTGCCCGGATCTGATCGTCCTGGCGCCCCACTACGACCTCTACAAGCGCTACTCGCGACTGGCGCGCGAGATCTACTACGACTACACCGACCTGGTCGAACCCTTCGGGCTGGATGAGTGCTGGCTCGACCTGAGCGGCTCGATCCAGCTGCACGGAGGCCGCCCCCTGGTGGTCGCCCGTGAGATCAGCGAGCGCGTCAAAGCACAGCTGGGGCTCACGATCAGCATCGGCATCGGCTGGGATAAGATCACCGCGAAGTTCGGCTCGGACTACCGCAAGCCCGACGCGATCACGGAGATCACCCGCGACAACTACCGCGAGCTGTTCTGGGGCGCGCCCGTACGCGACCTGCTGTACGTGGGGCGCGCGACCGAAGCGAAGCTTCTTAAGGCAGGCATCACGACCATCGGAGATCTGGCCTGCGCTGACGACGTATACCTGCAGCATGTCTTCGGCAAGATCGGGGCGATGCTGCGCGACTTCGCGCGTGGCGAAGACCCCACGCCCGTCAAGAGCTTCGACACAACCCAGGGCGACGTCGTGCGCGGAGTGAAAAGCTACGGTAACTCGATGACCGCTCCTCACGACCTCGTGTGCGAGACCGACGCGAAGGCGCTGATCTGGCTTTTGTCCGAGTCGGTGGCCCAGCGCCTGCGCGAAGGCGGGTATCGCTGCCGCTGCGTCGCGATCGCCGTGCGCGACGCGCATGACCTGTCCTACTTCAGCCGGCAGAAGCAGCTCTGCGAGCCCACCGCCGCGACGCTCACCATCGCGCGGGTCGCCTGGCGGCTGCTCACAGACAACCAGCCCATCGACGAGGCGCACCCGATGCGCGGACTTGCCGTGCGCGTCACCGCACTGGTACCGCTGGATGCGAGCCGCCAGCTAGCCTTCGGCGGCGACGAGGCGGCCGAGGAGCTGGACCGCGCGATCGATGAGCTGCGGCGCAGGTTCGGCACCGCCTGCGTCAAGCGCGGCATCGAGTTCGCTGACGCCACCCTTGCCCACCGCGAGATCAAAGACGAGCACACCGTGCATCCGGTCGGCTACCTGCATCGCTAGGGCTACAATAGAGACATGTGCGGCCGTTTCTTCATACAGATCAGCAAGAAAGACCTCGACGAGATCATCGCCACCCTCGAGCGCGATAACGCTGACCGGGAGGGTCTTGCGAGCCTGAAACTTCAAGGCGAGATCTTCCCTACCGATACCGTCGCCGTCCGCACGGAGATGACATACACGGCGATGCGCTGGGGTTTTACGATGGGCAAAGGCCTCGTGATCAACGCCCGCTCTGAGACTGTGATGGAGAAGTCGCTGTTCCGTGCGGCGATGGCAGAGCGTCGCTGCGCCATCGCCGCAAGCGGCTACTACGAGTGGAAACAAGAAGAGACCGGCCGCAAGACGAAGTACCAGTTCTGCCGACCAGGGGGAAAGCCGCTCTGGCTTGCCGGCTGCTATCGCGAAGAGGAAGGCTCGCCGATGCCGGCCTTCGTGATCCTGACCCGCGAAGCGACTACCGGGCTCGCGCAGTTCCACGACCGGATGCCGGTAGTGCTGAGCGCGCAACAGGCTGACCTTTGGTTGGCGCCCGGAGAGGTCGACCTCGACGATATCATCAGCAACTCGCTCACCGATCTGGAGAGCACGCCGGCGTAAATCAAGTTCGTTACGTCAGCACGTCTCCTTGCTCACAGATTTACCCCCGTCCCAACCGCCGTTTGGTATAATCATTAGTAAGGGTGAGCCCGCTGCCATTGGGCTGGTGGCATCACCTCCATTATGGGGAGGCGCCGCCCCCTAATACCTCAGAGATGAAGCATTAGCCGGGCGGCGCCGCTGTGTGCGTAGTAACACACAACAACAGGAACACGATAGACAACAAGTACCCAGATCAATAGACCAAGGAACTGGAGATCGATCATACTATCACCTCCCCTCCGAAGAGATGTGGAGGTGATCGCCGCCTGACAGACAGGCTCGAATACTTACGGTATCAGAGCATCAGTGGATCAGTGAAGCTTCACAAACACCCCACATGACCTGCGGTTTCGTGTAAGATCGACGTAAGAAAAGTGTAAGTTACTGCACCCGATGAAAAGCTTTGTTGGCAAACACCTTGACTTCAGCACACGATGGCGTTGCGGCGCTGGTAGATCCTGTGGCCGAAGCGGTCGATCCCCAGCAGGCGCCGCTTATCTGAGCAGTGTTCGCAACTGGTCGGCGGCGCGCAGGCGATCATGCTGATCAGTCGATCATCGTGATGCAGCACCACCTCGATATCCGGCGCGTTTGGCAGGTCGCCGGTGTCGTCAAGCTCGACGATGAGGGGCAGCTCGCCCAGAAGTTCACGGAAGACGCCCAGGGTCGAGGCCCCGAAGATCGACGGCGTACGCCAGTGTGCGATGAGTTCCGGCGATGGCGGCTCATATTCCAGTCGGGCCGGACCCTCCGGCGTCTGTACCAGGCGCGTCGGCTGTTGTTCCCGGTCACAGAACGCCGCAAGCTGCGGGTCGGTGTCCTGGCGCGCCAGCCAGCGCCCGATCGTCGGCAGGAAGGTCCCGCGCTCACGCGCGATGCGGGTCGCCGTGACCAGCGACCCGATGTCGTTGACGCAGATCTCCGTGCGCATGCCGGGTCTCGCCACAAGACTCTGCAGGAAGGCGCTGAAGTCTGCCATCGCGCTTTGCGGAAGCGGCGGGACGGACAAGGTGAGCGACGGTCCGCAGGCGAACTGGCGGATCGCTTCCTGATAGTCCCGCAGGCAGCTGTCGCTGCCACAGCGCTCGCGGATCATGGGCGCGCTCCAAAGTAGCAGTTGCAGGCGCTGCCCCAGATCTCGTGATAAAGCTGCTGACGCTCTGCGTGGCTCGCGCGATCTGCAGCCGCGCGCAGGAAGCGCAGTCCCAGGATCCGGTGCGCGAGCGGTGTGCCCCGCCCGCCGATCTTCGCGAAATCGGCGCCGGCCGCTTCGAAGTCTTGCAGCGCGCAGGCCGCGCAGGCGAAGAAGTTGGGCGGCTCGCCCAGAAGCGCGATGCAGCTGTGCGTCGTATACGTGGTATCGAAGCTGGTGATGCGACAGGGGGCCAGGGACCCTGTCGCATCTTCCTCATGCAGGTCTGTTGGCGAGGGGGCTCGTTCGCGTACGCGAGCGACCCCCTCGCCTCCCACTTGTG
>JGI20166J26741_11472696_pt1 | contig 13135 bp, 8 predicted proteins | sample TergutCu122P5_FD_26741 | JGI IMG/M metagenome (IMG submission 26741)
GTGGGTATGGTGATGAACCTTCAGGTTCCAAAAATGCGGGGAATTTCTTGACTAGCTGCAGAACCAGTTAGCTTCTCAAGAAGGACTCTGCTCCATGGAGCAAGTAAGTAAGTAAGCAATTAGTAGTAGTAGTAGTAGTAGTAGTAGTAGTAGTAGTAGTAGTAGTAGTAGCAGCAGTAGCAGTAGTAGCAGCTGCTGCAGCAGTAGTAACACTGTTTCTTGAAATTCTGTTCATTATGATTTCCTGTTGCCTAATTTTGTATCCTATGCAATGTAGACCTGATTATGGGTAATCAACCCAAACTTACATTGTTGTAACAACCATTACGGTGGAAAAGGCCACATAAAAATTAAAGTCTCTGACGGATAAACATCTGTAAAGGTTCAGTCAACTGCTATTTCAGAGTAACTATGTCTTCTATGGGTGAACAACATGTATCTCATAAATCAATTGCAAAATGACTTACTCACATACACACAACCACATACACACATGCACATTAAGTACATCATATGACAATACAAAGTCCACAGCCAGGTCCAGCTGATTCTTAAAGCATTAGACCAAAATTTTTCAGACATATCGCTAAACACATATAACATCTGTATTTGACGTGGAAGAGATTTTACTGCTTTCTTTAAACTATTTACTGTACAACCTACAAGTTCTTATTATTATTTTAAAACTACAAAACAGGACATAAATGTAGTGCTGAGATGCATTTGTGTAACCACTGTTGCTATGCAAAATCAGTAAGTATTATATATTCTGTGCGTGTGTGTGTGTGGCCTTGATTATCCAACAAGCAACGGCAATGTGCTGTGTTACATTGTCATCTGTGGCCTATCAGGCTCTACCACATTTTTCCACATTATCTCATAAATGGCATAAGTTTTGGGGGGGGGGAAATTTGAAGGAAAAAAAATAATAATAAATTTTGGTTTTCTCTACAACTCCCCCCCTGAAACATTTCTCATTCTAAGAAGATTTCAGTGAGATATTATAACAAATGTACACGTTTTCATCTAAAGTACCCGTCATTCTTGTCAGATTTTCATGTAACTTGAATTTTCAATAAAGATTTTAAAAAAATACTCATATCAAATTTCATGAAAATCTGTCCAGTGAAAGCCACGTGAAAAGACGGACTTGATGAAGCTAATAGTTGCTTACTGCAATTTTGTGAACAGTGCCTCATAATCTAACCACTGCAACAAAAATGTGGTCCAAATAGTTACACAATGCAGAACCATCAACCATTATCTCTTTTAACAGCATTACAATCCTGGCACAAACACTCATGCCTACGTACCATACCACATAGTGTCACAGCCTGAAGAAAACAACAGTACCTTCAAATTTTGTTTGTCTGGATGACACACCAACAGGCAGCTTAGACTTTTCTAGCATGAAACATTATACAACTCATATTTTATACATATATATATATATATATATATATATATATATATATATATTAATATATATATATATACACATACACACAGGAGGGATATGATTCCCTACAATGTTCACCAAACATTGTTCATGGACAGTCCAAGCAGATGGTGAAATACAATGGCTAATACTGCCAAAAAATTTCAAGTATCTGGTCACCATAATGTTAAAATAACATACAACAGCATCCATACTATGCAAATGTCAACAGTTAAAAGTCACAGAACTGTTACTAATTTCAGTTTCTTTCCTGATCTCCTTTTAATTTTTCTTAAGTGTAAATGCTTGTTTCACCATCCTAGTTTTACAACCACCATCCTTGTACAAATGTTTTATGTGGTCTATAAACAGAATAAATCCTCAAATGTGAAGGAGTGTTGGTCCACGTACACTACAAAATTGCTGGAAAATTTACCACACAACTATAAACACTACATTATGTGCAAATCTAATTCAAGTGTTACTGGTCAAATATAGCCATTAATCCTTTGATGCCAGAATTAAATCCCTCTGAGCAACACTGCCTGCTGGAATTTTTTACTGCGGATTTTAAATTTTAATGCTTACTCTTAGAAAAAAAAGCATATCTCATAGACTTCTCCTTCAAATTTAATGAAATAAAATTTTGCACTCTGCTTATGAATTGGTTAATCCGGGAAAACATGTTCACCTATTTTATAATAAATTTAGGCCTGCGAATTGCATGTATTATATATAATGTGGTGTAAATAGTTCATTATTCACATAATTCTGGCTGCTGCATAAGGTCTGTGGCACCTGCGATCACTGTTTTATCACAACACACAGTATTCACAAAGAGGGTGATATATTACAAATTTACTTTTGTATAATATTTAGCAAAATAAGGCACCACGCACAGGCCCACATCACATCTGGCGCACTATGTGCACTTTCTGTGGCAGTGAAAAGAGTACAGACAGCAGCGCAGTGGGCTTCGCTGGCTAGTGTTTGTTATGGTGACTTCTGCTGAGGCTTGTTGTTGTTGTTGTTGTTGTTGTTCCTCCTCCTCTTCTTCTCCTTCTTCTTCCTGAAACTAGTCTTCAAAATCCCTGGCCTCTGCACCTATTCCCAGGTGGTGTCAGCAACCAGAATTTCTCTGATGGCTTCCTCCTCAAGTTTTATTTTTTTCCTGGTCATGGCTCTGAGACCTACAATTGTTGGCCTTGTTTGCACTGTATATGACAGGCCAGAGTTGCAGAAACATTATACCTCCAAAGATAAGTTCTTCTACAGTCAGAGTAAAACAGATCTAAAGCTACGATGTAACTGCGTAAAAAATTCCACGTATTCGAAGGTGCCCAAGATGTTTTTAGTAGACTGACGCCTGTGTGTTGCATGTTACTACCCCACAACCCCTACAGATTACCCCAACACTACAAGAGGCACATCTGTGGGCTCTCCTGTAGCTGTAAACAATGATATTTGTTGGTATCTCTGATTTCTGAGCATTACTTTTGTCTGAATTATATGGGTACAGTAAGCCACTGACAACCTTTCTGGTCAAGAAAGAGTTTTCGCTTCATCAGCCAGTGTTGATATTTCAACCCACAGTGAACTCCAGAGCGAAAGATAATCAAAGCAAGCTGTGTCAAAACCATATTAGTCAGCTGGGAAAAATGTGCAGTTACTAAGCGTCTACATATGTATATATCTCAGTGTTTGTAGAGGGGTTTAGGAGGTGGAGGGGGTATATTCTGGCTCAGAAATGAAAGCCTTCAAGGGTCCTGAAGCACAGCAACCAAGCCACAGCAGTTACCCGAATAGGAGTGAACAAAATTCCTCCAAATTTTGACACACTATGCAACCCCTTAATGGGTCATTTGGCGAGTTTAAAGGGCTCACTGTGCGACACCTTTATGGGTTGTTTGGCGTCAAAGGGTTAACTTATGTGGTGTTCAAAACGAAATATACAGTTATCAAAAATGGCTCATTACACTACAGTTTAATGCATAAAATAACGTACGTCTCATTAACGTGAAGCATAATTCAGTCATTTAGTAGTCTGTCTTATGACAGGTCCAAAGCCTCTTCCAAAGCGAGCTCTCCACTTAGTGCAATCCAGAGCTTCCTCCTTCAAATGCGAGTATCCTCTAATCTGTGCAGTATCGTATGTGCAATATGAACAGTTTTGCGATAATAAAGAGTTATGCCTGGAAAATGTGTCTAATCTACTAGATTACACCTTTCAACTCATTATTTTATACATAATGGACTAGAAAAGCACACTTCTTTGAAGTATTAGAAGCTTGTATCTTCTAACCTCAACAGACCAGCCTTTTATCACAAGAAGTAGCACCTGTAACTTGATTTCAGGAATAACCAGTCGAACACTCAACTGGAAAAACATATCAGCTCACTAGATGTTTATCTCCATGTCCCCAAATACCTACAGAGACTAATATCTACCCCTCCAAATCCTTAATCCATGCTTTGTGACCATTCTCATATCTCATTCTACACTACACAACCTCTGCAACTGATAAAGCACAGTTACATAAACTACGCATCAAAGTACTAATAAGAATAAATATATACACACAAGCAATACAAATTATTATGGGTGGCTAAACATCTGCCTACACGGTGCAATTATCCAACTATAACATGATTTTTGAAACTGAAGAACATGCAATACTAGAAAACAAATATAATATGAGTGTTGTGGTCACCTACATCACTCACCCCATCCGTACGGAGGATTTTCGACTTCAGCCAAGACAGGTAGTAGACCCGCACTCTATTCTTCTTTCCTGAGATAGTCACCAATATGTTCTGTCCCTCCAGAACCTCCATTTGCTGGAATCGACGCCTTGAGATCAGCTGATAAACCTTCCCCTGACCACTGCGATCCAACAGCATTAGACCATTCTCTGTCCCAATTAGCAGATTCACACCTGTGCCATGAATTATACAGTACCATTCATACATCAAGTACAAAATCTGACAAGGCAATCATAAGCACCTGCATATATACCACTAGTGGCTTCTAAAACAAAAGCCACACTCTCAATGTGAGTGCACTGCGGCTGACCTTGATTTCACATTTCTCAAAATAAAATAGCAACCCTGTAAAACTACTGCACACAGACGTGTTCAGCAGGATGAGTTATGAATAGTTCTCAAGTATTTATTGTGATATCAAATATTTAAAGTACTTAATCAAATATGTAGTACAAAAAAGTACTGACCATCTTATGCAGAATGGCATGTTAATATATTCTACACAAGAAACTCTGGCAATCTATGCATTTGTTTGGAAAATCATGTGTAACTGTTCAGTTTATCTTTGTACGCATTTGGAAACCAACGCTGATTGCCAAGTTTAAACATTAGGAAATCCAAGGAGCATACCAATTTTGTTTAACAGAGGGAGCATAACAATTTTTGTTTAACAATGTTAAAATCCATAACACTTACAGAACACTGTACTGGCCATCTAGATTCTTCTTACAGATTTTTCAGTTTCTACAGCCAATTCTGATTCATGTTATAAAACACTTAAATACTTTTTGGCTATCAGGAAGTTACATACTGAAAGGCAACATTAGTGCTAAGTCAATAACCTTCAAACCTTCAGTAATGCCTTTATTACTAATCATTCAGTTTTCTATATCTATTACTGAAATAATAAACAAAATAATGCTGAACATGTGAATTCATTCATATCTTTGAATGGCATGCATCCTGCTACAACTGACAACATCGTAGTTCCAGTACCAAGCCTCTGTTTCTCCATTTAAGATAAGGTGTCAACAATAACTGAGGCTTTACAGTTCCACGCTTCAGAGTTTAAGCAGCAAAATAAAAGCAACACATCACTCACCCCAGAGAGCAGCACACAGGATCTCTGAATTAAACCTCTTCTTGTACTTGCGAATTTCAGGCGTGTCAGAGCCCACATCATGTGATGTTGGTGTCACATTTACATTTACATGTGATTCCCGGCGTGTAGGGCCTGAACCACCAGCACCAAATCCAAAAGTAAGAAACGAACGTTGTTTCTGTTGAAGTGGATGAGTAGGAGATTTAGAAACAGCCTGGCGATACTGCAACCCAAACAGTTGGTCATTAATACAACATATAAATGGGGAAAAGAGACAAAAAGGAAAAAGCACCTACATATTGTAATGAGTCAAAAACCTACTGTCTTACAGTTGCACAGAATAGCAAGCATTCTTACCTGCACTTACTTTTCTTTTATAACAGAAAAATTTAGTCCATAATCAAGACAGCCTTTATCATTTTCCCTTTATCTAAGTTAAAAGTTAGTATTTACACCCTCTTTTTAATTCAAGTAAATAATTTTGCTGTGTGTCAAAAAATTACACCCTAATCTCCTACTTCAAACAAAAGAATCATATGTATGGACCAAAACAAAACAGAAGTTAGACACGTTGCTGAAACTATAAGCAGTAACAGCTACCTTTGCTCTATTAGTTGTTTCAAACATGGCAGCAAGATCTCATGGTTAAATTAGCATATTACATACAGCAGACAGCCATTCCCAGTGGCCCACACGGTCTAAGGCATAGGTCTTTGGCCGCTCGCCTGCTGAGATTGTGGGTTCAAATCCCACTGGGGGCATGGATGTTTGTCTCTGTTGTGAGTGTTGTATGTTGTCAGGTAGAGGTCTCTGCGACGGATTGATCACTCATCCAGAGGAGTCCTACCGACTGTGGCCCGTAGTTGTGTGTGATCAAGAAACCTCGAGAACGAGGAGGCTATAGCCCGCTACTGGGCTGTGAAGATACAACCACAATGGGTTGTAACGCCAGGAAAACAAACAAACATACAGCAGACAAGTTCTGTTACGGCAAAAATGTCACCTCAGCCAGGACTTGAAGTAGCAAACACATAGTATGCAGACTAATTAAGTTCTGACAATAGTCTTAATGGCTGAATCCTCAATTCTTTCTACTAACCAACATTTATAACAAATTAATTTAAATCCATCTGATTAACATTTGGTTGTAAATATCATGTTTCAAAATACATGGTTCTTGTAACATGTAAAGTAACTTCCTCAAACTCTCTGTGGATGGCTAAAACACTGTCCCTGGTATTATGTGCAAACTTCTACAACATTAAGCTAATGTTCTAGCTAAGAAAAGCTACATGAAATTTTAGTGGCCTGGGCTGCAGTGGTGGTTCTCAAAGCCACATCTCGTCACCTTCCCATTCAGAAGAATGGGAAGGTACACTCTAGTTTGGTGTATATGAACTTTTCAAATACATTACTTGCCATTCTGTACACATGACTGATCTCAATTTTCAGACATAAATCAACTGCTGCAAAGTTATCAACAGTGTAAAACCACCTCCAGAGTCACACTGTTAACGCTAATAAACTGCCCAGCATGGTTTTCAACATTCACACATTACATAAACAGTGTTTCAAATCCTAGCTGTAGATGTTAATAAAAAATCTCAAGTTGCAGACATTAGTACAAAACCTACTTCATGTCATATTTCACATTTTTTGCACTACAAAATGTCTGACAAGGACAGAACCTTTTGGTCACACAAGCACCAAGTCACAGAATATTTTATTAGCCACTTTCAAGGCATTCAGGCCTTACTGCTAAGCTGTAAACTTGATTTAATGCAAGAACTAACATTGCATACCTCTACAAGTTCTCATCTTCACAAAGTGTATACTTTTAATATCAAAAAGCACAACAAAAGTGTGAAGGGATAATATGGAAGGCTACCAATTAAAACAAGAACTAAACTCAATTCTTTTATGGAAAATATACATGACACAATTGAAGTTTTTTTTGAGGGGGGATAAAAACCAATTAAAATCAGATTAAGCATGTACTTGGGCAATTTCAATAAATTCACGTACAATTATTCTGCATAAAGTCTACGGCCAATTTCTAATTACAGAAATATTTTTTTGAATAAATGTCAACATAAAAGCATGACTCAAGTTCTTTGTATTAACTGTTAATTTCTTACCACAGTTACAAGACACACAGTTAACTTTACATATAAATAAAGTCTTTACACAAGACATACCATATCATCAGTTAAATTTTTAAAAGGTATTAATATCGTATACATCACAGCATTAAACTAACAATACATAATTGTGTACACATTATATTAGAAGCATTGGAATATCAGAAATACATGTTAAAATTGGGTAATTTCTATGCCATCTACCACACACTACATATTACAAAGGGGTTACCATAAATCCTTCACAAAAAAAGAGGACACTTTCCACTTACTGACCATAAAAGAGTGCACATCAGTAGAAAAGGTTAAAAGAGGACATACACAGAGTCAAAATTTTATTGCATAAAGTCCCTCTCAATGTTTCTCTGCTAATAGCTCTTTAAATTTCATAGGTATGGAATTCAGGGGGGGACGTTCTCTAAGCATGTTTTTCACCCAGTTCAAGTTGTTCAGAATTTCTGTGCCAAAGATTTCTGAGACATTCCAAAGGTCAACTGCTAAATGAGTATTTTTTTTTCTTATACACACATTGCTAATATTCTAATTATGTAATCATGGTAATAGAAGCAGCAGTAGAAATAATTTTTTTTTTCATCTTCAGTAATATTAAAATACGCACAAACATTATAAAATAACGAAGAGTAAACAACCCACCTGGATGGAAATTTTTGGGCTGAAAAAGAGGATATGTCCTGGGAAAAGAGGATATACAGTAGCTTACACTAAAAATTAAAAATTGTCAAGACGTGTATATAAGTTATGTATTACATCTTTCCACTTTAATACAAAGTTTCTGGACAGCAACACCGATGTTAATTTAATATGATATGCAAAAATAATGCAGACAAATTCCTAATTTCTTTGATGTGGTGGGCAAAATACAGAAGGCCCTCAGTAAGAACAGCTGCAAAAAGGAATTTTACTTACGTAACTGAATGAAAGATTGCATTCCAAATTATGTGCCCATGTGAAGTACAAATACTTCTTTCAACAAGAAATCTGTTAATACAACTAGAGTATGTATATATTTACATCATAACTAGGCTGTGCATTTTGAAACAACAGTGCCAACTTCAGGAAGGCTTGCAAACAAATTACAATTTCTGTATATGAACCAACAAGATACACTATTTTCTATTAATTTATTTCAATGTTAAGCCTCTACATGTTTCGAGTAGGCTTGCTGCTCATCAATGAGCAGCAAGCCTGCTCAAAACATGTAGAGGTTTACCACCGAAATAAATTAATAGCAAATACTGCATATTATTGGTTCATGTTATATAGCTATATCACAATGCACGGTCAACAAAACATGTTATGGGACTTAAAACCTGTCATGGCAAGCATATGGTAATACAGCACCATTGTGTTCACATATACTAATAACAGTGACACAAATGGATTATTAAAGAGACAACTTAGGATGATACCAGGTCAGCTTGGCCTTCCATCCATGCTAAGAAACAAGTTGATGCTCAACTCTCAAATGCAAAGGCTTAACATTCAACTGTTTTAAACTGGAGGCATTGTGAACTACAAATTTTTACTCCAAGGACGCCTTCTTCAGTGTTAATGATATTTAAATTTGTCACTGTCAGCATCAGAAAAGCTGTTACCTCACTATAATAATGTGATGGTGCACAATGCACTGCATGTCCAAAACATTTTTGGTGAAATATCAAGTATTGTAAGTTTTGCTACTTGCACAGATCACTACTAGGCAGAAACAGCAGTCCTTTCAACTGCTGCCAATACATTACTGCACGAAATGTCTTTCGTACTTACACAGAGATGAATTAAATCAGACACAACCTAGAAAGAAATTTCCTGCACTCCTGCTTATTAGTTCAAGAGCCATTAAGGCAGGAAATTGCCTTCCTAACATCAGTGTGTTACTGTCCAATAACTGATCCTGTATCTCAGCCAACACTTTCCATTACAAACCACCCAAAATATTTGCATTTCAGCACAGCAGCTTCATCAGATGCATGTAAATGTGGTAAGACTGTTAGTAAAGCAAAACATACGTGGTGATTAGAGATCAAAGTTAAAAGCACACACTTTGTTATAAAATGAAAAAAGGATTACTGTAGTTTTAGATAACAGGTAATATGTGCATACTTACATAATAATTAGTATGCTCTTGATTCCAGTTTGCCCCCCGCCCGTTAGTGGGTTTTTGCACCAAAGAAGAGACAATTAAAAGTTATTAGTGTTTGCAAACAAAAAAGTGCAATTAAAGTCTCTTACAAATTATACTGTATAACTCTCATGTGTAGATTATGGGAAACAAATGATGAAATGATAATTGGCAAATGTATGATGAAATGTCAACATCTTCTGAAGTCAAATTACAGAGGCATGAAAAGTAACCAGTCAGTAATGGAATCAATGGTTCTTGGTCTATGTGACAATTGTATTATCATACAATGATTAACTGGAATAATGACCATTAGTCTGATAGAGTAAAACACTATTATATAAAAAAACTGTAACACTACCTGCCAGCATATATTTATGTACTTCAAAACAATAAACTTTGAAGTATGCCTTACCATTATGATAATCCAACACATAAGCAGAAAACTGCAGCTGTAAATCTCTTTATATTATTAAAGGTATGCACATAAAATGAAGGTTTCCAAGTATTTACTTTTGATTATGATAAACTTTTATATTTTATGCATAACAACAATCCCTTTTGCTAAACTGAATTAACTGTAGTGAGCAGGCAGCATGCCAACAAACAATATCATACAACACCAGATGAGGAAAAACATGGACTTTTTGTATTAAGTGTAAAAATTTGGTATGTATCTGAAGTTTCTGTTCTGCAGGGATAAGATTCCATGTTGCAGCGTAATTGGTTGTCAATGCTTCACAAAAATACAGTGCTCTCTGACATCAGGAACCTATTACCAACTCCCACAGCATCATATCAAAAAAGACTGGAAACCTCAGCTACACCACTCCAGAAGACCTAAAAACTGTCACAACCATACATACAAATCTGAAATTTAAATTTGTGCCTGACAAAGTTACAGACATTTCCAGGGAAATAAAATCTGACAATTTCCGTTAAATATCCTCTTTACTGAACTGTGAAGAAAAAAATGAAGGCTTATGTTGCAGAAAAAATTATTCACTGCACTAAAGAATTACAGAAAATATGACCCCCAATATAATTGCTTCACTAAGTGCTGTTTTTTTAATTATGTTCTGGCCAACTGCTTTAATTTTACTTTGTGCAAAAATGTTACACAGATGAACTAGTTCCTGAATGTTTGCATTTTTGTTTACCATATCCTTGTGTTATTGATGGCCAAGTGCAGCCAGTTGGCATAGAGTTGAATGGAGGGGGCAGGCATGTTTTGCAACAAAAACTGCAAGAAATCACAGCAGCCCATAACTGTAACTTAGTTTTGGCTTTAAACAAACAAGACTGTGGAGATATTCAAGAGTGTTTTTAATGGCTTATGAACAGCCAAGAGGAAGAACTGATGAAACAGGAGCTCATGGAAACAAAGCCCCAGACAGCTGCTGAAAGAAACACAAGATAGAAGCAATAGTGAAACAGAATCCAACAGTAAGAAGTAAAAAAGGTTGGCTGAGGCTTTTTAACACCTCAGAAGTTTCCCTTCTTATTTCTGAGACAATGACCCAGATATGGACAGAAGACGACAGGTTGCCAGGAGTGGAGATTGCTGCCAACTTCTACAGGCTCACCTATTGTGAAAATAAAAAAGCCAAAATCCAGCAGGTCTTCATTCAATATTCAATAGAAAGATGTAGCCTGACACTCATCGAAAAGAAACATATTTTTTAATAAATAAAACATTATTGTTTTGGCAAGAAAAATTGTATATAGTGTTCATAAAATAAATGCCTTTATGCTATGTACTTATAATTGTTAATCTGATTACTGAAATACACCTCACATTGGGAATTATCACTGAAGCGCAAAATGAGTTGAGAATACAAATTAGATCTAAAAATATAAATTCTTATGCGAAAATTTCCCTTGTTTACTGCCAATTCACTTAGTGCTGGGTTTTATTGGAAGCAAAGAGTACTAAGTGAATAATGCCTCCACTATAATACCTATGTTTAGTCTTGTTTATTTGTCCATAAAATTAAAACTCCAATGACATGAAGCAATTGTTTCTTCAAAACTTCCATTACCAACATGATGAATCATAACCTCTATAACTCCATCTTCATATGATGTAATTATTAACACAGATCAGTCTCAAGCTCATATACAAGCCTACAAGGTCATAAAAATTGGTACACATTAACATGCCAGTCCATTCTGCAGCCATCATTCCATTCACACAAGCTATTTCACTCAACTTGCATTTCCTCTATATATATAATATTTAAAGAAAACATGCCTGTCAAAGTACATGTACAGAATATGAACATGTTGCTAAGGGCTCAAACATTCTCAGAAATTCTTCTCAACCCATTTTATATGCACAAACAAATTCAGATATTGGAAAAACTCAAGGGTTAAACATCCAAATTCACAGTTATACTTCTACTACATTGCTCATTACTTTCATGCACCTTTCATTCTTTATCAAACAGCTCTTTGTTTTGCTTAACACCAAACCGTAGTTCAGAAATGCAACCCATTACACTGCTTCAACCCAAGGACAGTTTTCAAACTTTCATAACAGAATTCTTCAGCGAACCTGACAAAAACTAAGACTGTGAAAAACATGGAAAACAGGACTTCCCAATAAAATTAAAATAGTGTTAAAAGAGAATCCCCCCCAAGCTCCTGTGCTATGTACAACCACAGCTTAGCCTGCCCAAAAGCACATTCAAAGAAACCACAGCATCAACCCTTCTTGCCTTGAAAATACAAATGAACATTTACAATGATCATGGATTGGTTTTGTCTCAAAGGCATACAATAGCAAACCCATGCAGTACCAAAAGAATAAAAATATAAGTCAGCTATCTGTAATCATGCACCACCCCTATTAAAATGACTCAAATATGATCACTGTTTCCAAAGTACTGGAAATAATAATTGCATACTCATCACAGCAGGTACTTTTTCAACTAAAGTACATAACAGCATGACCAGTTACAAACATGATGAAGAAACCCAGAGATCTTCTCAAATGTAAACAGTTTGAATCCAATACTGATACCAAATCAAAACAGTTGCTCAGTTACTGAAATACTTCCTCCTGTATTCCTAATGGACAGTATTACATGATTGACATGGACAACAATCCTAATTCCACTGTCAAAAATAAAAAAGTAAAGTTCTCCCAATGCATGACATTAAAACATATAAGAGAGTGAAGGTACATAACCTTGGCACAAGATGGAGGCGAGTGGTCAACTTCACACCCCATCCACTTTACACCTGAGAAGAATCCCATATCATTTTAAAAGGGGGCTGGATAGGCACCACAGCCAGTATGGACAGTTCCAGAGAAACAAAAATGTTTTGTACCTGCTGGGATTCAAACCCAGGACCACCCAACCTGAAGCTAGCTGCTGTACCAACTACACTATTCTGGCTCCCTCCTAATTCCACTGTCTGAGCATAATTAGCTGTAGGTTGAGAAGATTTTCTGAATCATTTTGCATATAAACATAAATAGAATAAAAATTACACACCCAAATATTACTCTCACTCACTCACTCACTCTCATTCTCTCTCTCTCT
>JGI20166J26741_11472807_pt1 | contig 13133 bp, 11 predicted proteins | sample TergutCu122P5_FD_26741 | JGI IMG/M metagenome (IMG submission 26741)
GCAGATATCCGTCCGGGACATAGTCGGCAGGTTTATCTTTATTTCCGGCATAGGCTATAATCGTGCCTGCGGGAACGCCGTTTCCGGCATATAGAGCATACGGCTGGGACGTGAATTTTTCTCTCGGGCTCAGCGGCGTGACTCCTATCACTACTTCGAGGTAAACGTCTTTTTTAGACCAGTCAACTCCGGTTGGCTTCAGTATATAACTGAAAATACCGCTGGAAACGTTGATATCTAGGGGCCTATCGTAGCCGATTGTATGGGAGTTCCTCCGGTTGCCTCGTAGTAGAATCTAAATGTCATGTTGACTTTGCCGTTCATTGGCGTTTGATAACTTTTCACTCTTCCGGTATATCTTATTTCGTTCGGAGATAACATCTTAATCTCCGCAAAACATATTGCGTTAATAGAAAAAAGCATAAACAACGACAGCGCTATTTTTTTCATTCCTAATCTCCATTTTTTAATTTTTTTATATCGGACGCACAGTTAAACTCATCAAAGTACACCGGCTCAATCATGTACTCCATTGAAGCGTCATTTGACACAATGCCGCCCAGCGACACGCTAAAGAGATCTGCACGAAGGCCGTCTTCTCCGTGCACAGAAAAAGCGTTTCGATTCAGGCCTTGATATGCGCATAGAGAGTCGGCGGCATTCGCGTTATCATGCGAGGCGCGGCCGGCAAAAACATCGCAACAAAAAACAGCAGTACAAAAGGTCGAAAAAACGGCAATCGCGTAAATATTTAAAAATCTTTTTAACATCTTTCTATCTCCTTTTGAATATTTGGGTCTCTCTAAAAACCCTGGCTTGTCATTCCCGCGAAAGAGGGAATGACACAGCGGGACAGGTTTTTTTAGAAAGACCAATTTACACATATTGCGCACTTACTTTTTGCCAAATAAAAAAAGCCGGCTGCTTTTTAGCAATCGGCTGATAATGACAACTGACGTTTAAGAAATTTTTTAAAAACGCATTTAACGGATACTGTATTAGCAGTCTGGTCTGGTCTGGTCTGGTCTGGTCTGGTCTGGTCTGGTCTGGTCAAAAGCGAACGGCAGGCTCGGGATTACGGCTCTCCGCAATGACAGACAAGGAGATATATTGCCTAAATTTTTCTTTTTCATGTCGAGTATTTTAACTTATTTCACCTTTTTTTCAAAACCGGCTTCACTTATGCGCAAAAGAAGCTTTTTGTGCGATATTCGGATTCTTTTTATCCGACGGATAGGTGATTATCATATCTTCATCCAGCGGGTTTTGGATTATTTCGTTAAACGGGAAATCGGTGTTGAAGATGTTTTTTAGGATTTGAACGTACGAATTTTTATTTATCTTTGCTACAAACTCAAGCTCTGCCGAACCGTCGTCTAAAAGATTGATATTGCCGTCTGCCGAAATCATGAAATCCTTGCAGACAAAATCTTTTATATAGATGACTCTTTGCGTTTTATTGAAAGTAAAGTTAAAAGTTACCGGCGTGTTTATGCCTTTGTAAGAAAAATCAAGAGAGGCGCTGCCTGCAAAATCTTTTGTATCGTCAAGAAGTTCTATCTCAAGTTTTACATTCTTAAATTCCAGCCTGCCGTAATCCGTCATTACATAGACATTTGCGTTTTCCGTCTTTGCCCGGCGCAGCTCAACGTTTCTGACTATCCCCTGATGAGAACCGTCTTGCATAAAGAGATATCCTATGTTAGAGAAAAAGCTGCCGTAGTCGAACTTCCTTTTGTTTTCGTAGTTCAAATGCAGGTCAACGCCGCTGATTTCCAGGCTGTCTATAATAATCTCCCTGCTAAAGAGTCTGAGAATTTTAATATTTGCGGCAAGACTTCCGGCTTTTATAAGCGTGCCCGCGCTAAAACCGCCGCGCGCGGCCATAGAGAAATCTTTGACTTTGAGCGCGCCGAAAGGCGAAAGAGAGATGTCCGCTGCGGAAACGTCGCGCTGAAAAGCCATTCTTGCTATGCGTTTTGTCTGATTTATCATGCGCGGCGAACTGAAAAATATTTTAAAGGCGGCAACATAAAGACCGAAAAGCAGGAGAAAGAAAAGTATTACGAAAGAAATTATTATCAGGATATTTTTCATTTATTGCCCGCTTGCGACGAGGTTGATTGTTGTATTGCAGAAGGATTTGAAGCGGTTTGCGTTGAAGCGGCCGGCGCAGCGGCCTGGCCGGAAACGGACGCGTCAGCTTTCAGGATTATTATTTCCACCCTTCTGTTGAGCTCTTTGCCGCGTTCGGTAGTATTCGGCGCAACGGGCTTTTTGTCGCCGTAACCGAAAACCTGCATTCTCGCGCCGTCAACGCCTTTTGAAACAAGAAAATCATATACGGCTTTGGCGCGGTCCATTGAAAGAAGCAAATTCATTTTTTCTTTTCCGCTTGAGTCCGTGTGGCCTTCAATGAGAACATTATTTGCAGGATACACTTTGAGTATGCCGGCGACTTCGTCAAGAGACTGCTCCGCTTCCGGCTTTATCGCGCTTTTTGAAACGTCAAACAAAACTTTGCTTGAAAGATTTATGACAAGTCCCCGCTCTTCTTCCTTTACGGAAACCTGCGACTGCGCCGGCTCTTCTTTAGGCTGTTCTACAGCTGGCTGCTCCGCGGCGGGCTGCTCTGCGGCTGGCTGCTCCGGAGCAGGAGGCAAAGGCGGCTCTTTGGGCATGGGCATAACTGATATTTCGCTGTCAACCTTTGCGACATTTCCGGCTTTATTTGCCGCGATAAAAGATATTTTATAGTTTCCGGCGGGCAGAGTGTTTCCGTAAATATCGTCGCGGCCGTCCCAAGATATGAATTCCGGAATAGAATCTTTAAATTTGAACTTTTTTACTTCGACATCGTTATAATTTACCGCCCTGACATAACTGTTTTCGTAATCTATGCCGAGCTCGTCGCCGCAGCTGAGATAAATATTTATGTCTTTGCTCAGCTTGTTCGTATCCGGATCTATAAAATACACGTCGCCGCACTTAAGGGACACAAACGGCGGAGTAGAGTTTATAAATATTTGCGAGCCTTCTTCGTGAAGCCTTACCCTGAAAGCCTGAACATCAAACTTATACGAATACTGTCCGTCGTCAACCTGTTCCCCTTTATTTGAAAGACCGTCCCAAACAATTTTTTCGGGCAAATCGCCTTTGCCTTTTATCTCTCTGACGGTTTTATTTTGCTCATTTGCAAGCGTCAGAGACCAAAAGCGTATCTTTTTGATCCCTTCTATTTTAGGAAAAAAAACAACGCCTTCGCCGGATTTGACAACCGGAGAAAACAATTTGTTTTCAACTTTGACGGTCAGTGAAGGCTCTTGAGGCTGAATAGTTTCGGAGTATATCGGAGAGCAAAGCAAAAACAGGGATAATAACGCTATGAGATGTTTTTTCATTATTGAACCATATGTCATACCGTTGAAAAACGGTATCCACGTTAGCTGTTAAAAGACATAAGGAACAAAAAAGCTTTTAGCAAAATGGATCCCCCCGTATTAAGACCTTACGGGGCAGGCTCGTTAGCTGAATAAAAAATACTAACAAGCACGGGATGACAACAAAGTCAATTTCCGGCCGGTTATGAGCCGGCCGGAAATTTTTGTTTTACTTATTTCTTTTTCGCTTTTTTTGAAGAAGGCTTCGAAGGCTTCGCCTTTTTTACTTTTTTGGCTGCTGGTTTTGATTTTTTTGCGGCCGGCTTTGATTTTTTAGCTGCCGGTTTAGCTTGTTTTGCTTTTTTGGCAGCGGGCTTATCCTGTTTTACAACGGCCTGTGCCGCGGCAAGTCTTGCAATCGGCACTCTGAAAGGCGAGCAGGAAACGTAAGTCATGCCTACGTTATGGCAGAATTCAACAGACTTCGGATCTCCGCCGTGCTCTCCGCATATACCTATCTTCATATCTTTTCTCACGTCTCTTCCAAGCTCAACGCCGTAAGCTATAAGCTGTCCGACACCTTCGGTATCTATAGTTTGGAACGGATCGTCGCTAAGAACTTTTTTGCCGAGATAGTCCGGCAGGAAACCGCCTATGTCGTCTCTTGAGAAACCGAAAGTCATCTGAGTGAGATCGTTTGTCCCGAAAGAGAAAAATTCGGCTACTTCAGCCATTTGGTCTGCAAGCAAAGCTGCTCTGGGTATTTCTATCATGGTTCCGAAAGAGTACGGAATCTTTTTCATTGCGGTCTTTGCTAAAACTTCCGCGTAAACCTTTTCAACTATGGCTTTCTGATTTTTGAGTTCGTTTACGGAACATGTAACCGGTATCATTATTTCCGGGAACACTTTTTTGCCGGCAGCCAAAAGCTCGGCGGTAACTTCAAATATCGCTCTTACCTGCATTTCTGTGATTTCCGGATACGTTATGCCAAGCCTTACGCCTCTGTGTCCCATCATCGGATTTGTTTCGTGAAGCTTCTCTGCTCTTTTGTCAAACTCCGGGATCGTTATGCCTATGCTGTCGGCTATAACCTGTTTCATATTTTCTTCTCTGGGCACAAACTCGTGAAGCGGCGGATCAAGAAGTCTGACCGTCACGGCATATCCGTCCATTGCCTCGAACGTGCCTTTGAGCGCGTCTTTGAAGAAAGGGAAAAGTTCGTTAAGAGCTTTTACTCTTTCTGCGGTCGAATTTGAAAGTATCATTTTTCTGAGCGCAAAAAGCGGTTTTTCAGAATTTTCGCCGTAGAACATGTGCTCGGTTCTAAACAACCCGATGCCTTCGGCTCCGAACATTCTGGCTTTTGCCGCGTCGGCCGGGGTATCGGCGTTTGTGCGCACTTTGAGCGTTCTTACGGAATCGCAGACTTTTAAGAAATCAAAAAGCAGCGCATTTTCCGTGGCGTCAACCATTGCGAGTTTGCCTTCATAAACGTTGCCTTTTGTTCCGTTGAGAGTTACCCAATCGCCTTCGTTAAATATTTTTGAACCTATTTTCATGGTTTTTGCTTTTAAATCAACGTGAATTGCCGAGCATCCGACTATGCAGCATTTTCCCCATCCGCGCGCAACAAGCGCCGCGTGTGAAGTCATGCCGCCGCGGGCAGTCAAAATCGCCTGCGCAGCTCTCATGCCTTCTACGTCTTCGGGGTTAGTCTCTTCTCTGACCAAAATTACTTTTTTGCCTTCTTCTTCCCGCTTGACCGCGTCTTCTGCAGTAAACACTATCATTCCCGTCGCGCCTCCGGGGCCTGCCGGCAAGCCTTTTGCAAGGACTGCCGCGGCTTTTTCAGCTTTGGGGTCGATTATGGGATGGAGAAGTTCGTCAAGCTGGGCCGGAGAAACTCTGAGCACCGCTTCTTCTTTTGTTATAAGCTTCTCTTTCAACATGTCCATAGCCATTTTTACGGCAGCCGGACCGTTTCTTTTGCCTGAACGGCACTGGAGCATCCAGAGATTTCCGTCTTCTATCGTAAACTCTATGTCCTGCATGTCTTTGTAATGTTTTTCAAGCTTTTTCTGTATGTCAAAAAGCTCTTTATAATCTTTGGGCATTGCCTGCTCAAGAGTTTTTTCGCTTTTATTATGCTCGCTCATCGAAGCTTCGTTGATAGGAGCCGGAGTGCGTATGCCGGCAACAACGTCTTCGCCCTGCGCGTTTACAAGGTACTCGCCGTAAAATCTCGAGTCGCCGTTTCCGGGGTTTCTTGTAAAAGCAACGCCGGTTGCGGAAGTGTTGCCCATGTTTCCAAATACCATTGACTGAACGTTAACGGCCGTTCCCCATTCATCCGGAATGCCTTCAATTTTTCTGTAGGATATGGCTCTTTTGCCGTTCCATGACGCGAAAACCGCGCCGACTCCGCCCCACATCTGCTCGTAGGCATCGTCCGGAAAATCTTTTCCTAAAACTTCTTTTACTTTAACTTTGAAGAGTTCGCACAGATGTTTAAGATCTGCCGCGTTAAGATCGGTATCCTGGGTTACGCCTTTGTCTTTTTTCATTCCTTCCATTATTCTTTCAAGCTGTTTGCGTATGCCCATGTCGTCCTTGGGCTCTATGCCCGCGGCTTTTTCCATGACGACATCGGAGTACATCATTATGAGCCTTCTGTAAGCGTCATAAGCAAATCTTTCGTTTTTTGTTTTTTCTATCAAAGCAGGCAAAGTTTTTGTGGTAAGGCCTACGTTAAGAATTGTTTCCATCATTCCCGGCATCGAGCTTCTTGCGCCCGAGCGCACGGAAACCAAAAGCGGATCTTTTTCATCGCCGAACTTTTTGCCGATTATCTTTTCCACGGCTTTCATAGCGGTTTCAACCTGCTTTGAAAGTTCCGCGGGATATTTTTTTCCGTGATCGTAATAATATGTGCAAACCTCCGTTGTAATAGTAAATCCCGGAGGGACCGGAAGCCTCAAATCTTTATGTCCTGCCATTTCCGCAAGGTTTGCCCCTTTTCCGCCGAGCAAATTCTTCATGCTGCCGTTGCCGTCCGCCTTACCGCCGCCAAACGAATACACATACTTCATTGTCAAACTCCTTTTTCAAAGACAAGAGTGAAGAGTTGAGAGTGAAGAGCGAAGATACGGCAACTGAACCGGATTGCTTCAGCGGCTTCTCCGCTTGGCAATGACGGCAAAAAAAACTTGCCGTATCTTCACTCTCCACTTTTCACTCTTCACTCTGTCGTTTTAGTTATTGTAATTCCAGATTTATTTGTTCGGATAAAAGCGCGACTGCGGGATTTTTTCTGTTCATCGCAATAGCGTAGTCAAGCGCTATTCTGGCGCTTTCGTATCTTCCCTTCTTGAAATCGCCTAACGCTTCGTTATAATACTCTTCTACTCTGGCGTTGTTGTCGTATTCGCCGACAAAATACGTCATCAAGCCTCTGTAATCGTTGAGATGCACATACTTGTCCGAAAGCGAATCTAAAATGCTTTTGGCTTTTCTGAAGTCGCCGCTTTGAAAGCTTTCTACCGACTGGAGAAAATCTTTTCTGTCGGAACCTCTGTATTTCAGAGACTGCGCGTTGAGTTCGCCTATTATATTGTTGTACCTTTGCGCATCATACATTTCAGGCATAAGGTCCACCGCTCTTTTATAGTACAAGAGCCCTTCATAGAAATTTCCGTCCCTCAAACTTCTTTCGGATTCTGTCATATAATCTTCGGCCGTGTCTCTTTTAAAAACGTAAAATTTGTCTTTGACTATCAAAATTTTGTTTTTAAGCTCTAATGCATCGGTATAATCCGGATTTGCCAGAAGAATCTGGTTGAGTATGAGCTCCGATTTATCTATCTTTCCGGAAAGATACAAATCCCTTGCTCTTCCCAAAGACGAAGAGTTGCTTCCGCCGTACTGCTGGGTGCTTGAATCCGTCTGAGCCAAAGCCGCCTGGGCAGACGACATGTCGGCGTCCGCTTTTTTACGAGGCCTGGCCGCATAAGACGCCGTGCTGAACAAAACTAATGCCAAAAACAGACAAAAAAGTTTATTTTTCATTTAGCGCTCCTAACCCCAATAAAACTCTATTATTTTTTTAAAAAACAATCCGGGCATCTTGAAAATTTTACTGAATATTCCCTCTTTGCTTGTAGGCACAAGACTGTCTTTGCTGGCTATAATAACCACATCGTCGTCATTTATCGGAGAAAGTTCATTGATGAGCTGGGCATGGAGTTTTTCCCTTCCTATCCTGAAAGAATTTCTTTCCTGAAGAATGACTTTTATCTCCTCGACAAGCGCTTCGATATCAAGCGGCTTAAGGAGATAGTCGTACGCGCCCATTCTCATGGCGTCAACGGCAGTTTCTACGGAACTGTATCCGGTGACCACGATGGAAACGGAATCTTTTGAAATGGCCGCAGCTTCTTTTATAAGCGCAAGCCCGTTCATATCCGGAAGCCTGTAATCGACAAGAAGAATGTCGTAGTAAAACTGCTTTATCATCGTAAGGGCAGACTGCGCGTCTTCAGCTGTCTCCACGGCAAACCCCTGCTCTTTAAGGTTTTCGGCAAGAGTTTCTTTGACGATTTCTTCGTCTTCGATAACCAAAATCTTGATATTTCCTTCCACAAAATCACCTTTTTTCTTTTTTTTATCAATCCGCTGTTTTTTTGCCGTCATTGCGATGGAACAAAGAGACAATGTCCCAAGTTCCCGCGGCAATCCAGACAATATGACTGTTTTTTCCGTTAACTTTCCGGACTGCTTTCACAGATTACGAATTTCCGGGGTAACTTCTGCCTAAGGGTCTGGATGTCTAGATCCTTCAAGGACAATGTCCTTTCAGGATGACGCGCTGGACTCAGGCGCGTGTACATTTATTAACATGGATCCCCGATTACGGCCTTCGGGGATGACGCGCTGGACTCAGGCGCGTCAATTTATTATCTTCGCCGATATGAAAATCGTAAGTTCGTGTCTTTCTTTATTTTTTACAACCGTTTTGAACAGATACCCGAGCAGCGGAATATCGCCGAGAAGCGGTATTTTGTTTGTCGTGTTGTTTTCCGTATCTCTTATAAGACCGCCGATTACCGCAGTTTCGCCGCTTCTTAAAACCATTATGGTAGTCGCTCTGCTGGTGTTTATAACGGGCGTGCCGTCTATAGCTTCGCCGGTGCGGAAACTTTGTTCCGGAGAGACGTTAAGAACTATCGTGCCGTCCCTGTTTATCTGAGGCTTCACTTTTATCGTAAGACCGACATTTTTAAAAGAAACGGAATTGGCCACCGTATTGGTGCCTATGGACTGGATTTGGCTGCTTATGTAAGGAACTTCTTCGATTATCTGTATTGTGGCTTCCTGATTGTTTAAAACTATCAGCTTTGGATTTGTGATAATCTTTGCGTCTTTATTTTGAAGACCGGCATATATGCTTCCGATAAAGTTCCAGTCGCCGGCCATAATAGCCGTGCCTACCGTGCCGACTCCTATCTGCGGCAGCGTAGTAAGCTGCTGCATGTAATTGGCGTTCGGCCTCAACGGGGTTGTAACTCCGTTGACATAATTTAACTGATCCTGCCAAAAATATCCGCCCACATTAGTAGCGCCGTTACTGGTGTAATATCCCGGATTTCCCGAAACTGCGCCCGGAGCAGTTATGCTTTTAACGTCTATCTTAGGAGCTCTGTATATATTGTCTATCTGAGTGCCGACCTGCAGGGTATTTGAAAGCGTTACATCCACAATCCTTGACTCTACAAGAACCTGAGGCGTAGGCACATCGAGAGAACGCACCAGATTTTCCATTTTGTCTATGCTGTCGGCCAAATCGGTTACGATTACGGAGTTAGTTCTTTCGTCGGAAGTTATCTTTCCGCCTTTTGTGAGCCTTCCCTGAAGAATTTTTTCCAAATCGGAAGCCTTCGCATAGTTAGCGAAAATGACTTTAGAGACGGTTATGGGAGAAACGTCATTCTTGCTTTTAATAACGTAAATGTTTGTGTCGCCCTGTTTTACGTAATACAAATCATAAGTGTCCAAGAGAGCGTTAAGCGCCTCGTCCGGCGTAACGTCTTTGAGAGACAAAACTATTTTTTTGTTCAGCAAATCCGCGTCCGTAACGAACTTTCTTCCGGTTTTCATGCTGAGCACGTTTAAAACCGTATAAAGCGTGGTCCCCTGAAAATCAACGGAAATCAACCCCCTGGATTCGATTGCGGCAAAAGCCGTATTGGCAGATAGAATGACAGCGATAAACAAAGCTAACAGCTTCTTCATTACTCCCCCTTGTCCTTATCAGATTTAATGATATATTTCGTTCCTCGGCTTACGTAACGATTGCGCTGATTTCGGCTATTTCAGCGGCGTATCGTCCTTATTGAACTTAATTATATATTTTCGTCCGTCAACTTCAACCGTAACCGTTCTTTCAAGGATCTCCACTATCTTGGCGTACTTGTAAAAATCGCCGACCCTGAAAAGTTTTCCGTCTATTATCACTATGGGATTTTGAGCGTCGGATATTATTCCCGATATTTCCATGGCCGGCGGCTGCCTTAACTGCACGGGCTTATTGCCTTTGACTGTACTCTTCACCATAACGTATTGATAGAACGGATCGTCCGCAGCCGGATCGACGTCGCGCCACGACGGGACATGATCGATAGAGCCCAGGAGATCAGACGACTTTTTGAATATTTCTTTGAAGTATCCCGCGGCGCGCAGTTCATCCATCGTCTCAACCCTTCCGCTGAAATAGCTGTCCACATTAGGGCTGTATGTCAGAGGGACGACGTCTGCCGAAACGTCGCCGTTCGTATTTACGGAAAAGGCCGTAATTTTTGAAAACATTTCCAGAGAAAACAGGAACTTATATGTCGTTTCATACTTGGCGTTAAAATTAAGGCGGAGAAACGTGTTGTTCGGATCATTTTCTTTTGACGCCGTTTCCGTGGTAAGCTTGATGGAGTACGCTTCGGCGGCGGACATCACTCTGTCGATAAACTGCGCGCTGAGAACCTGGTTGGGAACATACACTGCGGGATAGTTGCTGACGATGTCGTCTATCTTCACCTTCGTCTCATACATCCCGTCGTTTATCTTGTTAAACGTTTCAAGGTCGGCGTAAATTGTCTGATACTTCTTTTCCAAAGCCAGCGCTTCGTCAAGCTTAATCTTAAAGTAACCGACATAAAGATAATGATAAATCGCAACTATAACAAGTATGAGAATAATGTTTCTGAGTATAACAAAAATGAGATCTTGCTTTACGGAATAGTTTGCCATTATTTCTTCTCCCGAACGTAAGGTACCGTCACAGGCGAAACTTCTATTTTATTGCCTCTGACTGATACTGCCACAGTAGTAGTGTCAACGACCACATTAGAGCTTACATACATGCTTCTGGCGTAACCTTCTTGAAGTTCCTGCGTATATTTCTCTATGTCTTTGACATTGTAATCTTTAATTTTTATGCTTTCTTTTATAATGTTGTCGTAGCCAAGCGCAAAATCCGCTATTTTGTAGTCTTTGGGCATATACAGCCCTATCTCCCTGAACATAAGCCCGGCCTTGCTGCTGCCGCCGGCGCTTTGGCCGGTTATCATATCTTTGACGGCCGACAGTTTATAGAAGTTGAGCGTCCACTCGTTTTCTATATCTTTAAGTTTGTACGTTCTTCTTTTTTCGTCTATATTCATCTTGAGCTGGTTTATTCTCTCCGTAGTTTTTTGCGTATTGTAAAACGTGTATGCCAAAAGAGCGACCGCGGCCAAAAATCCGAGTGTGAGAAAAAGCGAAAGCAGCCTCAAAAATTTTACGGCCTGCACGTTCTTTTTGGAAGTTTCAATTGTTTTTTCAAGAAGATTTATATCATACATGGACGGTATCTCCTTTTTGCAGAGCAAGACCAAGAGATACGGTCGCCATAAACCCGAGGTCGTTATTTACGTTGCTTCTGATTTTATCCGAAGCCAGCGGATTCCATTTATCGGTAGTTATTCCGAGAATATCAAAAATAAAACCGTCTATGCCTTTGAGAATCGCGCCGCCGCCCGTCAAAACTATCCTATCGACTTTGCCTATTTTCTGCCTTGAAACGCAGTATTCCATGGATCTGAAAATAGCCTCAAGCAGGTTGCTTGAGCTTTTCTTAAGAATGCTTTTTATATTCAGCCCGATGCTGTTCCATATAGCCGGATCTCTTTTAATCTGCTCGGCGGTATCTATATCGACTTCATATACGCTTCCGATCTCGGCCGTAACGTCTTTTCCGCCGAAAGCGACGTTTCTGACAAAGCACAGATTACCGTGGTCGATTATGGCGATATTTGAAACCTCGTTTCCTATGTTTACAAGCACCACGGATTCCATTCCGGATCTTCTCTCGTTGAAGTTTATATATGCGCTGGTCATGGCGACGTTGTCCGCGCCGACCCCGATAACATTTAGGCTGGTAAGCGAAAGATTATTCATCATCTGGTTCACTTTTTTCTTGGGAGCCGCGATAAAAAGAACGTCTATCTTATCTGCGGAAGGCGAAGAGAGCACCTGATAATCCGAATACATTTCGTCAAGAGTTTCAAAAATGCTGTTTTCGGCTTCTATCATCACCGCGCCGGCAATATTTTCTTTGCTTATTTTAGGCAAAGTAAAATCTCTGGCGAGAAGATCTATTCCGCCGACTGACAAAACCGTATCCATATACTTGCTTTTGAGCTGCCTTACAAGAAGGTTTATGCTGTCTTTAAAGGCGGCTGGATTGTCTTTTTTATCGTCTCTTGCGTCCGCAGAGACCATAGCGGCATAAACAGTATAACTTCCGTCCGTTTTAGGCACGACGTTGCAGGCTTTTATAAACTTTGAGCCCATATCTAAACCGATCAATTTATATCCTCCTGTCAGGCCGTTAAGCCTATAATAATAATGCGGATAAAACAGTTTATACAAAAAAAACAGCGTTTTTACAATACTTTTGCTTTTAGTCTATATTTTTTGCATCTTTACGTTTTCGCGGCTCCGCCGGCAAATGACTTTAACTAAGCGCCCTGGCCGGCCATCATGGCTCCGGCGAGATTAAATATAGGCAGATACATCGCGGTAACTGCTATTCCTACTATAAAGCCCAAACCTACTATGAGTATAGGCTCTATTATAGAGCTCATTGAAGCGACCGCGGCATCGACTTCATCCGTAAAGTAGTCGGTTATTTTGTCAAACATCGCGTCAAGCTGTCCGGACTTTTCTCCGACAGCGGTCATCCTGGTGACCATTCTCGGGAATATTTCAAGCTTTGCCATTTCGCTTCCGAGAGGATTTCCTTCAAGCACCCTTTCTTTTACGCTGCGCAGAATGCTTTCGATATAGAGATTATCCGCGACGTTCATCGAGATTTCAAGGGAGCTTATGATATCAACTCCGCTTTTTACAAGCGTCGAAAGCGTCTGAAAGAATCTTGCAAGCACTATTTTTATGTAAATCTTTCCGAAAATAGGAATTTTAAACAGAGTTTTGTCATAAATAAAATGCCCGCCCGGACTTCTTTTAAACATAATGAACGCCGTTATGAACGCTATGACGCCTAAAGTAATCCACGGCAAATTATGTATTATGAATCTGCTGACGCCCATAACCACTCTCGTTGGCAGCGGGAGCGTCGCGCCGAAAGATTTAAACATATCTTCAAATCTCGGAATAATCCCGAGAACCAAAACCAAAAGAACAATTATGAAAAAACCGCCT
>JGI20166J26741_11473029_pt1 | contig 13132 bp, 11 predicted proteins | sample TergutCu122P5_FD_26741 | JGI IMG/M metagenome (IMG submission 26741)
ATGGATATTATAGGGATTTACTTCGGAAATAAAAATGAAAAACCGCGCCCGCAAACCGGATTACCGCAGATTTTCCGCACACAAACAAAAACCCCCGGCCTGAATCCGGGGGTTCCAAACATATAAAAAACGCTGTTGCTAACCGGCGGCCGTCGTACCGGGCCTTCACTAAGACGGGCATTGCTTGTGTAAATAATCGTATTTCTCACCTTTTTTACACCGCGCGTTGGGGCAGCATCTTAAAATATAAACGCGGCCGTAGGAATGCGTGGTGAGCACCGTTGAGTGGGAATAACCGCTTCCCGCAAGCAAAGTATCCTCGCCCAAAACGCATATATGGGTGTGTAAAGCTTTGGCTTTGAAATCATCATTATATTCTTGCCTGAATTTTGAAATCGCTCTCCACGCGTTGCTCAAAGCCCTTGACCAGCCAAGGACGGGCTTGCCCATTTTTTTCTGCGCGTCGCTCATATTAGAAAGATATGTGACCGCCGGCCCCGGCAACGGTACGCCGAACATCAGTGAAGCGGGAATATTTATACTAGCATTACCTTTGGTTACGGTTCCGGGGGAGGCGATGGTTATAGATAATTTTCCCGGGGCCAGGGTCGGGTTATTCAAAATGCTCTCCGCATTATGTTTTTCAACCGAGCCGGAATCATACCATAAGTCAGCCGCGCAATCTTTGTTAAAATTACAGGGGCTGCTGGCAAAATTTGCGTCAGGCACGGATATGACGGACGCATGACTTTTTATAAAATTGTCCAGCGCAGCGTCACAGCCGTTTGTGTCGGCAAAGCTGTCCGAACCTGTGTTGAAGGTAACGCCGCTCGGGGCCTCCGGGTCGTCGCCGCTTGTATCTATTCCGGACTGGTTGCCGCCGCCCGTGCCGCCGCCGCTGCCGCCGCCGTTGTTATTGCCGTTCGGGTTGCTGCCGCCGGGGCCCGTGGCGCCTTTGTTAGCGCCTAAAGGGGACGAGCCTCTCTGCCCCGCCTTGCCGTTGGCGTCCATTATTTTCTGCTGCGCTTCATTTTTTTTGTCAGCGTCCAAATATCTGGCGTAAACCGCGGCGGAAATGAGACACAGCAACGCAAGCAAAACTATTTTTGGTTTCATAATAATCTCCTCCAAGGAATATTTCATATATATTTTAACCCAAAAAAAGCGTAGTGCGATATAATTACTCAGGCTATGTTTTTCTAAGACGGAAGAGATTTCAAAAAGTTAGGCAAGCTAATTTGATAATTATGCCGTTTTTTGCCGCGGATTATCACTCGGCCGCACAAAAGATTTCACCGGTATTTGAGGAAAATTGTTTTTGCTTCCGCAAAATTACGGGCGGGGCCGCCCCCTGCCCGTTTCAGGGCGGCGCGGAAAAATATATTCCGTTTTTTACAACCGCGCCATTATTTTGTAGAATGATAAAATTAGCGCAGATGGCGGAACTGGTATACGCGTGCGTTTGAGGGGCGCATGCCTTACGGCTTGAGGGTTCGAGTCCCTCTCTGCGCAGTTTTAGGACAAAAGAAAAGGCACGGTATTCACCGTGCCTTTTCTTTTGTCCTAAAACGACGCCGCAAAATTTTTACGGCAATAACGGCGTAATCACGCTTACGGACAATCCCCCTCCTTTAGTATAATAGTATGTACATGGCCGCCACCTTTATATTTATCTTAATAGCGATTCTGCTTATCTGCATAAACGCGTTTATGTGCCTTACGGAATACTCTTTAATCCGCGTGCGCAAAACGCGGCTTAAAGAACTGGCGCAAAAAGGCAATGCCGGCGCGCGCCTTGCCCTGCGCGCGGAAGAGCATATTGACGACTATTTGTCCTCCGTCCAGCTGGCCGTAACCATGACAAGCCTCGCGCTGGGGTGGGTGACGCGCCCGTCGGTGGGCGCGCTTCTCGCGAGACTGCTGCCGTATGAGTTTCCCTCGCTGCCCTCCGCGCTGATAACCGCGATTTCTTTCGCGCTGGCGTTTTTAATCATAACGTCGCTGCACGTCGTGTTCGGGGAGCAGGTGCCAAAACTTATCGCGATAAGATTCCCGGACAAAATTTTAACCTTTGTCATTTACCCGTTCCAGATATTTTATAAGACCACTTATTTTTTCAAAAATATTTTAATGTGGTGCGCGTACGCCATATTAAAACTCCTGGGCATTAATCCGAAGGAAAAAGAAAAAACGCCGTCCGAAGAAGAAATAAGAATGATTTTTGACGAGTCGCAGGACAGCGGCCAGTTTTCCCTGGACCGCAGCTTGATGTTTGAAAATCTTTTTGATTTTAAAGGCGAAACCGCCAAAAATATCATGACCCCGCGCGCAAACATTGTGGCGCTGCAAAGCGGCTCGTCGTGGGCGGAAAAATTCGAGGCCATCAAAACCAGGAAATTTTCCCGCTATCCCGTCTACTCCAACACCATTGACGACGCGGCGCAGTACGTCATGGTAAAAGAAATTTCCCTTGATTTTCTGACGGAAAACTCCGCGCCCCCCATTGAAAAATACATGCGCCCGCTGCTCATGTTAAAGGAGGACACGCCGGTGGAAATAGCCCTGCGGGAATTCCAAAACCGCCGCATTCACCAGGCGCTGGTTAAAAATAAAGACGGCGTCGTCACCGGCCTTCTCACGCTGGAAGACGTGCTGGAAGAACTCGTCGGAGAAATACGGGACGAAAATGAAACGTCTCCCGGTTTCACGCTAAGCAAAGTTTTGCTGCCGGAAGCCTGCGTCATGAACATTGACACGGCGGATAAATTTGAAGCCTATAATATATTAATAGATAAAATGCACCGAGTTTCCCCGTCGTTTTCCAAAGAGCAGGTGAAAGATTTAATCGCCAGCAGGGAGCGGCTGCTTACCTTTTATATAGGCAAAGGCGTGGCAATACCGCACGCGCGTTTAAAATCAATCACGGCTCCTGTCATATCTCTGGGATTGTGCAAAAAAGGCATGGCTTTCGGCCAGGGCGACAAATATCCCGCAAGATTTTTCTTCCTTATGTTAACGCCGGCCAAAGACCACGGCGCGCAGCTGAAACTGCTGGCGCAAATCTCGTCGCTGGCGTCCAACAAAACCGTGCGCTCCCGCCTGTTAAAAGCCAAATCCGGCAAAGACGCGGAAGAAATCATCAAAGCCTTCGAAAACTCCATAGCGCTGTAACGCTTCCGAAGGGAGAGAGCGCGTTAATCAGTTCTCTGTATGCTCCATAAACCCAATAAAATATTGACAAGCGCAAAATATAATATTAGACTAATCATGTAGCATCATTGCTACAAAACTATATCCCTTGAGGAGGGGAATTATGAATAAGAAGGGTTTTACGTTAATTGAGCTCTTAGTCGTCGTGCTCATTATCGGTATTTTGGCCGCCATCGCGCTGCCTCAATACTTCAAAGCCGTTGAAAAATCCAGAATGGCCGAAGCTGAGACTGTTATCGGCAACGCGGTGCTCGCGCAGCAGAGATATTTCATGTCTACCGGCACCTACACGACCAACTGGACCAGGCTTGACACAACGCCTGCCGGCACGCTGAGCACGACAACCGCCACAAACGATACTCTGGCGACCAAAGCCCAAAATGGCTTTATCGTGGTTATGGGCCCTACCGCTATATGGGCTAAGAGGGACAACACCTCTTATAACTACTACGTCGGCAAAGCTTATACCAGCACGGATAAACCGTGGTGCTATACGGCCGACACTTCAGGCAAAGCGTTTGACATCTGCGTTGAATACAACGACAATGACGCCCCCGGCACGCCTCCGACCGGCTTAGCGGTTCCTTCTTTCTAATTTAATTTAGAAAAAAGCAAAACCCCGTCCGCAAAGACGGGGTTTTTTATTTGCCGTTATAAAAACCGTCACATCAGATAAAACGCCTGCCCGAGCGCGACGCCGCCGTCGTTGCACGGAACGGACTCGTTTAAATAAACCTTAAATCCGCGCCGGGCCAGTTCTTTGTAAATTCCCTCCAGCAAAATTTTGTTCTGGAATACTCCGCCGCTCAAAACGACCCGCTTCACGCCAATTTTCCCCGCCATATCCGCCGCCGCCTTAATTATAAAGGAGTGAAATCTGCATGACACGGTTCCCGCGTTTTCCCCCCGCCGCAAAATTTCTTCAAACACGGGTTTTGTCAAAACGGTAAAAACGCCGCCGCGGTTTTCTATTTTCACGGGATAAGGTTTTGCCGGCGCGGTAAATTTTGCCTCCAGTTCCATAGCCGCCTGGGCCTGGTACGTCGTAACCGCGCGCAGCCCGCACAGAAAAGCCGCCGCGTCAAACAGCCGCCCGACGCTGCCGCAGGCCGGGCAGTTTATGCCGGCTTTAATCTGGGCCAGCGCGGTTTTCAGCGCGTTTTTGTCAACGCCGTCAAATAATTTCCCGCGCGCGCCGCCGCAAATATTAAGTCCCAGCCGCCATATTTCTTTGACGCTTAAATCACCGCCTGGCATCAAAATGCTTTCAAAAGTCCCGGCGCGGCGGTATTTTTTATTATTAAAAACCAAAAATTCCCCGCCCCAGATTGTCCCGTCGTCGCCAAGGCCCATGCCGTCAAAAATTACGCCTAAAAATTCCCCTTTCAAATTATGCTCCGCCGCGACAGACAACGCGTGCGCCGCGTGGTGCTGCACGCCGCGCGCGGACGGTTTAATTTGGGAAGTAAAATAATCCGGGTGCAAATCCCGCGCAAAAATCTTGGGGCGCAGATTAAAAAGTTTTTTCATTTTCGCGCCCGCGTCAAGATAAAACTTTTGGTTTTCCTCTTTATCCAAATCGCCGATATACTGCGTCATATACGCTTTGTTCCCGTCGATAAAACACGCCGCCGCGGTCTTATTCGCGCCCATGCCGCAGACGGTTTTGTCCGCGCGCGGCGCAAGAGTCAGCGGACGAGGCACAAACCCGCGCGCGCGGCGCATAAAGCGCATTTTGCCGAGCGCTTCAAACATTATGCTGTCGTCCAATTTATTGTAAATTTCGCGGTTATGGTACAAAAATCCGTCGGCGGTATTTTTTAATTTTTCCCGCGCTTCGCGGTTCAGGCTACAAAGCGCGCCTCTGGGCGCGTTGCCGGAGGTCATGACCAGCGCGTCGGTTTTCAGCATTGAAAAAAGTATTTTGTGCAGCGGCGTATAAGCCAGCATAACGCCGTAATTGTTTAAATTGTCCGCGACGCCGCGCAAAACAATTTTCCCGCGCGCCATAACAATCGGCGCGGCGGAGGATTGCAGACATTCGGCGGCAAGCGGCGTAACGGCGCAATATTTTTTCGCGGTTTTTAAATCGTTAAACATAATCGCAAAAGGTTTGTCCGGCCTGTTTTTCCGCCGTCTGAGAAGAGACACCGCCTCAAAATTCCGCGCGTCGCAGGCCAGGTGATAGCCGCCTATGCTTTTTAAAGCTATAATTTTTCCGCCGTCAATAAACCGCGCGGCTTTTTTTAAAGCGGCGGTCCCGGTTCGGCCTTCAAAAAAAACCTGCGGGCCGCAGACCGGGCAGCAATTCGGCTGCGCGTGAAAACGGCGGCTGAGCGGGTTATTATATTCCGCCGCGCACGACGGGCACATTTTAAATTTCCGCATAGTCGTATTTTTGCGGTCATAAGGCAGGGAGGCGGTTATGCTTGCGCGCGGGCCGCAGTCCGTGCAGTTGGTAAGAGGGTAATTGTAACGGCGGTTTTCAGGGTCCAAAATTTCTTCGGCGCAGTTTTTACAGAGGGCCGAATCAGGCGGCAGCTGCGTAATGTCTTCGTCGTATTTTTTGCTGAGCAGGATTTTAAAATATTTTTCTTTTTTTATTTTAAGCGGCGTTACTTTAATATTGTCTACGTTGGCCTGCGGCGGCAGATTCTTTAAAATATATTTTTGCAGTTCCCCGGCGTTTTTCCCCTGCGCCTCAATCTCCACGCCGCGGGAGGTGTTTTGCACAAAACCCGTCAGGCCCAGTTTGCGCGCGGCCTTATAAATAAAAGGTCTGAAGCCGACACCCTGCACGGTGCCGGTTACCAGCAGTTTTTTTCTCAGCATAAACGCGGCAGGTTGCCGCCTTCTCTTTCCTTAAGTTCGCGCCGCGCGCCGACGGAAGTTTTTATAAAAACTTTTTTGTTTTTTGTTTTCAAAACGCGGCCTATGACCGCGGCGTTTTTGCCGTATTTTTGCGCGCGCATTATTTTTAAAACTTTTGCCGCCAGGGACGCGGGCGCAAAACAGACAAGTTTGCCCTCGTTAGCGCTCTGAAGAGGGTCGGAGCCTAACAGCGCGGCGGCGGCTTTTACGGCGGAACCGAGAGGAATTTTTTCCGCGTCTATTTCAATATCATAACCCGCGCTCCGCGCAATTTCCGTCAGAGAAGACGTGAGGCCGCCCCTCGTCAAATCTCTCATCATGTGAGCATAAGGCAAAACAGCGAGAGTGATTTGATTAAGCGGCGCAACGTCGCTTCGCAGACCTTTGAGGCCCAAATTATGCCGCGCGTTCATTACCGTCATGCCGTGTTCGCCCAAAAAACCGCTGGCTATAACCGCGTCCCCGGCGCGTATATTTTGCGTGGACATTTCTTTGATAATTTCCCCCACGCCCGACGTATTTATAAAAATTTTATCAGCCGCGCCGCGCTCAACCACTTTAGTGTCCCCGGTCACTATTTGCACGCCGGCTTCTTTGGCGCGCGCGGCAATGCTTTTCAAAATTCGCTCAAAATCTCCGAAGGAAAAACCCTCTTCAATAATGAGACCGAGCGAAATATACTTCGCCGCCGCGCCTTTGACCGACAAATCATTGACCGTGCCGCATAGCGCGATGTCCCCTATATTTCCCCCTTCAAAAAAAACGGGGTTTACGACGTAACTGTCCGTGGTGAAAGCTATTTTTTCGGAGCTCAGCCGAAGCGCGGCCGCGTCGTCCAGCCGCGCCAAAATATCGTTTTTAAAATATTTGAGCAGAATTTTTCCGACGAGCGCGCGGCTTTCTTCCCCGCCCGCGCCGTGTTCCAAGGTTATAATTTTATCTGTTTTCATAAAACGCGCGGCACGCGCCCTCGCCTGAAACCATGCACGGCCCCAAAGGATTTTGCGGCGCGCATTTTTTGCCGAATAACCCGCAGTCTTCAGGTCCGATTTTGCCGGAAAGCACCGCGCCGCATTTGCAGCCGTTTTGTTTTTTTTCGGGCGGAGACGGAAACTTAAATTTGGCAAGAGCGTCGTAAGCGGCAAACTCTTTTTTTATTTTAAGGCCCGAGTTTTTTATTTTGCCCAGCCCGCGCCACAAGGCGGCGTACGGCGTAAAAACTTTAAACATAATTTCCCGCGCCGCAGGATTGCCTTCCGCGCGCACGGGCGGGTAGGCGTTTTCAATTTCCGCCCTGCCGCCGTTAACCTGCGCGGTAATTTTTTCAAGCGCGGCGATTATTTCTTCCGTCTCAAAGCCGCCCACAACGCCGGGCCTTTTATATTTCCGCGCTATGAATTTATAAGGTTCCGTACCCAGCACAAGACTGACGTGCCCGGGCAGAAGAAAAGCGTCAATATTATTTTCCCCGTCAAGCAAAACTTTAACAGCCGGATTTATTAATTTAAGAAGAGGAAACACAAAAAAATTTTTAAGTTTCGCGGCGAGCAAAATCACGGCGGCGGCGGCGGGCGCGGTTGTCTCAAATCCCGCGGCGATAAATACGACGGATTTTTTAGTTGTCTTCGCAATTTCCAGCGCGTCAAGCGGGCTGTAAACCACGCGCACGTCCGCCCCGCGCGCCTTCGCGCCGGCCAGGCTGCCGCCGGAAATATCAAGCACGCGCAGCATGTCCGCAAAAGTGCAGATAATCACGTCTTTCCGCGCCGCCAGATTTACCGCGCGCCACAAATCTTCGTCTGAACTTACGCAGACGGGACAGCCTGGGCCGGAAATCAGATTAATGTTTTTATTTAAAACTCTTTTGAGCCCGGCGCGCGCTATGGCGTTGGTGTGAGTGCCGCAGACTTCCATAATATTCACGCGCCGTTTGAGACGGGCGGCGGCGGAATTTAGTTCCGGCAGCATTTACTGAAGCCCCGTTTCTTTGAATAATTTTATGCGCTCAAGCGCGTCCGTTTTTTCTAAAATTTCCATAATAAAACCGGCGTGGACAAGCACGTAATCCCCCTTTTTCACGCCGGGTTTAAGAGTAGTTTGCGCGGCGCGGGTGAGACGGCCGAATTTGACTTGGGCCGTTTCTCCTTTAACGCTTATCACCCGTCCGGGCGCCGCTATGCACATATTTTATACCTCAACGCTGTCGCCGTCTCTGGGCGTAATTGTGTTTGAAAAAATTTCCCGCGCGGCGTTTAAAGCCTGTTCGCGCAAAGTAAAATCAGTGTAATCGTCCGCCTTAAAATGTATCAGCGCGAGTTTTTTTGCGCCGGATATAAGCGCGGCCTTGGCCGCTTCTTCCGGCGTGACGTGGTTGTTATTGGGTTTTACGCCGGGCAGAAAAGCGCACTCCGTTATAAACAAATCCGCGCGCGAAGCTATTTTTATAAGATTGTCGCACCAGCCGGAGTCAAGCGCGTAAACCAAAATTTTACCGTCGACGTTCAGTCGGAAACCGGTTGAAGGCACGCTGTGCGCCAGCGGCAGAGTTTCGAGATTAAACTCCTTAAAACCCGCCGCCTCGGTAATTTCAATTTTACTCGGCATTTTATCAAGCGCGCCCATAAAAGGCGGGCGCATAAAATTTTCCAGTTCTTTTTTCATGCCCGGCCCGGTGATAATTTTTATTCCCTGTTTTAAATTAAGTTTACTTATCGTCTGAAGCCCGTCAATATGGTCCAGGTGCAGATGGCTTAAAAAAATATAAACAGGCCGCCCGTCCTTAATCAAATCCCCGGCGCGGACAAAGCCCATTCCCGCGTCAAAAATAAGATAAGCCCACGCCGTTTCCGCAAACACGCAGGTGCTCGCGCCGGTGCCAGTCGTATACCACCCGTTGGTGCCTAAAAACGTAATTTTCATACCCCGCCCCCCTCTAAGATTGCAAAAAATTGCGTTGCATACTGCGGATTAGCATTACTTTGCAACCTTTTAATTATATATACTATATTATAGATTTTTAAGAGTGAGGTTAATATGTCCAACAAAATAATCCAGGCCGAAAAAGCGCCTAAACCCATAGGGCCGTATTCGCAGGCGGTGGAAACGGGCGGGCTGGTTTTCACTTCAGGCATAATACCTTTGGACCCGGTTACCGGCGAAATTTTCGGCGGGGACGTTAAGACCCAGACGGAAGTCGTCCTCAAAAATATTGAAAACATATTAGCCGCCGCAAAACTGGAAATGAAACACATAGTAAAAACCACCGTCTATATGACCGACCTTACTTATTTTGCCGACATGAACGAAGCTTACGGCGCGTTTTTTAAAGAAAACCCGCCGGCCCGCACGACCGTCCAGGTCGCCGGCCTGCCGAAAGGCGCGCTTATAGAGATAGAAGCCGTCGCCCAAAAATAATATGCTTCCAATTTTGGAAAGAAAAACCGCCGGCGTCGTAGTCCCCCTGTTTTCCATGCGGAGCCCCGGGGACTGGGGAACCGGCGACTTTTCTTCCCTGGAACAGTGGATAAATTATTTTGCCGGCGCGGGCGCGGCAATACTCCAAATCCTCCCCATAAATGAAATTTCCCCCTATGAAACAGGGCCGTATAGCGCCCTCTCTTCCTTTGCCATTGACCCGATTTATATTGACGTTGAGAGCGTTGAGGACGTGCAGCTCAGCCCCCGCGCGCAAAAATTTATTTCTTCAATAAGACCGCTGATTGACATTTGGCATAACGCCGACCGCGTTTTTTACAACACCGCGCGCGACGCGAAACTTAAAACGCTGCTTTATGGTTTTTCGCGTTTTTTGGAAGAGCAGTGGGAAAAAGACGCGCCCCGCGCGCGCGAATTCCGCGACTACATTGACGCGCAGACGCACTGGATAAACAACTATGCTTTGTTCCGCGCGCTGAAAGATTTTTACAAATGGCAGACGTGGACGCAGTGGCCGGAAAATTTTAAAAACGCCCACAAAGAAACGCTGCGTATTTTTGAGGCCAACAATTTCCACCAGGTTTTATTTTTCAAATATATACAATGGATTGCCGACGGGCAGATTGCAAAGGCCACCGCCGCGGCGCGCGCGAAAAATATGCTTTTGTTCGGCGATATTCCCTTCGGCATAAATTTGGACAGCGCGGACGTTTGGGCCGAGCGGGAAAATTTTAACGTTTCCATGGAAGTCGGCGCGCCGCCGGACCAGTTTTCCACCGAAGGGCAGAGATGGGGCCTTCCCGCCTATGACTGGGTGGCTATGCAAAATTCCGGCTTTGCTTACTGGAAGCGCAAACTGCGGCGCGCGGTGCAGCTTTACGATATTATCCGGCTGGACCATATGATAGGGTTTTTCAGAACTTACGTCTATAAAGGCTCCGGGGACAAAGGGCACTTTGACTGGCTGGGCGAGGAAGCGCAAAAAAAACGCGGCTTTGAATTTTTGTCTCTCGTCAAAAATTTCGCGGCGGACAAAACGCCCGTCGGGGAAGATTTGGGAGTAATACCGGATTATGCGCGCGAGGTTATGGCGCAGCTGCAAATCCCGGGCTATAAAATTTTGCGGTGGGAAAAGGACCACGGGTATTACCGCGAGCCGCGCAATTTCCCCAAAATTTCCGTCGCCGCGGTCTCAACTCACGACACGGAAACGCTTAGGGACTGGTGGGAAACCATGCCGCTTGACGAGCGCGCGCATATCTGGGAAATGATTTCCGCCTTAAAAACAAACGGCCTTGTGCCTTTTACGCATGACGTTCAGGAGGCCGTTTTCAGACGTTTGTTTAATTCCAGCTCCGCCATAGTAATGCTGTCCGTGCAGGACATCTGCGGCACGGCGGACAGGATAAATATTCCGGGTCTGGTGTCTGACAAAAACTGGACCTACCGTTTTGATTCTTACCCGGACACGATAGAGCAAAACTACCCCGCCCAAACCAACCTCTTCAAAAAACTGCTGAACGAATGCGGCAGGAATAATAAATAAAGTAACGCTTATTTTTAATCAGGCGAAACTTTATTTAGGCAAAAACTCCTCCAGTTTTCCGCCGAACGGGTTAAACTTTATTGATTTAACGGCGTCTTCCGCCTGGCGCGGCGCGCTGGTAGTCACTCCTATAATCACGGCAAAATTTCCGTCCAGCTGGACCCAATTATAAAAAGGCGAATAAGTTTTTACGACGTCGCCGTCTAAAAACAATGCCTGTTGACAACCTCTGTCTTTAAAAAAATTCGCGAAATCATAAAAATTTACGGCTTTCTTGGACATAGCGAACAAAATATGCCCGTTATTCATAATCCCCACGCCGTCGCGGATTTTTTTATTTTTTGAATCCTTGGTAAAATTCGGGTTAATTTCCCCGTTCCAAACCAGTATCGGGCCGGATTGCGTCGCGTATTTAATATTCCCCGCGGAAAGCAGATTTTTAGCCATTTCAATAAAAGCCGCGTTCTCTTTTGTTATGTAAAAAACGCCGTTGTCTTCAATTTGTCCGAAAGATAAATCATAATTATAGGAACGTTTTTTATACCTCTGCGCGTCAAGCAATTTTGTATCGCTTAATTTTACGCCGTTTTCTATATATAATCCGGTCGGAATCCTGGATACGGGAAAGAAAAATTTGCCTTTTACGTCGTCATACATGCCGCCGTTAGTGGCAAAAATAAGTTTCTTGCCCTGCGTTTCCACATAATCTTTCAGCTTCCCCAATGATTGAAAAGCCTCGGCTCTGTCGTTTTTCCAATAAAAAGCAATGTCGTCTTTTCCCGGGTCAAAAATATTATACAGGATATTTTCATCGCCGCCGCTTTGGCCGAAACAAAAAAACGGTATGCATAAAACTAAAACCAGAATAAAATATTTCTTCATAAAACTCTCTTTTAATTTACGGGGGTTTATATTAATATATAAGATTAACTCTCTTGTATACAAGGGGGCCATTGGACCTATTCCGCTTCTGGGCCTTTTATACCAAATCAAAACGGCGCGTCCGCCAACGCGGAACCGTCCCTTTTACAATTAAAGCCCGTCTAAATAAGATAAAATGTATATATATGACTAAACTTGTGCGCGGGTTTCGCGATATTTTTGCGCCGCAGTCTGGTAATTTTGCCGAACTGGAAAACGCGGCGCGGCGCGTGTTTGCGCTTGCCGGCGCGGCTGAAATACGCATCCCGACGGTGGAACTTAAAGAGCTTTTTGTCAAATCCACCGGCGACACCACAGACATTGTCCAAAAAGAAATGTACTCCTTTGAAGACGCGGGCGGCAGAGTTTTGGCCCTGCGGCCCGAAGGCACGCCCGGCGTGGTGCGGGCATACATTGAAAATAATTTCGCGGCGGACGCGCCCGTGCAGAAACTTTTTTACATAGGCAATATGTTCCGCGCGGAGCGGCCCCAGGCGGGCAGATACCGCGAATTTGAGCAAATCGGCCTGGAATATTTAGGCAGCGCGGCCCCTGCGGCGGACGCGGAAACTATTTTGATTTTAAAAGACATAGTCAGCGCGTTCGGCGTAAAAAATTATTCCGTCAAAATAAATTCCCTCGGCTGCCCCGACTGCCGCCCCGCCTACAAACAGGAACTCATAGATTATCTGAAAAAAGATTTTGACGGCCTTTGCGACAAGTGCAAAGAGCGCCTCTGGCGCAACCCGCTGCGCGTTTTGGACTGCAAAATCGACGGCCCGCGCTTTACCGCAAACGCTCCCAAACAAAAACTCTGCGCGGCTTGCGCCGAACATTTTGACGAAGTGAAAACCCTGCTTGACGGGCGCATTGATTATACGGTGGACCAAAACCTTGTGCGCGGTTTGGATTATTACACAAGAACCGTTTTTGAATTCCAGGCCGGAGACGGCGCCCAAAACGCCATTGCCGGCGGCGGGCGTTATGACAGCCTGGTAAAAAGCATGGGCGGGCCGCAGATTCCGGCCGTGGGTTTTGCCATGGGCGTTGAGCGCGCCATAGCCGCGCGCGGCGAAACCGCCGCCGTCGCGGAAAAGAAAATTTTTGTTATTTCCTTAGACAAGACCTGCAACGCAAAATCTTTTGAGG
>JGI20166J26741_11473140_pt1 | contig 13129 bp, 10 predicted proteins | sample TergutCu122P5_FD_26741 | JGI IMG/M metagenome (IMG submission 26741)
GGGGGGGGGGGCTCTTTAGATGAGCTACACCAACCCTGCTAGGGCTGGGGCTAATCACCCACATACCTGAAAATATAATTCATTCAGAAACCAAAGATCCATAGCCCTGCATGATCTCTTGTGTTGGCTTTAGAAGGAGGTAACAACAGTCAAAGATAACAGTTCAAGATCTGATAACTGCATGTTGTTATTTTAAGATACATTCTTCAAGAGGTGGCACCATGTAGCTGTTAACATAACTTAGCACTGGAGACTGCTACTGTATATTAACATTTAAATGATCAATGTCATTTAAGCCACAGGAGTGGTATCCATAACTGGCCTGCTGTGGACTAAAAGACACTAACTCCATGGAGCCAAGTCCTTCTTGAGAAGCTAACAGGTCTTCAGCTAGTTGAGAAATTCCCTGCATCTTATGGAACCCAAAGGTTCATTGCACTATTGACAAGAGCCTGTCACTTGTCTCTATCCTGAGTCAGATCAATTCAGTCCATGCCCTCCTATACAACTTCTTGAAGATCAATTTTAATATTATCCTCCCATCTATGCCTTTGTCTTTCAAGTGGTTCCTTCCCTCAGGTTTTCCAACAAACATCCTGTATGCCCTCCCCATCTAATTTTTCTTGATTTGATTGCCCGAACAGTATCTGGTGAGAAGTACAGATCATAAAACTCATCTTGGATTATTCTCCACTTCCGCATTTACTTGCCCCAACTAGAAGGCACTGTAGCAAAATGTTGGCATTTAAATTGGGCCAGCAGGGGATACAGGTCCCCAAATGCCTGGAGTGGTACTTTAAAGGTACATGCTGTGTTGATATCTGTCACAGTATTTACGCAGTTTGTTTTCATCCTAACAAAGGGTAGAAATGTCATCATTTGTCATCTGTTTGCATAATTTGTTGATTGTGCAGATGACTGTTACCACCAGATTTATATTTTACAGCTGACATACCCTCATGTTACAGGGAAATACTGTTCTGTGGTGGGATCCTTAATCAGAGAATCTGGAATGCCTGAAGTTGCTGCAATAAAGCTAACAGATTTAAGTAAAAATCCTGTTTTAGCATCAATGTGGTCTTATGAAGTAGAAGAACTTACAAAGCTACATACAGAACAAGCAATTCCTAAATTGCCTGGTTCATAAAGCAGTTTAACAGGTAAAGTGGGTGTTGTATGTCTTCTCTCCAGTCAAAACATATATATTTGTAAAAATAACTTTATTGTTATTTAAATAAAAATATATCTCTAACAATATTTTTCATGTTCACTGTAAACATTAGAAGTGAGCATGCCTCTGGCATATTTTTAACACTTTTGTTGACAACTGTATCAGAGAGACTTGCAATACATCTTGAAATTTTACACTTCATGTGAAGACTGGCTACATCAAGACTTTAGTAAACATTCATATTCAACAATGTAGATAATTTAATGTTATGAGTGATGAGCTATGTACAGCTAATGTACCATTCCTTTTTACAGTACAATGTAATGTCTTGCAGTCCTCTAATTTAAATAACAAAACATGGGATCCCTTCTTATGGGATGTGACACTGCATCATTGGGTGATAGTTACAAACATTTTGAAGGTATGCAACACCTTAATCTTCAAGAATCTTGGACTTTGTAGACACTTGAAAATGTATGCACCATGTTTCTTCAAAATGCTGTCAAAATGCTGGGAACCAGTTTACTTAGTGACACATCATCATATCCCAGGAGAATGGAATCCTCAACTACACTGCTGTGAAAACCTCAAAACTTGCAGCAACAAAACAAGAACATGAGTCCAGTATACAGGGTCATTCATGACTTATGGACATTGCTGCAGGAGATTATTTCCTAGGTCTCTGACCAAAAAAGTTCATATAAACATGTGTCCAATTTCAGATGGGTATGGAGTTATGGCCACTTGAAGATTAGAATAGAGAGTAAGGATTACTGAAAACAAATGGAACAAAATAATAAACAAGCATAATATCTGATAAATTTAAAGTCTAAATTGAATGAAATTGCCTTCAGTTGACACTGGCCTATGCTTTAAGCAGGTTTTTGAAAATATCTCTGCCAGCAGAAACACGTGCAGCTGCTCAACTGAGAACAGCACGAGTTACAAGTTGCGAGACGCATCTTTGCCTGACTGTTCCTGTTCCAGCTGGTTCAATGTTGCATAGTGTGACTCTCAATGCATGGTTCATAGGAGGGTGTTTGCAAAAATTGGAAAACACCCATAACTTTGTAACCAATGAAAAAAGGACCCATATTGGTACTAAATTTTTTATCATAAAGACCTATGAAATCATCTCCTGCAGTAATGTCTGCAAGTAGTGAATCACCCTGCATTTTCAGCATTTTCTCTTTATGCTGTGAAAAATAAACACACAGCAGTCCTGTATGTACCTGATTACCGAATCTTTCAGTAACACCCATAATGAATGAAGCTGCTCAATGAACACATTCTTGTAACAAAGTAGTATATAATTCACCCATGCAGTACTATCTTTAACATCATTACATCTTCTAAACAAATAACTCCTTAAGTAAGCAAATAGCCCATGTTATCACTCATCATTCAGTACCATTCATTCACACACACATTTGCTCTGTCTCTGTCTCTTCCATTCATACAGACCCTGATCTAGATTTAAAATACTCTGTGGTGTGCAACTTCTTTTTAATAAAAATAACCTGTCAAAATTATTCACATATTAATAAATAATGTTAAAAGACAGAAGTAAAATCCATCAAAATATGCTATGCTGTAAAACAAATCTCATTTTCATGGAGAACAAAAAGAGATATGCTTCAACAGCGTATATAAAATCATGAAGTATAGGTAAAATACCATCAAACAGTTGACTGTATTTTACCTATATTTTGTGATCCTATACGACACAACGGGGATGTCTCACCTGCAAGCGTATATAAAAGTTGGGCATTGGCAAGTACAGGAAGAATCTAAAATGTCATTTATGATTTTAAAAAAAATTGGGTATTTTCTCACTGCCTTACCAACAACACATCACACTGATAAGCTGCCCTTTACAATGTTACTGTATTTTGCACAACATTTCCATAGGATTAGGCCCTGCTCTCAAATGGATACAGCAGAAAGAATGTGAGACTGAGATTTCTATCTAGGGGTAAGGGATGAGATAGTGTGGAGCTTTATGTCCACAGCACTTACATGCCATAATTATGTTGCTTAAGGCACTGGGGTAACTGCAAATTGATCTAGGTGACTGTATAATTATACTGGATCTAAAATTGGAAACAAATAGTTCCAGTGGAATTTTAGGTTTTCACTGTGCTGAATATTACTGTCCTCTGGGATATGAAACTGTATAGTTTGGTAGATAGTGTGAATGTTCTGCAGAAACCTGCTGCCTCCATATTTACAGTAGAAAAGTAAATGGCATGGACTACTAATTAATAGAGAGGTACAATGTAGTCTAACACAACTTTATTACATTAACATTTAAGAGAACTTAGCTACATGTTGTGGCTTCCAGAAGCCATCTTCAGGCTTTCATTTAAAAGATTGAATAAGTTTATATAATTTACAATGCCTTAAAATGATGAGATCTCATTTATATTAAATGTTAATAAAATACACTTAACTAAGACTTTTATAAGCAAGTAAAAACATAACTGGAAATCATAGTTGAAGTTGCAGGTTTTGTGTAGTTTGGGTGACTTATGGATATGTGAATGTATCTTGCTGATGATTCAAGCAATCTGTAATATATAGTTCTATAGGAGTATGTGCAGTATATTGTATTCTTATATGGTGGTATGTATATTACTATGGTACTTATGTTTTTCTAATTAAATTTTGTGTTCACTGATGTTTTTCTAATTAAATCTTGTGTTCACTGTTATGTTAAGACGTACTCATGTTTTTGATGTGTTTTTCTCATTGTATGTAGTTGTGGAATGCTTTAGTTCATTGTATACTTACATTATTCATATTGTATATGAAAGTACATGATTCATAATGTATGGTTTGTGTGGAAATATTAATTAAACACTGATCATTGCTCTTCTCTGTTATTTTACGTGGATGCCGGAAGACTACAGAATTGAAAAGGAGGTATGGTAGGTAGGTGAAGGTAGGGTGGGTAGGGGTGGTGAGTTTGGGGTGGGGGGTACATAAGTTATGTACTGATTTTTAACATGGTATCAAAGATTATACTGGGGGAAAGCCTTTTTCCTTATGTTGGTTGTCAAGTGAGGCTACTTGGTTGATGTAAAATCACTCTGTTATTGAGGTGTGAACATTTTTTCTGGTAGTTTAAAATTTGAATAGTGTCTTTTATGGGTCCATATATTTGCAAGTGATCACTGAAGTGCTGGGAAAATTTTGAAGAGCTACTATTATTTCTGAAAATGCGTAAATGCTCTGTGTATCTCTTGGAAAAGTTTTATCTGATTGGCATATGGATGCCTTCCCCACAATCTGGACATGTTTATATACTCCTAGCAGAAAATTTTTCAGAAATATGAAGTTTGGGAATTAGGTGCTCTTGAATAGAGTTATTTGTGCGGTAAGCTATCTTTAAGTTGGTGCATTTTAATATTTTAGTAATGTAAGCAGTTCCCTTGCCTTTATAGGTAAGTGTGGCCCATTTATATTTAGGTATTTCTGAGTGTATTGCTTGTTTATGTTTGATTTTTGGAAGTCTCAGTGGTTGGATTGGAAAGGAAGTATTATAGACGATATTATGGGTGAAGTTTATTTCACGATTATATTCTTCATTATGTAATTAGTATGTGTGTAGTATATTATGGAGGTATCTAATGGCAGCATATTTATGTTGAAAGTGATGGTTTGATGTGTAAGGGATAATGGTATCTGTAAAGACGAGTGTTTAGTAGACAACTGCTTGTATATCGTGTTCAGTTTCCGTGGTAAAGTGTAAGTTACGGTGTATGGGGTTAAAATCTGTAAGAATGAATTGTACGTTTGTGTGGGAAAAGTCAAAGATAAGAAGAATGTCATCGACTTTAACAGAAGCAGTTGATGATCATGTGTTTTTTAGTGAGGTGTGCAATGTGTGAGGTTTCTATGCATTGTAAGAAAATTTTGGAGAATATGCTGGAAGATAGGGCACCCACTGCTAGTCCATCTTATTGGATAATTGGCAGATAATGATAATTACCTTTATTGGTAATATAATTTTGTTTTGTGATTGTGTCATACCAGGTTAATAGCTCTTGTCTTGTAGGAGAGTCTAGTAGATTGAAGTTCCAGTTTCCATAATGGGGATATTCGAGTACATATTGGCAATATCTAGGGAGGCGAATTTATAGTTGGGTAATAGTAGAGTGTCTTTGAAAGCTTGTATTAGTTGTGTGGTATTCTTGAAATTGAATCTGTATGGTAGGGGTGTTAGTTGATTGATTTTGTGTGTAGATAATTTTGATAATTTATACGCAGGGGCATTTCACCAGTTTACAGTAGGGCAGACAAGTTGGTTTGGTTTTTAGATTTTTATAAGGCCTTTTATTGTGGGGGGTAGAGGGATTTAGGTTAGGTATTTCTATTTGAAATCTTGTGGGATAAGTGTTTTACTATGGTTTATTGTCTACCTGATTTTATTTTGAAAAGTTTTAGTTGGGTCTACATTGACAGTTTGGAAGTGGTTATCAGTTATGAAATTGTGTATTTTCATGTCGTAATGCTGAATAGGAAGAATGACTATAGAGTTTCCTTTGTTGGATTTTGCAATCATAGCTTCATTGTTCTTGAGTACTGTTTTTATCGATTTTAGTGTTTGCGTTTCTGAGTGTGTGTTGAAATTGGAATGGGGTTTGTCTCGTGAGTGTAATGTATCTATATTTTCCGCTACTTGTTTTCTGTAATATTCGTGGTCAAGGACAAGTAGGCATGTTATAGCTGTTTCAGCCTCAAGTGCAAGGTTAACTATCCAGTTTTTTTTTGGTGTAGGTTATATTTGTGTCCTTTTTCTAATAAGGAAGTTTCTTTATTAGATAAAGTTATATCACTATTATTTATAACTCTAACTCTACCTGTCCTTGACTGTGAATACTACAGAAAACAAGCAGCAGAACATATAGAAACATTACACTCACGAGATAAACTCCACTCCATTTACAACACACACTCAGAAATGCAAACTCTAAAATTTATAAAAACAAAATTCAAGAACAATGAAGCTATGATTGCAAATGCTGAGAAAGGAAACTCTATAGTCATTCTTCCTATACAGCATTACAACATGAAAATACACAATTGAATAACTGATAACCACTTCCAAACAGTCAATATAGACCCAACTAACACTTTTCAAAATCAAATTTGGAAGACACTCAACCACAGTAAAACACTTATCCCACAAAATTTCAAATGGAAATGCCTAAACCTAAATCCCTCCGCCCCCACAATTAAAGGCCTTAGAAAAATCCATAAATCAAACCAACCTATTAGCCCTATTGTAAACTGGCAAAATGCCCCTGCCTATAAATTATCAAAATTATTTACACATAAAATCAATCAACTAACACCCCTACCATACATATTCAATTTCAAGAATACCACACAACTAATACAGGCTTTCAAAGACACTCCACTACCCCCAGGTATAAATTCAGCTTCCTAGATATTGTCAATATGTGCTCTAATATCCCCATTACAGAAACTAGGAACATTTTTAATAACTCTAACACAAGACAAGAGCTATTAACCTGGTATGAAACAATTACAAAACAAAATTATTTTACCAGTAAAGATAATAGAATTATCCAAAAAGATGTAGTAGGGAGGGGTGTCCCATCTACAGGCATTTTATCTGAAGTTTTCATGCAGTACACAGAAACTTCTCACATTGCACACCTAACTAAAAAACACATGATTATAAACTACTTCTGTTATGTCGATGACATTATTATCTTCGATTCTGGCCACACAAACATACAATCCTTTCTCACAGATTTTAACTCCATACACCCTAACTTACAATTTACCGCAGAAACTGAACAAAACAATGCAATAAACTACCTTAATATTTCCATTCGCAAAATTAACATAATATACAAACAGCCATCTACAGAAAACCCACCTTTACAGATACCATTATCCCTTAATGATCCAACCATCCCATTCAACATAAATATGCTGCCATTAGATACCTCTATAATATACTGCACACATACTTATTACATAATGAAGAATATAATTGTGAAATAAACTTCACCCATAACATTCTACATAAAAATTCATTTCCAATCCAACCACTGAGAACTCCAAAAATCAAACAGAACCAAACACCAAACAATACATTCAGTTAGAAATACCTAAATATAAATAGGCCACGTTTACCTGTATAGGCAAGGAAACTACTCAGATTACTAAAATATTCGAATGTACCAATTTACAGATAGCTTACCACACAAATAACTCTATTCAAGAGAACCTAATTCTTCAACCTCGTATTTCTGAAAAATTTTCAGCTAGTGGAGTATATAAACTAAGATGTCCTGATTGTGGTTAAATATCCATAGGCCAAACAGATAAAACTTTTCCAAGAGACATACAGAACATTTACATGCTTTCAGAATAGTAGCTCTTCAAAATTTGCCCAGCACCTAAATGATCACATGCATATATTTGGACCCATAGAAGACACTATGCAAATTTTAAACTACCAGGATAAAGGCTCACACCTCAATACCATTGAGTGATTTTACATTCACCAAGAAGCCTTATTTGACAACAAACTTAACAACAAACTCTTTTCCCCAATATAATTTCTGATACCATCTTAAAAATCAGAACATTACTTATGTACCACCCCACCCCTAACTCATCATCCCTACCCACCCTAACTTCACCTACGTGTCATACCTCTTTTTCCCTTCCATAGTCTTCCGGCATCCACACAAACCATACATTATAAATCATATACTTTCATATACAGTATGAATAATGTAAGTATACAATGAACTAAAGCATTCCACAGCTACATACAATGAGAAAAATACATCAAAAACACGAGTGCATCAATCATATACACCACCCACAAAGGCAACACATAAATCAATATTCATTCTACACCTATATTAAAACTTCTATATAATTACATGTCACTTCCATAACTCGGCTGCATGATACTCTTACACAGCCGATACGCTACATCTACTGAATATATACTTCAAAGTATTACATCATATGACCCTCAACATATTAATGTCTTAACATGCAGTGAATACAAAATTTAATTAGAAAAACATAAGTAAGTTATCATAGTAATATACATACTACCATATACCGCACATACTCCTACAGAACTCTTATACTGTTACAGATCACTCAGTTCCTCAGCAAGATACATTCACGCTATCCACAAGCCACCCAAACAACACAAAACCTGCAACTTTAACTATGATTTCCATGTTATGTTTTTACTTGTTTATATCACATCTTCATATTTCAATGTACTTTATTAACATTTAATGTAAACAAGATCTCGTCATTTTAAGGCTTTGTAAATTGTATATTCAATCTATTAAGTCAAAGCCTGAAGGTGGCTTCTAGAAGCCAAAACATGTAGCTCTCTTAAATGTTCATGTAATAAAGTTTTGCTAGACTATATTATACTACTATATTAATTATTAGATCAATACACAATGGGGATGTCTTTCTAAATATTATAAACGGCATGGGCAACAGTCATCGCCAGTTCTTCCTTCTCTGTATTTGCATATTTTCTACCCACATTATGCTTCTATCCTAAGAACAGAGGCAGAAGATTCTTCTGAAAAACTGGCACCATACTACAAGAAATCACACTCCAGGTCCATAATCCAAGTAGCTGTTATCATTTGGTTCTTTCTTTTCATCACTTCTGTCCATTTTTCACTTCAGTTTGAGTAAGGTGCCTTTATGACATTAATACTGCATAGGAATACTCCACAAACATGTAAATAATGCCTCTGAAATAGCAGTACCAGGGAAGACATAAAAGAGAACGTACTAACTGGAACACATAACAAACCATTACTGACAAGTACATGATTTGCAACTTGACTACTAAATTTATGAGGAGGTGCATTATGTCATGTCTAAAGTGGGAAATTTTACAAACAGATTACCTACCCTTCTCTTCTAGTCATATTAGTATGGACACCATGAATTAAATAGTGAGTGTAATACTTCAAAAGGACCAACAGCTTGGTATCAAAATCAGCGTACAGCATTGCTTTACTCTCTATAAACAGGACATGAAAATTTATTACAGTAAATGAAAGGGCCCTGTTTTAAAAACAGTAACTTTTGACTGCAGCTGTTGATTTGTAACAGCCATACAAGATGCAATAGCAGTGTCCTGTATTTCATATACTAAACACACAAGGCAACACAAGAATAATTATTGCTTTAAGCTAATAAGTTAATATGTGTTACATAAAGTTACTATCAGATTCTTTGCATCTAAAACACCATATTCTCTGGGAGTAAAACTGAGTTAACATGTATATTACAATGTCGTAAAGGTAAGTATACCCTCTGCAAGAGAAACCACACACACATTACACATTCCTTCATCACTTATGAGTTGTTGAACATGCATTACTGGAGAAACTGCATGTTACCTAATGTGCTATTTTTCACATAAGCTAGAACTATGTATGTCGTCTGAGCTGAAGACCATGCAATTCAGCATAGGAACAATTTATTACAATGGATACCAAATCAATTCCTAAGTACATTATGTATCTGTGTGACTCTTGAATGACATTCAGATCAGTATTTTGTATAGTATGACACAATGCATGAGAAGCAGTTGTATTCAGAACATGGGAGTATTATTTAATGTGTGAGTTAACTTGTACAGTGTGTCTAATGTTACAACACATAATAAACAAAGTATTGAAACCTAAAGGGTGTATTATTTATTTTTTTATGAAACAGCAGCACATGTGCAGTGTAACACCACCTACAAATCAGTGAAAACAGTGAAATTGCATGATTCCATGTCTTGTGACTTGCACAGTATGCATATTGTTACAGTAACAATTAATAAACACACTATGTTAAAAATTAACATGTGAATTCATTTTTGTGAAACAGGTTATGTTAGCAACATAAAATGAGTTATAGTTCAGTGGAAAAAACACTGAAGGCGAATGATTCTAGACAGAATATGTGCATATTAGTACTATGTTCTAAGTGATGTGCTTTGCAGCTTTATTTGTGAATCACAAGTTTTCTTAATTTTCTGAAAACTGGGGGTTCTTGACATGTGTTGCTTGAGAAAGAAACTTATTCAATTATTCCTGTAAATTTGATTTGTAAACAAAGCCATGTTTTACCTGTTGCTTATTGCTGTGTGTAAATTTTCCTGCAAGTGTCAACTGCATCTTTTTTTTCTAGACTCATGTTCTCACCATCACATTGAGAAAATTTGCTTCTTTCATTGATAAAACTTGTTTATGACCTGTGACATTTCAGTTTTATGTTAGTCACATGAGTATTTAAAAACATGATGATATATTTGCACAAATATTTCATTTAAGACTTATATAATTACTTCCAGAAAAGGCAGAAGAAAATGAAATAAACTAATTTTGAGCATATGAGTGAGAAAGTTCAGAGTGAATGATGTAAAATACAGTTTTCAGTTCTGTATACAAATATTACCTTACTCCCACAAAATTCATCTGTGACATTTCATGTTTTTAACACAATGTTTCTAATTTTATAATTACATCATTACAGCTTGAAATGTGGCCGATTCTGTACATTTTCATGATCTTCAGTGTACACACATTTTGCATAGGAACACAGTTATGTCATCAGCCACAATGGAAGCACAACACTACGTGGGTATATTTTATTTTATGCATCTCATAAAATCAGGTCTCTAATAATCCAGCATTCATCACAAAATGACTGGCCATTATGTTAACTACTTCATAAATTACATTTAAAAATGGAATCAAAATGACTGAGACTGAATACAGTAATTTTGAATTGCAATGCATCACTGAAGTACTAATCAGGCAGCTATCTATATGAACATGAATAATAAATTAACAGCTTATAAATTATGCTAAAGTTTCTTCTTTTTCTTAAATATTGATTTAATACCTGTACTGTAATATTACTAAATTTCATTGATAACACCATTTTCTATGCAATTCTGACACATCAACAAATGGTCAGTTAGGTGTACTTGAAGGGGGTTTTACAAATGTTAAAAACATCAGAGGAATCACTCTCTTGGGGGTATCTTGTCATATCCAGACATGTATTATCATACATTATAATGAAAGATAATATATGTCTGGATAACGAATACACCGGCCATCCATCTGGAATGTGGTTTTGGGATTCACCCAAACTGACACAATTACAATAACAATTACAACAGCTTTTGTAAATCAGTATCCAACTAAAGCATTTGTAAATCAGTATCCAACTATGATACTGTACAACCTGAACTTTCCATTGCTTCGTCCTTTGCTGCTGCCATAACTATATGGTCCCTCATTTCATCTACACTATTTCTATCAATTATCCTGCTGCCAGTATTACCTAAACTACCTGCCAAAACAGTGTCAGGCTTGGACAATATCTCATCAGTATTCCTTGAGCCTGTGCTTGGTTTCTCTTGGCTTGCAGCTCCCTCAGATATCCTCCCATCACGTTCAACTGCCAGCAGATTACTTGATCCCAAAGTCATCTGTCCACTATTTGCCTGATTCCCTCCATCCTGATTAGAACTTGTTCTTCGTGAGCGGGATAGCCTTGGTGAAGGTGACGAGGCTGACACCGTCCTCTCTTGCTGCTGCTGTTTACTGCTCAGTAACTTGCTGAGTACTGTTACTTGATTTTGGATGGCAACTGTGAATGGCTTGTATCCCAGACTACATTATAAACAGAAACACTTAATACATAAAATACTCTTAAAAGAATTAATATAAAAGTTTAAACACACAGCATTACTGGTGCTGTGTATATGTACACTCTGTCCAAAAAAAATCAAGCGGCTTGAAGTTTCCTAAGTCCTGAACCGGAAGTGATGTGACATACAGTTGCCATCACAATTCGAGTCATTTTACTTTCCCCACATTTGTGCATTCATGATGTTTCTCTGTCTTCCATTCATTTAAATCCATCAGCCCTGTTTATACTAACCAAAGACACCAATACATTTGCTTAAGTTGAAGTTAAAACATGAATTAAAGTTCACTAACTTCCAATGTGTGTGGCTAGCTAGCTCTGCTGCAAGGGATGGATGTTGCAACAGTGCGGTTCTTTGCCGTACCCAGTTGTAGCTGAGCACATTAACATGTGATAGCAATACTCTTTGGAGAACAACTATGTTGGTTCAAATCCCAGTATCAACATATTTTTTCTTTCTTTCTTTTACCTTTTTTTTTTTTTTGGGATATGTTGTAAACTCACAAACACTAAATTAAACTGTGCAGTAACATATCTTTTATTTAATGATATGTTTCAAAATTTAGCTGTGCTCCATTGGTAAGGCTAGAAATGCGAGTGATACAGATATTTCTGTTATTTGACTGTAATTATTATTTTTTTTACTCAAATTCTGATTTAGAGGGTTCGTGTTTGAATGGGACTTAGACCAGGCATGTGAAACTTATTGGTGCTTGCAGGCCATAGTGGTTCAAGAGTCTAACATTGGGCCACACAATTTGAAAACAGAATTGTTGAGTGTATGATTGGTGTGCTTGGGAGGTATCTAGACTGAAGGTGGTTTTACTTTCGCCCTAGTTTCAGGGCTGGGGTGGGGGGAATGAAGTACATTGGAACAGATGCAGCTCAATTTTGGCTTTCCAAACAAGTACATAATTCTTGATTTCAAACTTTCGCCGTGCACTGAATGTTGTATGCTTTCTTTTGGGTGATTCCCCGGCGTCTGAAATTTATATGCCGATGTTTCGGAACACTGTCTGTTCCATCTTCATAGGCAGGTAGGTGCATGTAGAATGAACCAGTCTGAGAGCAATGTTGGGGTATTATACGGGAAAAGGTTTGGCTTGGAAATTGTCTGAGCCATTAGGATGGGGGGGGGGTTTCAGAGAACAGGACACAAAACTCCTCTTGGCTAAGACTGGTTACATGGATCATCTCATC
>JGI20166J26741_11473363_pt1 | contig 13125 bp, 14 predicted proteins | sample TergutCu122P5_FD_26741 | JGI IMG/M metagenome (IMG submission 26741)
CCATCCAGTTTTTCTTCGGTCTTCCTCGTGCTCCCTTTTGTTTCGGCATCCACTTCAATGCTATTTTGGGCAGTCTTTCTTCTGCCATTCTTTGAACATGCGTAAATCATAAAGGCATAAATCAAAAATGGTATTCCCGTAAGAAATAATGGAATAGGTAGGGGTTAGAATAATACAGCACAGACAACCAAAGGGCAATAGAACTAAATTAAGAAGTTGTGTGTACTGGCAAAGGGTGTTACATCAGAAAAGCATAAAAACAGGTAGGGTATAAAACAAGGGCTATGTGTACATGAATTGTGAATAAAAGCAAAATTGTTGAGAAGAGTATTTTGTTTTAAGAAAGAGGAAGAGACTGATGCATAAAATTACACAAAGAAAAATTACATAATGACCAGTAAATAATGTTATTAAAGTGGTATATTCAAGTAGGATGCTGTTATTGCTGTGAAATTTGCAGGGTTTAACATGGCCAGCTATGTATGCAATGGTTGGCCATTGGATACCAGCCATTGAAAGAAGTCGCTTCATGTCTTCTTTTCAAGGTGAGGATAAACCAGAAATATTTACAGTAACTTGATCCTGTTACAGAGTTCATGAACATGTATATTATAATTCTGCACAGCACTTAAAATTAACTTGCATGTAACTGATCAGCCTTACTTGACAGTATAGAATTGTACTCTTTTTTCCTGAGAGATCACTTTCAAAAATCTCCCTGTAGGGTGAGATGTATTACATGTTTTTTGTTATGGATATTTACTTTTCATTTTTTGTCATTTCTTTTATTTCCGATTACACAAAAATTATATGTTGTAATGTAAAGTCATTGGAATAAGTTGAATTGATGGTAACGTGTTGTGTGTATCCAGCAGGTGCCAAAATAGGCAAATGCAGGATGAACCTTTCTGGCATTTGTGATGAGTTTTTCCCCATTTCTTCAGGCAAATAGAAATCTAATACATACATTGGCTAGGCCATGAGGTGTTGTCACATGTGCCTTCCAGTCGTCCACAGTAGTCTTCCCATAAGTCATTTCATGCTAAACCAACTTCAGAATTAGATATGCACTCTTCAGCAGTAAACCAGTTGTAGTAGCTGTGTATGGAAAAATAACATAATGTGTGAATAAATGGGTATTTCATATAAAGAATAATAATAAATGCTGAAATAAAAATTTCTTGATTTATTCTACACTCTTATAATTTGTGTATGTGTGTCTGTGTGGCAGGTTTCAGTTTTGGAATTGGACTGACATACCCACTGTGTGGGTTCTTGATTGCACACTTTGGATGGCGAGTTGTGTTCTATGTGACGGGAAGTGTGGGTATTCTCTGGTGCTTAATATGGTGGCTGCTTGCTTTTGATACACCGGCTCAACATCCTCGCATTACTGCTAGTGAACGGCAATACATTGAAACAAATGTTGGAAATACAGTCGTAGGTGAAAAGGTTGGTAAATGTTGATTAATGACAAGCATATTGTGTTTATTAGACAGATTGTTTTCAATGAGCAGATGGACAAGGGAATGCAAGCTTCAAACCCATCAATTATGTAAATGAATTTTATGAAGTCAAGAACAAGATCTTTTTCAAAATGAGTGTGGGAAGCTGTGCATGTATTAACATATGTTCTAAAAGTGAATCACTTGCAGTTACTCCCACCACAGTCATTTAGTTAGTACCAGTGTACTGCATAAAATTTTTCCTGACCTTTTGGTAAATATATGCTGTGACAAAAATTCCTGCAAATGAAGTGTGTTTGCATATTTTTTAGTTGTGCGTGACCTTCTCCTTTACATGAGGCATTAAAATTCAATTTGAGCCACATACAAATTTGAATAGTATGCAGCAAAATTAAATGTGTCTTAACAGCATTTATGTTAGATTACCCAGTACCAAATTTAATTAATTATGTTTGGGTATGTTATATGCAGCAAGCATGTAAGTTTACAGGACAAACACAACATCTTGTTTGTGCATTCACCTTTCAAGTCTGTAAATCTGAGTTCATATAGATCACCAAATTAAAAAATGATATATTTGCAGAATAAGTTGTCTGTAATTTTCTAATGTATGGTATTCAAAGGTACATCTCCCATAATAAAAGAAGGTTACTGCATCTCTTCACCGAAGTTGACCTGTAATCATTAAATGAGACTCTTTTTTCCCCCCATATAAGTTATGTATAAATGTGTAAGGTACTGTATTTGAAGATTTATCCTGTATTCACACTCGCAGACTTCGCCAAATTTTCCTGTTCCAAAATATATAACCTGGATTTAATGACACATATCCTCTGTTGTTATAGTTCCATGATAATTTAGAGTAAGGATGGGTCATATGTGAGTCTTCACAAAGTTTTTATTGGCCATGAAGCAATGTAAATTCCATTAACTGCATTAATTTGCCATAGTAACAAGATACTTTAAATGGATTTTATGACAGTTTATTTGCACTTTAGATTATTTGGTTTCTGGAATTTGTTCATCAATCGGTTTTCTGAAAAGGTCACAATTACATTATTTTTACTTCCCAGATTCACATTAAAAGTTTCGGGATTATCTATATTATTTAGTGAATATTATCTGCCTTTTCAGTGGAACATGTAGATTTATCTACATTGCCAAAGAACTTTTGTGTGTATGTTATGTAGAGTTCTCTAACTATATGATTTGTTTTCCTTTCCATCTTTCTACCATCTCCTCTCCTGTTCTGATTGTTTTTCCATTGCCTTTTTTTCTCATTAGTTATATACATTTTGACTTTTTTTCCTTCCAGTTAGACTTTGATGTGTGTAAATTTTGGTTTAGTTCAAACTTCATTTTGTTTGTCCTTTTCGTCCCGGAGTATGTTTTTCTTGTTTCAGGGTTTGGTTGTTCCATGGCATTCCATTTTAACATCACTACCTGCCTGGTCCATTGCTATAACAACGTTTGGACGCATTTGGATTCATTATACTTTCATCATTCCTGGGCCCATGTACATGAAGACAGTTCTTGGATTCAGTATACAGAAGGTATTAGAAGGCCAAACAATTGCTGATTCTCTGATAATATCAGTTCAGCCACCACTCTTCTGTTCATGCATCTGTCTCCCTTAAGATCCATCATCTTGTTCACCATTTAAAGCCTACTGGTTACTATATGTACCACCAGGTTTAACATTCTAAAATTCTGCATGCTGATTACCTTGCATTTATGTGTTTTGTGTGGCTGTCAAAAGAAACAGTACCTTTTTCCCTATAGATCATTAGCAGATTGATTTTTATAACGGAAGCGGAGAGAGTTTACTGCACGATACGCACTGAGGCCTTTTATAAAACAGATATGTTTCGTCCTTAAAGGGTTAATCATCCTGCTGATATTTCAAGGAGGGTTTCCATCAAGAGTCTTTGTACGTTTTTTGCTTATTATGTTTCAGCCTTGTACATGTCATTTCCCTAATGACATTGGGTAAATCTATAAAAGAAATGAAGTTCCTATCATGTACTTTATTCCATACATACCTTGTAGTTACGATATGCATTATTGTTCTTGTCGACTGCCTTGCACTTTTGTTTGTAACAGATGTGTTTTGACACAACCCAGTATCATCAACAATAGTTTACAGTGGAAGTGCAAGGCAGTGGATAAGAAAAATAATGTACATTCCTGTCATACACTTGTATTGTAATGTGCCCAGTTGTTTTTGATATTGTATTTCCCATTTAGAGTGGGTCTTGTTATTTTTAAAATGGTATTCTGTTTAATAGAGCTACTCTAGGAGTTACCTAGGAAATTCCATGTGAAGCGTCCTCTTTGTCTTTTCACCCAAGTTTCACTTCCATAGCGTGTTGCATTATGTAGCTTTAGTACAGCATCTGTATAATCTTTTTTGAAATTCTTGTTCATTTTCCATTTAATTGGGAAAAAATACTTTTTGAATTGTTATTTTGTAATATACACTCTTGCTGCATTTTTCTGCATCAGTAAATGTTACATAATATATTGTATTTGATGGTTACTGTACATTTAAAACGTAGTTACTGTTCCTTCCTTGGCTTTTATTGTAGGTTGTGAAATTTTTTTTGGTCAGCTAGTGTTAACAATTGCTTTGAATGAAAGGGTTTAAAAATGAATGACATAAAATTCTAAATCTGTGTCTACATACTTGCAGTTTTATAACACCAGGAAAACAGCACAGAGCATGTTTTTGACAAAGGATTTCAAAGCCCTCTGATTGTACAAAGATCCAGTATTGACAGCAGATACCTGGTCCCTCCCTCACTCTTAAGAAGAACCAGTTGAGGGGCAACCATGTTATTCCCTCCAACTCAGGCATTCATATCATTCATTATGAAAGTCAGGTTCCCAGAATGTACAACCCCCATTACTTTCTGTTTGTATAAATGGGTATTACATTGAGTTGCATGTATGCTGTACGGAGCGTTTATGAAATATGTGGTGTCAGTCTGGAGAGCATGTCTGTGCACACACTGTGAAAAGTGTTGAAATAAACATAAGTCCTTTGGCACTTATCTTCAAGTGTGGGCGTATTTAATTTTTAAAGGGAAGGATGAATGGTAACAGTGTAAACCTCCCATCAGGGAGGTGTTTATTAACAAATCACTGATACCCAGTGTTTACAAATTACTATTTTGACAACAGATTACCCAAGATGCTCGTAAGTTTTGTTCATGTGCTTACCCATGGCAAAGTGTACATCTCTTTATGGATTGGCATGTATGCTGTTGTGTAGGTTGCGGCCTCTGTGACAAGTTGGTCACTTGTTCAGAGGACTCCTACCAGGTGTGTGTATTTGTGTGTGGTCTAGAAACCTCTACAATGAGATGGCTTATACCCAAGTTAAGCTGTTGCCCCACAAAAAGTATAGGCCAGTGTACATGCCGCAAATACTGCATAGTGAAAATGGAGGGAAATGTGTGCTACAACAAGATCACATAGAAAACAATAATTGGTTAGGTACCCACATTTGTTGCAAGTTACTTGTCATTGTCCTTCAGATATTCAGTGAAGAATTCAAATTCATTTCAGAATGGCTTGATGTCTGGAGCACCGTTTCTGTGCAGCTATGTTTCGTCTGTCCTCTTCTGTTACCTGGCAGATGTTCTCGTTAACAGCAAGCTTCTCACCCTGACAAATGTTCGCAAGCTGTTTACTGCCATGTGTAAGTACCACTGTGTAATGCTAACTTGAAAGTTTTCTTTTAAAATTACCTACTTTGTTGCCTATTAATTAATATTTCAGTGACATAAGAAGATGGAACATCAGCTCTACTTTTTTGTTGTGTTACAAGCCAAAGGGTCTGTTATAGCACAAGATGTGGTTGCTTTGTCACTATCACAGTCTGTGTTGACTAAAATTTTGAAGATGGAGAAATATGAAAATTAAGAAAGTAAAGTACCAACCGAGATGAAACGCTTGGTTCTGACATTCATTACAAGAAAAGATTGGGGGGGGGTTCGTGGTGGTGAGAGGAGTGGGGTGGGTTGCAGGTAAGGAAGCATATCCTGACCAAACCATAAACATAATTCTTAAATGCTACTATCACCAAGTTTAGTGTTGGTAGTACTTTTGGTGTACATAGTTTTATGCCTTTATTTTCCTTCTGCCCTCAAGCTACTTATATCAGCAAATCACATGGTTTGGTAGCTTCTGCTTCTTGCTAATGTGTAATTGTCAAGAGTGATTGGTAAATGAAAATTTGATGTGTTACTTTAGAGCTATACTTGTGCATTATATTAATAGCCATATACCATACATATTGGCAACAGTACAAAATTCATAGTGTCTTTGAGTGTTGCAACTGGAAGCGGAAAACAGAAAAGTTGCATTTGTATGTCACACAGGACATACTGAACTTCAGCTCTTTATAATATTTAATAGTGAACAGAATACAAGGCTGCACTGTGGCAGAACGCCATATTATATCCATGTTTTCATATGTCATAATAGCACACTTTCACTACAGATGTTTTAGTTATATGGCACCAAGTTTGTTCAACTTTTAAAACTGAACCCTTGCAATGTTAAGGTTTGCATTTATGCTTTTTACTTTGGAATTCTTTTAAGCCTTGGCCATGAGACAAGTGATCCTGTGGAGGATTGGTGCTGAAGGGATGCACGGTCTGTTTATCATTCACAGCAAATAACAGGATAGGCTGTGACCACTGAATCAGCATCCTTCCCCCTGAACTCACTGATTGGGCCTGTGTATCAGAAGTGCTCTGGACATACAGCGCTGTTGGTTGTGTTAGTAACTGCTGTAACTGAGGCTTCTCATAGTTTTCCTCAGTTTCTCCAACTGATTATATCATACCGTCCTGATTTGTGGGTTTGTGCTTGAGGTTTTTCACTTATTCATAGAAAAGTAATTGTGAGAATTTTCATGCATTGTGATGTACATCTTTCACTGACGTGCTGTAATGCCTACATTGGCATGTCGAGTAATACACAAGATGCTCATTTCCGAGTTTCTATAACTTACGTGTTGCTCTCTTTCTTTAGTTATGTCTGGAAATTGTGATTTACATGCTGATGAGGTTCTGAGTGTAAAAGGAAAGTGATATCCCTATTAGAAAAGGTGGAGGTGTTGTGTAGGTTAGACAATGGAATGAACATTGCTGTGGTTGGATGTGGTCATGGTGCAAAATAACCGACAATTTGTGTCATCAAGAACTAAGGACATATTCAAGGGAAGTGTTAGGATTATTACTGCATTGACCGAAAATTTCTTATGTAAGTTATGACCCCTCGGCTGAAATGATGGATAGGGCATTTTGTGTGTGTGCGTGCGCGCGCATGGTTGTAACCTTTGTTTCATATTGGGGCCTCGGGGTCCATTACTGCTCTTCGTGTGATCTCAATCTTCTGATTGGCTGTTCCCACATTCTGCTGCCTTCCTGTGCCTGTTTAGCCCAATACTTTTACATCATCAGCCAAGATATTCCTTGCTATGTAACTTTGCCAGGCTGTAAACATTTATTATGATGTAATGCTCTGTCTTTTCTGCTAACACAATTAGTTGAATGAACCAAGACATGTTATCAGTTGGCAGTGAATGAAATTAATTTTTTCAGCCCAGATTGTGCCCGGCTTGTTGATTCTGGCTATTGGTTACTTGGGTTGCAACATCACGTTGGTACTCATCGCTTGGTTCTTCGCAGTTACTCTGATTACAGCTTCATATGCTGGTGCTATGGCCAGTGTTGTTGACATAGCCCCAAATCTTGCTGGTAAGGAAAGTGGGTTTGCATATTATGACTTCTTAGCACACATCCATTTGTAAAGAGAGATAAGCTTACAGTATTATTAGGTCTGTTTCACTTGCTGGTAGTTCTTGAATAAACTGAAACTTCATGAAGTTTAGTATGAGCATAATGTTAGTAGAAGGCGTGCCTTTTATTTCCCTAGCATCTATAATGCCAGTAAGGTGAATGTTAATACATAAAATGTTTGTAAGTAATGGTTTTGTTCAGTGCAAATAATATTGCAGTTCAACTTTGTAGGGCTCTGATGATGATGTGACTTTCTGAAGTGATTTTTTTTCTTTCTTTCTTTCTTTCTTTCTTTCTTTCTTTGTCCCTTGTCTCTTGTCTATTTTTCAGTGTAGTGCTGTGTTTTTGAAGCTGTTTCTGCTTCCATCCTTAGGTAAAGGAAAGCACCTAATCTGGTGGACCCCTTAGAGACCCCATAGAAAGCTCTTTTTATAAGGGGTCCACCAGATTAGATGGTTTCCTTTACTTGGAGACAGAAGCAGAGCCTGCTTCCAAAACGTTGTACTATGTTGAAAGTGGACAAAGTCCAAAGGCAGAAGATAATGTCAATATTGCAGTTGTGCAGAATGTATATGTAACTTTCAGTTTCACAGCCATCAGTAATGAATCATTTTAGTCAGGTGTGTGAAATTGAGAATGAGGTAAAATGTAATCATACCACAGACACTAGTGTTCCTTATCAGATGTTTCATACTTCAGAGTGGTAAAGGACTTTTGATGTTGTGTTGAACAATTTTAACCATTCTGAATATGTGCTAGTGGAAAGTATGCAAATAACTACTAATTTGTATGATTATTAAGTTATTATTGGTGGTGGCTTTACTTCTTCATTTGAGATGCTCTGAGGAAATTATGCATATATAACTTTTTTGTAGAACGCAATATTTATAAGAATTTGGTCCTCCAGTGTTAAGCTTCTGCACTGCAAAGTGTGGAATGCTTGTTATAATTGTAACTAATGTTTCAACACAGGTCCAGTCTTGGCTTTTGCCCAGACCATACATATGACTGCAAGTTTCCTGTCTCCAATAGCTGCTGGAATTCTCCTACAAGAGAGTGGTGTAAGTTTAAACTTCACTTATTCCAAGATATTAGTGTGTGGTTGTTTTGGCCCAGTTGCATCCCCCCAGTGTTCATATTTAAGCTTTTAATGAGTTTTGACTTGTTTTGGTGTCCGTGTCAGGGCCTTGTTAGTAAATGTTACTGTGTTGCACTACATTCAGAGATACGAACGGTTGAAGTTATTCTTTGGTCTTCTGCTACAGACATGCCTTCTTATACACTTTTGCATGTATTTTTCTAAATGAAATTTACAAAGGATAGTAGACAGTACGTGAACTTTGGAGTATAAGTGTGTATCCCAGGTCTTATAGTTTGAGGAAAAAAAAATAAAGTGTAAGATGTTGATAACCCTGACTCTGCCTGCCAGAACAAGGCTTTCATTCTCACAATACTGTTATCCTTCTTCCAAGATCGATTGAAACACACGCACAAAAAGTCAAACTTAAATGCATAATAAACAACAAAAGAATAGACTCCAACTAAAGAAACCAGACTGAGAAACAAGCACATAGCATTGTGTTCTTACCTCCTGGGATTGCACCAGGAACCAGGCTTGTTCAAGAGTGGTATGTTATTGGTAAGCACCAGTTTGCCAAGTATGCAATCCCCCTTTCCTTCCTGACCAGTGACATACACTCACACACCTATGGAGTGGAGGTACAGGAGAAAAGAATAGAGATTTGCCAAACTGTGTGCCTTGCATGGCCATGCTAAAGTGATATGCAGGTACCGTGATGCAAATTCTTGGATGTATTTCATATCATCATATATAATGTATTGTGAATTGCATACATATGTGAGGTCTGACACAAAAATAATGAGACTGATGCTGTAACTATTTTTATTTACATAATTCAAAAAATCACTTAGGATCACCCTCAGAGTAGTCCCTTTCTGAGTTTAAATGCAGCTGCATATTATGCTGTTACTGTTCAGAACAGTGGTGCAGAACATTTTCTGTAAGCATGTTCAGGAGATCTGTTGTTTTTGCTTTCACCTCATTTACCAACACACAATTAGTAATTGGAGCATGGATTTGATCTATGGAAAAGGGAGGAAGTCACAGGGTGCAAGATCGGGTAAATAAGGGGGTGAGCAAACACAGTGATGTGTGTATTGGCTACGAACTGCTTTACAGACAGAGTGTTATAGGGTGGCACGTCCTGATACAAAATCCACCCATTTCCCGCACAGTCCTGGCTGTTCCCTTTTTTACTCCATGCAGTTTAATCAGGATTTCAATATAGTAGTGTTGACATTCTGTCCACTGGGAACCCACTGTGCTATCACATTACCCTGGATATCAAAAGAAACAACCAGCATGGCCTTGAACTTCGAATGACCCATGTGACCTTGTTTGCTCTTGGTGAGTTTTATGACTTCATTGCATTGATTGTCATTTTGCTTCCGGGCATATGTAAATATCCATCACAAGTAATTACAGATTTCAACAAATCCAGTTCATTCTGAGTGCGTTGCAAAAGGTCAGAACAGATATTCTCTCCCCCCCCAGACCTATTTCATGTTCATTTCATCTGTTAAAGTGCATCACTTTCCCTGTCTAAACTAACCATCTCGGCTATTGCTGAATACCCAACCTGTAGTCTTTTTGAATCACATCTTGCACTTTTGTAGTGTTAGCAGTCACTGGTTTGCATGGATAACTTGGGTGGTCATCATTTTTCATACTTCCCTGCCTTCCTGAAAATCGTTTGTGCCATTCAAAAACGTGTGGTTGAAACATACAGTCCTCACTTGTCAGCTGCAGTCGGTAATTGAAAAGTTTCCATCTTAGATTTCGTAAGTTAGAAGAGAAACTTTATGTTAACTTGTTGCTTACTTTTTGAATCAGACATTTTCCGACTGAGTATACTGAACAATATGAAACTTGTCACACTGAGCACATACTTCATAGTCGAATATTATCTGTTTATTTTTGCCCTTCCACTGTTGGTTCGCGAGTTACAGAGTCAGTCTCATTATTTTTTGTCAGACCTCATATGCTGTAGTTCTGAACCATTTGAAGTCTGTTGTCTGAATAATATACAGTGAACACAATTCTGTCCAGTATCAGGACCACTTGGTTAATGCTGTGTAGGGAAATAATCACTGTATACTTAATAGAAATACACTATGTGCATAAAATTTTGAATTTCTAAATATTACAGCACATGGTAACAGCAGGTACCTTTTGGCTTGAGTTGTTTAATTAGAATAATAATCCTCCACTGAAGTAAAAATATTCTGACCTCTGAGTGAGAGGGGACAGGGGTGGGGGCAGGTGGATGGGGGATGAAAGTAGACAGGAATTTTGTAATTTGTACACTTTACCAAGTACAAGGGAATCACATCAAGAAGGATGAATAAACAGAATGCATGGGAGAGACAATAAATGCATACAGAATTCTGTACAAGATTGGAAATGTACATGTAGCGTAACATTGAGGTATTTTTGTTATGTTCCCTTGTAGAACACTTTATTTATATGCCTTGGTGGATTTTTTTGTACGCTGCATTGTATCATTGATGGTCACAAAGTTTCACCTAGTCAAATTATTTTGTACTTGTTAACTTGTAAACAATATTTATACATAACTTGTTCATGTATTAATCTACGTCCATACTATATTTCATATTCCATGACACAAGTAAATGTGAAGCTCGCTCTGTAACACACTTTGAAGGCCCAGAGGGTGAGTAGGTTACAGCTCTACTCTTTCTTTAACCTTGTCGCTAGATGGGGTGGATGGTCGCCACACCCCGTCCACTTTATTTCCAGGAAAGAGACGCAGCATGCATTGTACAAGAGCTGGGTGGGCCCCAGTGCTGGTCAGGATTGGTGCGTAAAATCTTGTGCCCACAGGGATTTGATCCCCAGACCATCCTGACCATCAAGCAGTAAATAATATGATTGCTTATTTGTATTTTCCTTATTAATTCAGCATTAAGATGGCATGAAAAAGAAAACCAGTAACAGCATAAGGAACATGATACAACAACATGGAAACTGTGCCATTGGATTATCATTTCATACCCAAACAAATTGCATCTTTGTGGTGGCATGCTGTGTTTGTGCCCATAACTGTTCCTTTGTTGTTTCTGGTTCTGCCATATTTCTTGTTCTTTGCTATACAACTGTGAGAAAACTGGCATTCTATGTAGGTTTTCACATGAAGTGATTATTTTGTCTGACATTATCCAAATTTGAATTTTATTGACATTTTAGTAAAACCTTCCAGTATAAAATTTCACAAAAAATGTTTTGGTGGAAGTCCAGTCATTCCATGCAGGTGGGTGGACAGATGACAGAATTGGCTGTTGCTTTTCACATTACTTTGTTAACACACCAAAAAACATGATAGAATAATATATCAAGGGTAACCTGGACAGAGAAGAAAATTATATTGAAGTGGCTCTTTAACGAGTAGGGTGTGGGGTGTGAACTAAATTTGTCTTTCTTGGGATAGAATCTAGTGGTGGGCTCTAACAAACATAGTAATTAACCTTCAGGTTCTGTAAAAGGTTTGGAGTTCTTGGACCAGGTGAGCAGCTGTCTGTTTGTCAGGGAGGACTCAACTCCATGGACCGAGCAAGCTGACTGAACAAACCAACCCCCTCACCTGTCTGTATGTCATTTCTATTCCTTTCCTCTCATGTTGGCCAGTTTACTTGTTTTTGCTGTCTCAAATTGTCTTGCATGTAATGTACATTGAGTCAGTTATTTGTACTTCACAGCATACACTGGAGCAGTGGCAGAAAGTGTTCTGGTTGTCTGCAGTGGTAAGTTGTGGAACATACATCTTCTTTCAAGCATTTGGGACAGCAGACATTCAGGCCTGGAATTACCCCCAGCAGAAGATCCCTGTTGACTTAATCCAAACACTGCAGCCACTGAACTGCAAACAAAATGGAACAGCAGTTAAAGATAGTGGTGAAGAAATGGAAGACTGACAACGTGGACATGTATATTGGCCTTCACTTCAATTCCTGGTAGGATCAGCTTACAGTGTAAGGTCTTTAGAGGGAAAGGTTGTTAGACTTACCTTGTAACTGTGATGGGAAGGACTGTAAGGGATGGAGGAAGTGCCTTAATATAGGGAAAACCATGTCTGCTAAGATGATCTCTAGTAAAGGTCTGTATTTTTCCTATGCATTTTGAACGTGTTTGTTGCCCATGTGAATGCATGCACAAAATGGTGATAGTCAAGACACCTAAGTGTATGCATGAAAAAAAAAAAAGCTTCTGTCAAATTTAACTCTTTGCCATGTCTTGTGCAGTACAACTAACTGCATAGTGCAAGGTGTTTCTTAAAAAACTGATAATTACACAATTGTTAAAGAAGTTCTTTGATTGTATGAATTCTGGGGGTTTTTTACTTCCTTCAGTATTGGACACTATGTCTTCAACCAGTTTAATCCACTCTGCATCTTCACTCTGTTTCTCGAAGATCTTGTCAAAGATCTGTTTTAATATTAACCTCAGATATGTTCTCATTTATGTGGGTCTCCACCCGTAAGGTTTTGCATTTTAAATGACGTATTTATATCATGCCCCCCCCCCAGTACATGCTACTTGTCATAGACATATCATCCTTGATTTAATTATGCCACTGCTTACGTAACATTCATCACCATAACTGTCCTGTGCTGTACCTAGCATACTGAAAAATGGTGCAAGAAATAGTTTTTTGATGTAGAATTACATCTTTATGTTCGGGGGGTCTGTACGGCAAATCTGTGACGTCAGCGTAACGCAACCACCATTGCGCAATATGGCAGCCGAG
>JGI20166J26741_11473474_pt1 | contig 13124 bp, 6 predicted proteins | sample TergutCu122P5_FD_26741 | JGI IMG/M metagenome (IMG submission 26741)
TACCCGCAAAAGTTGGCACTACTTCGCCGACCGGCGGCGGCCGCTCTGTCGGTATAGTTCGCTCGCGGACTAAGGCCACGGAGTTTAGTTTAGTTTATATATATATAGATATACATATATATATATATATGAGTAGCTGCATCGTGAGCCAGACGCATATGTGGAGATACAAAAATAATAGCTGTGTTACCTCACCCGTTACGAGCCAGTGTTTTGATTTGATACAATATACCTGTGCTTAAGTTTTCGGCAATAGTAACAGACATTCATATGTAAACTGCTGAATTTGTCAGATTTTACACTTATGACTACATTTTCCTTAATATTTAGCTGCTCATAAAGTAAGATCATGTTCTCGCTTATTTTTAATGCAGTTACAATTTCAATTAACTTACTAACTTCGGCGTCGAAAATAGTTTTTATCCTTTTGGTCTCAGTATGGCTGTATGGTGTTATTTAGATACCGAAAATTTTCTTTTCACTCATTGAAATTAACTTACATGAAACAAAACAACAAATTTTGGTAAAAATATATACTACATGATAATTAATTTACTTAAGAAGTAACGTCGATAACTTCCCGCAAAAGAATCAAATTCCTTACAGGGAATCATTTCGGCAGCTCTCCTTCATATTTGGAGGAATATGACACATATTTGATTTGGAACAGCATTTCTCTAAGACTTCAGAATTTCGAGATAATTAAACAAACGTGGCATTTGCTGTACTACAATTTGAGTATATTTGCTCATTTGTTTAAACTTTTTTTTGGAAGGGACCTTGGAACATCTGCCTCACTGTAGCAAGATCTAGCAAAGTATTGCCAGTGTGACATAATTCTTACGCTATTCATATACATGTTCGCTCCCACATCTAATATTAATTGCCATATCTAATATTAATTTTCTTATTTCATTACCTTCAGCTCTGCGTTATTTCACAGAATACAACATTTAATTACAAACACAGACGTTACTCTTTCGCACACACACACACCCTGTGTCTCTCTCGTCTACGCTATTGAGCATTCTCGGCGAATTTTCTAACTTCCAAGCCGTAAACACAGATCTACGAGCAACTATAAAATAGGAATCCCATACTACGCAATAACCGCCCCTTGCGTTTGTCAGATATCGTATTATGTCGATTCTAGCAGGTTCCATCTTTGAATCGAATTCGAAATTCAAAAGAGAACTGAAGATAAATATGGATCGGATATGACAAGAAAATGAAAGTAGCATTGTTGACAAGAATAACTGCTGATGGTATGTCTTTGCGTATGACAATGCGTTAAAATTTAATTATCAGTTTAATATTAATATTTCGCGACGGACTCAGACCGCTTTAGAATACTGGTCATCCGCGAGGTACAGTAACACTACCAACGGTAGTAACGCTGCACACAAAGTTGAAATAACGTAGCCCTGCAGCGGAACAACGTTATCACGCCGGCTGATGACAGCCGGCAAATAATAGTTATAGTTTTTTTTTTTTGCTTGAGACATTCCGTTGTGTTAAACTTTACAAGGTGGTACTTCATTACCATCAATACAACTAATAGTTGTGTTATTATTAGAGAAGACATCCACTTTTTTTTTATATGTAGTAAATTTGTGTTGATCATACTTAAGTAATGCTTTGCATCATTAATAGCCTTAGGTCTGTTGCATGTTCCCCTCTGTGTGAACATACTGGTCTACAAGTTAAGTAATATGTGATTCTATTTCGGTATGAAGTTTTCTTATATCCTACGCCAGTTAAATGATGTCTTCTACTTTTTTCTTGCAGCCCAATAAAATATTGATAATCTCCACCATCTATCACGGTTATTGACATTGCACAGGGCATGTGACAGGCTTTGACATCATATCGCTATGATGCGACAATTATTATTTAATATTTAAGCATAATATGGTAAATGATCTACCATGCATTATTTGCGCAAAGTGTATTATACACGTGTGACAGGATGGTCACATATCAGTCTCTCTGTCTGTTCGCACGTTTAATCCTCGCACAGAATGGTCACTATATAGGGCCTAACTTATTAACTACATTTTCTTCAACGCTGAGTTATATATGGGGTTAGTGTAATTCGTAAACTAGGCAGCGATAATTCCACTAAACAGCAACAACCATTTGGTCTATAAAATATAAATATCTTACATTTATTATGAGGTAGAAACTGAGTATTTAAATAAAATTCAGTTGAATGTAATACTTCAGAAGGCTTGTTTCTGGAACTGCCTAACAGAGTTCGAGGGAAATGAAGTAGGAAAACTAAAACGAAAGCTATAGAAGAAATTTGAATGAGATTCGTACACATTCTTATACATTCTCTCGTTCACATAATTCCATAATTCGCAACAAGTCTCAACAGATTCTCAAAGCACTTCATCTACCGACACATGAACATGGTTACGTACAAACTATACTGCTGGTTTAACTATAACATAACCTACAGAATTACGGTTTCTTAATTTCTTTCCCGATTTTTCAGTTCTGTCTGTCTTTGTAGCCATAGCCTATTTTACATTCATTGCACGGTAACACAGAACCATACAACATGTCCGTCTATCCGTCCACATATCGAACTTTTCAATAAAGTTTTAAGCAAATGAAGACTTTTCATAAAACTTTGTGTGGAAATCATAGTAGTAGATGTGGTTTCAACTTTTTGGTCTTCAAACTTTTCCCTGTGCTAGTCATGTAGAAGGGCCGGTAAATACTGAATAGAGTCCTCGCAGAACCCCAGTGCCGATCTTAATGTTTCAAAGGATATTTGGAATTTTTGCATCTGCCGAAAATCTAACCACAACAAATTAGATCGTCCAGCCTATAGCCTAGTTAGTATGCCCGCTGAGCTCTTACGGCTCACATTTTGTTCTGTTAATCCTGTAACATCAATAATAACAGCACAGGATGTTCGAATTTACGGTGCGAACGGATTTCTTTCTTTATTTTATGAGTATATATTTTTACTATTTTACTTCTGGATAATTTTCTAAAGCCCATCACATTAGATAAAGTAAGAAAATAAAAACAGAATTTCGTAAATCTGTCCGTGACTTTTACTCGCAAAAACAAAATTTTGGCTGGTTTACGCAGTCCCGTATGAAGGTTTATGTATGTACGTACAAATTTCTCACTACATAGCATACTCATTCGATACAGAGTATTAGGAAGAACAAAATACGCAATACAGGATAATTAACAGATGCCGCGACGACCTACCTCTCTTTGTCGTGACGGTGTCTGGCTGACTATCCCACAGTCTGCTTCAGTACGATTCATCAACAATCCTTTCACGTTCAAAAAATCGGAGTCTGGTGTGCGGCATCTGCAACGCGAATTGTGGGTCCCATATTTTTTGAAACAACAGTGAACAGTCGTGTGTATATGGGAATCTTTGAGAAATTCTACGCAAAACTGACGCCCCATGAACGCGAGTACGCCATCTTTCAACAGGATGGAGCGACCTGTCACACTTCTTGCGAGTCGCTGTCTCGAATTCACGACATATTCACAGAAGAACGAATTGTCACTAAAGGTTTGAGGCCGCCGCGATCGCCGGATCTATCCACTTGCGACTTTTATCTGTGGGGCAATTTGAAGGAAAAGTATATACAAATAACCCAAAAACACTGGAAGAACTGAAGTAAAATATTCGAACTGAAATTCGAAGAATTGACACCGCTGAGTTGCATCGCGTGTATCACAATATGCTGCAGCGTGCACAAAAGTGCATTGACGTACAAGGAGATCATTTTCAGCACCTTCTTTGACCAGTAAGTACTTTGCATTTGCATTTGTTTAATTTCCTGTACAGAGTCCGAGACCTACGCCCACGTTGTTCTACGAGACGGCTGGCCGGTTTTTCGTGCGCCATTCTGTAGTTGTGACTTAAGTGTGCAGGGTTGGTTGAGCTTGTGTTCCTCTATTACTATATGTGCTCCTTCGTCACTTTATGTGGTCCCTTCAAAATGTACTTGGGTTTTCTGTTAACTTGTCGTATAGTTAAGCCTCGTGTTGACGTTATTTGATGTGGTTATGGTTGGTTTTCGGAGCGCGTTAATACTGTCGTTGGTTGTTCTGATATTAGCGTTACGTCCTAATGGCTGCCTTATGGGTCGCGTTGGCGTTCTATCATCGCGACCCATAAAGGAACCATTAGGACGTAACGCTAACATCAGAACAACCAACGACAGCATTAACCTTCTCCGAAAACCAACCATAAACACGTAAAATAAAGTCAACACGAGGCTTAACTATACGACAAGTTAAGGGAAGATCCCAGTACATATTGGACGAACCACATAAAGAGACGAAGGAGCATTCACAGTGATAGAGGAACACACGCTCAACCAACCCTGCACACGTAAGTCACAACTATGTATTATTATCATTTTATAGTGAATAACCTGCCCAAATAAAGCACAACTTAACATTCCATCATAATTTCAGGAACAAATATAGAGTACCATACTCATTTCAAGCTCTAGAAAACACACGTACCACAAACCAAAAAGACAACAAAGCAAGACGTGCATCTAGAACACAGGGCATAATACAGGCATCCAAATACGGTAGTAGAACACCACATCCAAAGTGGCACAGCTAGAAGTAAAAATACAGATCTCAGCGTCATAAATACGGCATTCCCAGTTTCTACCTTATTTGACCAACATAAACGTTTTATGTTTTTAAGTATTTTACCTCTGTTAACATGATGGGATCACAACATGCATAGCATTTTATGTACTCACCTGTAAAAGAAGGCCTGAAGATGACCTGTGTATAGGTCGAAACTTGTAGCCTATGATATAATACAATAAATTAGTTGTGTCTGACGTACAACTGTTCTACTTTATTAGTACTATCTAAGCACAACGTGATACATTCCATCAAATTATTAGCCAATAAAGCACGCCATGCGATGTCGAGTGAGTTTATAAGTTACGACTTTGTTTTGAAATAACTTTTTAAAGTCCCAGAAAATTAAGTACTCAGAGACTTTAAGGTATGAGTACAGTGATCCGGTAGACGAATGATAGTAACGTTATCTTCAACCGCAATGTTAAGCAATAAAAGGGGGCTGCAATAAGCTCTGTGGTCATCTGAATGTGGAATGACCCTCCCTGAAGTTTTGCGTTTAGGAAACGCTCTGTGAACATCTTGATGAAAAAGTCCTTGCTAATGTAGAAGATTTCCGGTTCAAGTACAGGTCTAAACTTTGGTGTAAGCCACCCCCCGAACTCGTTTTTCTTGTTGAAGTCCTTGAATATTAGAACAAGAGGCACAAATTAACCTGCAGCATTACAGCGTGCTGTCACTGTAATAACTTCACTGTTTTCTCCCAATGTTAAACCACGAACTTTTTAGCATTCTTGTCTGTCATGACAGAGTCAGGTTTGTTATATATTTGTATACTACTATAACCAATGTTGAAAATGTTCCCAGGTGTATCAGAAGGGTTATTTAGGGTCGCCACTTTCTCCAGCATGTTAAAAAATATTCCGACAGTATTCCGGTTCATTCTTTGATCTCTAGCTAAAGATCAACTTTCACTAGTCATATCCTGCGGTTTCATTTCCATTTTTGAAATTATTTAAAATTCCCATTTCTCTAGGAAGCCTGTATGCAGTGGCACGAACAGTCTGGGTGGGGCAAAACCTGCTGCTCGACGATATTTATGGGTTTATCCTCATTGTTTGAAACAAAGATTCAGTCTAGTTGGAAGACAGAGCAATAAAACAGATAATTTTTATTACTCTAAAATGTATAAGTATCATTTTTTCCAAAATGATTTGGAACAATTTACGACAGCTCTCCCCATATTTCTTGCGATGTCTCTCCCAAACTTCAGGGAGAGATGCCGCACACCCCACCCAACTTTCCGCACGCAATGAAGAACATGACGGCTATGGTGTAAAGGCAAGGTCGACTAAGCTGGAAACCTGTAATATATCGTAATGGTATAGTTACGTCGGTTGAAACTCATTAGGACACATTTCTTGAACACTAGAGAACATTTCGAGCTAAATTAATAAACTAACCCCATAAAATCGGTCATTATTCCTGCAAAAGGACGCCGATTTTCACTATGTTCACTCACAACACTTCCCTAAACTTACTGAAAAACTAAAGTTGCTGCGTTCTCCAGACGATTGCCAGAACCCACCAAATTAGTAAATTCGGCGTCTCTCCAGCGGCGGCAGCTCTCTTGAATTACTATAATCTTCAGTCAAAATTGCCAGTTTCCAGAGGAGATTCGTACTGGAAAATTTTCCAATTCACTTCGGATTTACAGTGGTATCATTTTGAAAAATGCAACTTTGGCAATTTTTGTGTCAGTTTTATACGTTATTGTAAACAACATGGAACATAGTTTTTAGGCTTAATTTCTCACTACATGTCACATATGCTAAAAATAAATCCCTGTACACTGAGAAGGATTAAATGGAGTAAAGTTTCAGTATCGCAAAAATATACCAATAAAAATAATAATTTCAACATGGTTCCGACACTCGACTTCCACCATTCTGTCAGAAATGAGCAACCGCAGAGCGTATTTATGCTAGACTATTTCACTGGGCAGAGAATAACTCGGAGGCGTTCCACACATTCACGTGGTAATGGCTGTTTCCTTACACTTACTCTATATACATCTGGCTATTTATCCTGCCTTCATTTTTACTGTTGCTAGGATTCATGCCGCCATTTCCTGTAGTTTCATTCGCAGAATACAGGTCCTCTGCGACCCGTAACTTATGCGATTCAACATGCCAGGATATCTCTCTCGCGCGCGCTTTGGCCAAGTTGCTCAATAGTAATTCAAAACATGTTTGCTCAGGTGAATGTAGCTGCAGTGAGACGTTTTGCCGAACTCAGTTCAACCTAAATCCAGCTCATTTAGCGCAAGAGAACAGTTGTTTGTGTGGTGCTTTTCAATCGACTTTGGAAATAACGTAAGTGTAAAATTTTACGTAATGCTGGTTTTGTGTTTACGAGTAAGCTGTCATCACCCTTAGTTTCCTAATCATAATTATTAAGTTTAACTCACAGAATTCTTAACTACGTTTCATTACTTTAAAACAATAGAATTCAGTATAATATTAAAAAATGTATTCGAACTTGGTTATAACGTCATCGAAACAACCGAATAAGTTGTGCCGTTATAAACGAGTATCGTTCTAAGCGAGGTGTTATCAAAAGTGAAGAAAAAATATTTAGAGACAAAATGCAGGCCTGCAGGTACATTATTTAACATTAACTCTACGGTATATCTCAAATTTCAACTAAAATTAAAATTTCAAAATAATAAAAATTGGTCTCCAATTTGCATAGTGGTTTTGGTTAAAAAAATATATTACCTTAAAATTAAAATTTAGTAATAACAAAGTTATGACGAGAAGAGGACCGCTCATCGGAACATTCCAACTTACCACTTGCTTCAACCACTCTCATCCATGTCACTTCGTTCAGACTTTCGAAATCGCTTCTCTCGATCTGGTCCGTTCAAACGCGCTAACCACTAGCTTTGATACTGGTTTTCCAAATCCTTTAGATCGTAAAATTTACGATACTAAATTCCCGACGGAGGCCAGATTTATTTTTTCATGTTTCTTTTTCTCGTATCACTCTAACTTCTGCTTCGACGCTCAAACGCTCCCTTTTTTCCCTGACTGTAGCCATGTTGTCACGTTTCCAGTCTCCTATTAACTACAGCAGTAGAAACGTAAAGACAGACTTTAAGCACCAAATGAATTGCTGTTACCGTTGTCATTTTCCAAGCCTGGAATTTATGTAGCTACCTGTTCGAGTTAAAAGGCTTGCCTTCTGAAGGGCGAGATGGTAGAATTCTCAGACCAGTCTTATTATTTGAAAATTGTATTAGATATGATGACTGGCAATGACGCTATATTCGAGGTACATGCTCTTATGTATGTCACACTAAGCAAGGCAGACGAATACGTGCCTTATGGGGAACCAGTTGGTACCAGAGAATGTATAACGTTATATCCAATCTGTCGCACACATCGAGGTCATTATAACAGAGTTCGACTGTAATTAAAAAATAACAAATGATCAACTCTCAAACACACACGTTAGAAATTCATTGAAAACATAACAATTGCGGTCTCTTCGATTCGTCACTGCTTATGATTTCTCTAGTTATTAGATGACGCAACATACAGACGGAAGTAATTAAAATAGTTTTTCTGTTGTTTATTCTTATTACTAAATCCAAAATTTTGCAAATGATACTTATATATACATATATACAAATATAAACTCTTCTCCCTCACATATTTTGGCGGTCGACCGCCATCTAAAGACAACTACACCACAAACGTGTACGTTTTAAAACATAGTACACCTAGTTTACAGACACGCACACGCGTGCGCGAATATGTAGTACACACACACACACACACACATATATATATATATATATATATATATGTAACTAAGATAAGATGACACAACGATATCACTGCTTGCTCTAATGTAGAATACATCAGCCCATTACATGTGCAATTAAAATTCGTATTGTGTTTATTATGTGGTTAGCAGAACCCGCAAACATTTTTTTTACTTGATTTCTTGTGCTCTTAATTTATGACACATTAGTAATAAGACGCAAGTTATGTCCTCGCGGGTATTCAAATCTTGTTGAAAATGCACAATACGGCTCAGTGGCTTGTACATATTTGGAGTTCTACTTACTAGTTAGGTTGTTATAGTTCATCAGTGGCTTATGAACACCTATAATGATTTCAGCCCCGAATGGATTACTCCTGCGAACGAAAAGTTTTTGATAAATTTACAATCGTAAATAGAATATCTTTGTCATAAAATACTAGTCAAACAGTTTTACACACCCTTTAAGATTAATTGTCGTGTACGTCAAGGCTCTGTCTTGTTTACTGGTTCTGCTGTGTAATATTTTACTGATTGAGCTAACTCATGTGATTTATTTTATACATCGTTTTGTTCAGTAACATTCGTTTTTATTTTATTTAATTTAGTTTTGGATTTACGTTACATTGTCTATGTCAAATGGAAAGACGTGCGATAGGTATAATTTTTATATGCCGAAGCTCGTAGAGGGCATTATTCCCCTGAGAAAAAGCTGAGCGCCACAATTTATGCACGCCATTCGATACCACACAAACCGATGCGCGCAAGTAAGAAGCTCTCTAATAGTTTCTAATTATAATTGTGTGAACAAGCTTTCGTCTTCCCTGTGTAAAATAGCTCTTGTTTAGGACAAAATTAAAGAAGTCTTTTCTCCTTCTAGTAATTGAAAGTTGAGGCTCCTGGATTGGTATTTAAATTGTATTAATTGAAAACGTGTAGGAACTGAGTACTTTTCGGTTCAGTGTGTTCGGCTTTATGATTCTAAATTAATTCCAAAATTCCGTATTGTATAGGGTTACACTCAGTCGAAAACTAGCAATTATTTTCCAAACTTAAAATTGAGTACGCAATAATTACTTGTGTAACTTGTAAATTTATATTTCCCTTTGTAAATCTTACGGATTTCATCATTTTATTTTCTTTTTCTTGTATACATTTTCTATCCGTAGTAAAAGTAGACTATACTTCAATCCTGCTTAACCCGCACTATTCCAGTAGGCAGCAACAGAAATCCTCACTTTGAATAGTCATTTTTCTCTTATTTCTAACGAGAAACCTAGCCACGATTTAATCTCTACGAGTGAGTAAAATATTAGGAAAGAGATTTGCCTGCGTATTTATGCATATTCCCGGTACAGACAAGCAGTTGTCTGTAATTTGTAACAAGGGACAAAACCTTCTGGTGGCAGCCCTACAGTTGGTTAGGCTAGGTTAAGACGAGAAAATCGTGTGCCACGCTAGGTCATCTACCATTACGACTCCGCCAGGTAGGCAGTATCCAGTCAGAAAAACCATATCCCGTGAGGTAACAACAGATATGTAACTACCCGTGAGCGTAGCTGTCATTGTGGCTTTTCATGCGCATGACCTCTATTTCATATCTTGCACTATCACAAATACTGGATCCAGATTGTGGGTGGTTTGTTCGCCTATCAGTAAACCGTGTTTTCTATGGACTTGTACATAGAAATTTTCCCTGCAATTTAAGCTCCTAATTTTTCTTAAGATTTTATTAATTTCATGGAGTTATGTTTCAGTATATAAACAGACTAGCTGACTTGGGATTATTTGTTTTAATATCTTACATCTTTGATGTTCTCGAATATGGGTTCAAGGCAATTGCCAGTATGGCCTATAAAATACATGAATACAGGAAAAAGTTTTTAAATCTTGACGGAATGGAAAATAACGAGATCCGATGACGTGGTGTTTAAGTACGAGTAAAAGGATAAGAAATATATTAGTATAACTTATTAGATACCTTTAATTTCGAAAAAAGCATGATCCCAAAGGCGACGAAGAACAGGAATAGTATGAATAAGGTTGTGCTCAGGTCTCACAAAACTGTCTTACACCGAAAAAGTCTTAACCAAAATTTTCGGTCCCCATTTATTTTGTTACGGTATATAATTGTCAACACTTGGGGGAGTGTTTGAATAATAAAGAAAATATTATGTAAATTATTTTAAAGTTATTAAGGAAGCGGTATACCGAAGTAACACCACAACGTTTACTGGGAATACCGAGGTCAACTACTAAAACCGTTATCGATACAATTGTTCTACCCACTGAACAATCTGTGTAAGAAAAAGGGGACATGAGAACACACAAGACGATATTTCTAACCGCTATACCGATATTCTATTCAAAAATTGTATACAATTCTTGTTTTTCCCATACACGATACTTGTGATGAGAGTAACGGCGTTCTACCCAGTACATATAATAATAATAATAATAATAATAATAATAATACGTTATTTACTGCTGTGGTATTTTTACATTTTAACGTGAAATACGTGTATATTCCATATTTCTAACTTTGTAGAAATAGTAAGAAATTAGGTATATACGAACGTAACCTACTTTTTTTTCCTGCTTTGAAGCGTAGGCATGTCGTCATTAGCGTATCCTGTGGTGGTTGGTACGGAAACCCCGTAGGGCTCTAGGAAATGAGAGACAACAACCCCCTCCCTACTATGCGTCAAGATGTGGGCGAAGCTGCTGTAACATCGGAAAAATAATTTTATGCAGCAGGTCAAAAAAATTAAATCTTCACAAACTGCATGAAGACTTTTATCTGTGTAAAGACTTGTTCTCTACACTGGTTATTATCTTTATATATCTTTATATTTCAAGGTGTTTCAACAAAATTTCAATACATACAATAACATTTATAACAGGAACGTGACAGCCATATAACTCTAAATGCCAGAATGGGAGAAATGTCAGTGCAAGAAAAAGTGTACGGGGACTTACATGTAGAAAAACAGTCCCCACCTAACAAGGAAAATAAGTTAATATGCTTGTAATATTTACAGGATTTTGCAGTTATACTCTGAAATTATTTTTCAAGCTTCGTGTGACATAACTGTGACATATTATTGTTATTACTAAGTCACTGAATTTCCCTCCCCATAAGTCTTTACAAGCAATAAGACACGCACTATTCCTGGTAAGATATTCTCGTGCATTTAATAGCCTAAATTTGGGGGACATTTTTCAGAAAAAAATTATTCTTAAGAGGCGGGATATACAATTTTATAATACTGAATTTTAGATTGATTTGTTACACATTATAGTCAGATATGTTTCTACCGAGAAAAAATTATCAGAAGTACATAAAAATTAGGAAGATGAATCGGATGTTAAAGAAAAATATGTAAATATGTAAGTTTCGGGGGAGACGCCAGCGGGCTCTTGTACGAAAAATGCACAAATTTCAATACGAATATTCCGTAATTACTTTGTAAATTTTCCTGCTTTAACCTGAGACAAAATATGTAGCATTAAATAAGAGACGATGGTACAGTAAATTGAAATCAGCAGGAATCAGCAATTTCAATGGAACTTTTTTCTGCGAATGTGTGTCCGGGCAGCCAAGAATGCAATTAAAAACGCTGGATTTAAAACATATCCAAGTCAAAAAAATAAGCGATTTGTTGCTTTCAATGGAATTGTTATTGATGTTGATCAAGTTTCTGGGATAGTGTATTGTGTGTTCGGCGAAACTTTATGCTTTTACCTTCAGCCTGAAAGTCAGTATGGACAGAAAATGAAGGTAGAAATTTTCTCCGAAACGTCGATAAATTTTTACCAGACAATATGATGTTACGCTCAAAAAAGTGAAAATCTTCTGAGAAAAAAGTTATTCAAGTTGTACAAGTGGAACCCTCATGCAGGGATGGGTAGAAACTGTGAAATGAAGAACTCTAACAAACGCAGCATATGGATACACAAAATGTGTTAAACATATAGAAGGAATAACGTTAAAAATGAAACATTTCGTGAACCCCAAGTGAAAAGGCGATAAAAGTACACCAGAATTATCAATATTAGGATAAATGCACATTGCAATGGAAGAAAATGAGCTGAAAGTCCCAGAACGATAGGTGCAACATGAAATACCAACACAAGCGGACGAATCCAAATGGGAAGAAAAGCAATTCATGGTCAGGATTCGCGGATCTACGGTTGAAATTTAAGGTACGAATTCTAGCAATATGCGCAGGATATTATTTTATCTGACAAAATGCATCATTTTGCACTCAGGCCGTTTCTTGTCACCGCAGGAAGGACAGCACTCGCCATTCTTCAAATCTGCCGTAAGTCATCCTCCATCGGTTTTACTTCAAGGCACTGAAGTTCACGTTAAATTCTTACACACTACATTTTCAGAGCGTGATGGAAGTATTTTTCCCTCCACTCGCATATAAGCGACATATAAACTAGGAAAGTTCTTCATTGAACGTCGAAGTTATATTAGTCAAATGAGCCGACTGAGAGTGACTAGCGACAGCTAGAATAATTTCTTAATAAAAATATACAGTGGGTTTTTTCATCCCTGAACAACGCACGGCTGCTTTGTCGCATAGAAAACATATTCATTCATTCATTCAGTATTCTGTCTGACGACAGGTCCAAAGCCTCCTCCAAAACGATGCCTCCATATAGTGCGATCTAGAGCTTCCTCCTTCAAA
>JGI20166J26741_11473585_pt1 | contig 13123 bp, 12 predicted proteins | sample TergutCu122P5_FD_26741 | JGI IMG/M metagenome (IMG submission 26741)
TGATCGAAACATCCGCGAATGTTTCCGTGATGAATAAAGATGTCGAGATTTGCAATCTGGACAAGGGCGCACAGCTTGATATGGAAATTACATTAAACACCGGTCGCGGCTATGTGCCGGCGGCTGTGAACCGTGGCGAACATACGGCATTGGGCGTCATTCCGATCGATTCGATTTATTCGCCGATTTTGAACGTGGCATCCAATGTGACCGAAACCCGCGTGGGTCAGTCGATGGATTACGACAAGCTGGAACTGACCGTCAAAACGAACGGGGCCGTCTCGCCCGAAGACGCGATCGCGCTGGCCGCGCGCATTCTGACCGATCAATTGGTCGTGTTCATCAATTTCGAAGATCCGGCCCAGATTTCATTGCCGTCCGAAGAAGAAAAAAAGAAAGAACAATTGCCGTTCGATCCGAAGTTGCTGAAACATGTGGACGAACTGGAATTGTCCGTTCGCGCGAACAATTGTTTAAAGAATGACAAGATCAACTGGCTGGGCGAATTGGTTCAGAAAACCGAAAACGACATGCTGAAAACCCCGAATTTCGGCCGGAAATCGCTGAACGAGATCAAGGCGCAGCTGGAAGCGATGGGATTATCGCTGGGCATGGAAGTGCCGGGATGGCCGCCGGAAAATATCGCGGCGTTATCCAAAAAATACGAGGATCCCTATAAATAAATGAGGGCTTTTTCCTGCCCCCGGCACGGGGGCGGGATAGAGTTGCTTGCGAATGCAATGAGCTAGCAACTCTTGGGTGGGGGAACCCCCACCCCGAAAACCTTAGGTCGTTCGCTTCGTGAACTCCCAGGTTTTCTCCCCGCCCCCAACAAGTTGGGGGCAGGAAAAGTTCACAACAGAAAATAACGCGGGAGGAGAAGAGAGAGCATCGCAAAAGGCGAACAAATGAGTGAGGAAAAAACATTTCAATATTATCCGCAGGTCGGGATAATGAATCCGCAACAAACCGCTATAAATATCGAAGAAAATCTTGCGCGTTTTGTAAAACTTGAAGCATCGTACAATACAGAATTGTATCGGAAAACGGAAACGCTGCGCAATGAAACCGCATTCGCATACATTGGCAAAAGATGTAATAACAATTAAAAACAACACTTTGCAATACTGAAATTCAGGTTGCGAAAATGTACAATCCTATGGGGAACCCTCCCCGCCGCGCGGTAACAGCGCGGCACCCCGACCCCGGGGCCCCCGCGAAATCGTAGATTTCGTGGGGTGGGCCAGGGAGGGGAATAGGCAACAACACAAGAGGAGCGTCACATGAGACATATGAAAGCAACAAAAAAATTCAACCGCGATCATTCCGCGCGCAAGGCGTTGATGACCGGATTGGCCAAATCGCTGATCGAACGGGAACAGATCACAACCACATTGCCAAAGGCGAAAGTCCTGCGCTCTTATGTTGAAAAACTGATCACCCGCGCGCGGGTCGATTCCGTCGCGAATCGCCGCGTGGTTGCCGCCGAAGTTGGCAATGATGATGCGACGGTCAAAAAATTGTTCGCCGTGTTGGGCCCCCGGTATGCCAAACGGCCGGGCGGATACACCCGCGTGTTAAAGGCCGGATTCCGCTATGGCGATGCGGCGCCGATGGCCGTCATCGAATTGGTCGATCGCGACCCGTCCGCCAAAGCGGCCGGAACGAAAGACGAAAAACGAAAGACGAAAGACGATAAATCGGAAAAAGATTCAAAATCAGCGAAAGAAACGAAAGAAGCGAAGGCCGCGAAACCGGCGGCAACGAAAGTAAAACAAGACACTGCCCCCATGGCCAAGGCATCCGGCGGCACGAAATCCGTCGCGATCAAACGCCGCGCCACCGGGAAATAAAAAAACGCGCCAAAGGCGCGTTTTTTTATTTAATGGATGATGGATGAAGGAAGAAGGGTGGCGTCGCGCGATGCGCGACAACCTGATTTTTAATATCCGTGAATTTTAAAATCTGCGAATATGAAAAGATAAGCTTGTGAGCGTAGCGAACGCATCCCATCATCCATCATCCATTAAATCGTCGCCAGATAGGCGTCGATATACCGTTGCAGGGTTTGATCGTACCATTCCTGGGGCCGATCCGTCGGGATTTTCGGACGGCCGTATTTTTCCGGCGCAAAGTCCAGCAACGACGCCGCATAATTCGCAATGGGTCGGTATGCGATACGCTCGCCCGGGTTCCGGCCGGTGATGCGGCCCAACCAGAATACAAAACAGAACCACATCACGATATCTTCGGGCGCGCGGAAAGGCACCGAATCGTCGATGGCCCGCATCGCATCGATCGATGCGGTCAACGTCCGGTTGAACGCAATCAGATCCGCGACCTTGAAAATCGTGCCGACGATGCCGATATGCGGCGATTCGATGGTGATATTCACACCGTCGACAACATAGTTTTTAGAATTTTCCAGAATTTTCAGAAAATCGATCAGCCGCGTGCGGGTGAAAATCATGTCTTGTTGCAACGCCGAAATATCCGCGTTGTCCGGACGCGTCAGGTCGATCAGCAAATCGTCGTCGTCGACGAAAATAAACCAGTGTTCCGGTCGATTTAATGCATCGACCGTCCGTAAAATAGCGATTCTGGATTTGTACTGACCCTGATTTTCCGATTCGTTGATGACGATAAAATCGCCGTCGAATCCGTATTTCCGGACGCGTTCGGGCGTTAATACAACGGCCGGATTATCGTTGTGGATAATCAGAAAAATGCGATCGGCATAGTCGTTCAGTTTCGGCAGCGACAGCCGCAGGTTTTCCACGTGGAACGTGGTCAGTCCGATGATAAAGCGATTATCGTTCATGCGTGCGTCCCGTGTATGCGCGCATTTTAGAACAGTTCGCCCGCCGATTCAATTTTTATTTTCCGAACCATGGGCATTTCATGTATTTTTCGTTTGTGGCATTGATGTCTTTCTTTGTCCGCCATTCCGTCAGTGCGGGGCATGGCGCGTCCTCCGGCTTTCCACAAGAGCATCGAAACTCGTACGTTTGCCCCTGATCTGTTATTTTCACAACCAAAGATTTTGACATTTTTTACTCCTTATTATAGTTCTGATAAGTTTTTGATGACGGTGATGCCGTCATCGGCCCATTTTTCGCAGAGAACATCCAGATCCATGATATTGGTCGCCATCAGGTGCAGGACCGGTTCCGCGCCGAATTCTTTGGCGGCGGCGATGATCATCGCCACCGGCGAATGTTTTTGCCGGCCGGTGGCGAACCATTCGTCGCCGTCGGCGATCCAAAATTCCGGATCGTCGTGAACCGCGATGGCCAAAGGACGTGAGTCGTGAGTCGTGAGTCGTGAGTCGTTCGGAGTCGCTATAATTATTTCTCCAAGCACTTTGGTTTTATATCCTTTGGCGGATAACGTTTGCGCAATTTCGGAATTTTTAGTCCCCGGTTGGTTCAAGGGGGTCCCCCCTTCGCCGGGGCTACGGGGGGCAGGCCCGGGTTCGTTCGCTTCGCGAACGCCCCGGGATGACACATTGTTATTTCTGCCGAAAGAAATTTCTTTGAATACCGGCGCGGCGGCGGCGGCCGTTGGTTCCGCGTCAAAATCGGTCGGAATCGGAAACGCGCCGGCCGGTGCTTCATCAGAAATGTTTTTAGGGATATTGATCGGGCTGATTGTGTCACCGTGTTCGGCAAACAACGGCGCGCCCGGTGGTCGCGCCCCACCTTTTACCGCACCCGGCAATTCGTATTGCGGCGCGGTTTCCGCGGCATCCGGTGCGGCACCGCTCGCCGCATTTTCCGCGGTTTCGGCCTCGACGGATTCTTCGGCATCGGGCAGGCTATACACCGAATAGATATCCAGCGGCTGACCGCGGGCGATGCGCATGTACGGTTCCCGCATTTCCCGGGGCAATCCGGTCGGCACCGCGATTTCCGGGTCCGGAGATGCTTCCGTTGCAGTTGGGGACTTGCCCCCCGTAGCCTTGGCGGAGGGGGGTTCCGGGATGCAACCGGGGACGGGAATCGGCGTTTTCTTATTCTTGACGATGTAATATAGCGTCGCGATATAAACGGGCAGGGCGGCCAAAATCACGATGCTGAACGATAAGCCCGGTAATCCGCTCAGCCGGACATGCATCAGTTTCGCCCAATTATCCGGCGACAATAGATTGAATCCGAACATGAAATACAACAACGCGCCCAGGGCGATAAAATAGTAAATCGTCCAAAGAATGACCAGCTTGTTGGTCCGGAAAAAATTGCCGGGTTTATTGTTAGACATAGTGGTGCGAGATTACCGTGGCGCAAAAGATTTTGATTAATTCCGTAAATTCTTGGATGGCCGCATTGTTTTCAATAACACAGGGCAAAGCGGGATTTATCGGCATTGCCGGTGTCGAAAAAATCGTCCAAGGAAATATGACGTCGATGTTTTTTGTTATTTCATACATTTTTTATCCTTTTAGGTTTTGGGTATTATAAATTAGATTTGATATTTGTCAAGTAAATTTATTATTGACAAATTGTAGAGAGGGGGGGTAGAATGTCAACAGTATCTCTAAACTTTACTTTCCAGCATCGTTATGGTGCTGAAAAAAGCTTTATTTGCTAAAAGGATATTCAAATGAGTGAGACTACTGCGGGATTCGGTGGCAGAATCGTGGATTACGAATTTGTTCACGGGAATCAGGAAGAAGACTTTAAAAATCTTTTAAAAGCCCTGCATGTGTGGGAAAACGACGTCGTTTTGGACGGCTGTGCCGGTTACATGAATGTTTCGGAAAGAATTCTGGCCCAATTTGTCGGCAAAAAGCCGACCATATACGCGTTAGAGCAGAGCCCGACGCAGATTCAGCGCGCGAAAGAAAAAAATCTGGTGCCCGAAGATCGCATCGTTCAGGGCGATATTGCGCAGATGCCTTTTCAAGACAATATGTTTGACAGGGTGGTCGTGAAAATGGGCATGCACGAAATGCCGATTGTGAAACAAAAAGAGGCGTTTAAAGAATGTTATCGCGTCTTGAAGCCAAACGGAAAGATGGTCATTTGGGATCTTTTTCTGCCGGACGACGAAACGCAACGCATATTTAGTGATATTATCCGCAAAAAAGACACGCTTGCCGGATTTGAAGCGATGGTGCAAAACCGATATTTTCAGAAACATACCGAAATTATCGAACTGTTTCAACAGGCGGGATTCTTACAAATTACCAAAGAATTCAAAGTTGATTCGCATTTATCTATGGAACGTAGATTGTCAGAGCTTGTTTCGAAAGACAGACAAGATGTCATCCTCGCCAAAGGGAAATTATCGGATGAAGATGAACGCAGGCTTGACGACGTTGCCCAAAAACGTCTGGTCATTCTGTGCGACTATATAAGAAATCGAATTCCATCCGAACTGAGAGAAAAATTTCAGTTCAAAGATTCCGGTTCCAATATAGAAATCGTTGTGGACAAGGCGATTGTCAGCGGAATAAAAAAGTCCAGATAGAATCGGGAATCGGCGGGCGTTATTTTTGATCGTCACAAATAAGTCGCCCCGGGGCATACCCCGGGGCGACTTATTTGAAAGTCGTTTTGCTATTTTTCCTAGGTGGTCACTGGTCACCCATAATTAATTACTTTTTCGTTTTTATTCAATGTGAAAGTGTGATATAATTATCGAAAGAATGTCCTATCTATGGGGGGTGAATATGCAGAATAAAATTGCAATGCTGGCGGTGGCCGCCGTGTTTTCCGGACTGACCGGGGGTATGTTCGCGCCGATGGCGCGGGCGGATGACGCCATGGATGCCCGGATTGCCGCACAACAGGCTTATCGGGCCCAGGTCGGCACGGGGCCGGCATTGGCGACCGGCGGTTCAACCGGACGCATGGTTTCAATGCCCAACACGCCCGGATTTTTAGGCAGCGGCATCGGCAGCAACCAGTCCGCCAACCTGCCGGCCGGTATCAATACCAATGTTCCGAATAAACCCGGGAATAACAATAACAATAACAACAACAATAATAATAACAATAATAATAACCAAGGCGGCGGCGGCAAACCGTGTGTTGGCCCCGGATGCTATGACGGTCATCCCGATAATAATAACAACAACAACAACAATAACAATAATAATAATAATAACAACAACAATAATAAACCCGGGCCCGGCGGCGGTGGCGGCGGCAATTGGAACAACAATGCCGGCAAATGTCCGGACGGCAGTGATCCGAATTCGACATACACCGTCGACGCGTGTATGAGCGATGTGTTGTCATGCGTCAATGGCGGCGCGTTGCCCAACGGGCTGAACGACCTGTATAATGTCGACATGCGGAATCAGATTATGAACGGCATGAACCTGTGCGCGAGCCCGGTCGACAAGTGCATCACGGATGTTCAGGTCAATTGCAAACCGATTTACAGTTCCGCGTCCGATGTCTGGATCGACTTTAATTCCCGCGTGGTTCAGCCGAACTATTACGCGTTCGTTTTGAAAAAGACCGGTCTGACCCCGAACCAGGCGGAAAATACATGCCTGTTGCTGGATCAGAATACGTACGGGCCGTCCTTTGCGGCGGTGGCCAACGACGGCACGGTGACGAACGAATACAACAACACGGTGGGGGCGTTCAACAATCAGGGATCGTACAAGGCGAACCCGCAGGGGGCGACGCTAAATTACGGCAACGCGGGCGTCGACGGGCAACGCGGCCATTACGCGCGGTGGGACGCGACGACGGCGGATTGCCTGGTTCGCATCGCGGCGTATAACGGCGATTCCATGATTACGAATCGGTGGCTGTTCGGCGCGCTGGGCGACGACAAGGCGGCCGAGGCGTGGAAACCGGCGTGCAGCTCGTTCTCTTGCAACCGCGATATGTTCGGATTTTCATTATTGAATAAAACCAGCACGGCGGCGGTCGCGGGCATCGGCGGCGGAACGCTGTTGGGCGCGGGCACCGGCGCAATCATCGGCGCGAACGCCAGCAAGCGGTTCAACTGTTCCGACGGCGGCGATCTGAAAGAATTAAGCAATCAGGTGTGGGATAACGGATTGGCCGGCGGATTGTCGCTGTTCCTGAACACGCCGATCACGTCGTCGCAGCTGTCGCAAAAGCAGCTGACCACGTCGCAATGCCGCGATATCGTCGCGTTGCTGGACGTCGTGTCAAAGGCGAAAAACGACCCGTGCTATAAATACACCGGCACCATGCGTCAGGTGAATACGACCAGCTATGACGCGTCGGGCAAACAGATCTGCAAAGATCCGACCACCGGACGCATCGTATCCTGCGCGGCGATCAATGTGCATACGACCGTGACCACCGACAACGGATACATGTGCGGCAATAAATGGCAACAGATTCTGTCGGACAATAGCCTGCAATGCGATGTCAAATCCGGATGCATCGTCGCCAATGACTTTACGATGTCGGTCGATAAATTAAGTTCCATCATGAGCCAGCTGGATGTCCTGAACAAGGGTCATGAGTCAAAGGTGTTGAAAGATGCGCTGATCGGCGCGGGCATCGGCGCGGGCACGGGGGCATTGGTCACCGGCATCACCGCGTTCGTCGAAAAGAATCAGATTTCGTGCCATGTCGGCGACGGATTGGATCGGGTCGGGTATAACAAGACCGGAAAGATCGACTGTCTGAAAGATTTCTATATCAAATGGAATCTGCGTCTGCCGGATACGATCACGCCGACGGCCCAGGTGACGGATTGCGCGTCATGGCGCAACGCGTGCGGCACGATCAAGGATATCAACCAATGCGCGTCCGCCCGGATCAATTACAAACCGAAAGACGCGAAAACCGTGACGTTGGTCGATGGCGCCTGCATGCCGTCGGGCAGCGTGTGCGTCGAAAACATGACGGTCGCGCTATCGCATGGCGCGTGCGTCAAAGACGATAACAACCGGCCGAAACCGCCGCGTCCGCCGAAACCGGAACCGCCGTGCACGGGTCCTGATTGCCCATGCACCGGACCTAACTGTCCCTGCACCGGCGATAATTGCAACGGAAATGGCGATGGCGGCGACCTGTGCGACAAATTCGGCGGGTGCAACACCGGCGACAGCGGCAGCAATGTCCCCGTCACCGGCAACCCGACATTGCATTTCAATTAAGGAAACAGATTATAAAAATCCCGCGTCCGCGGGATTTTTTTATTTCTAAATTGTCATCGCGATTCGTTCCGCGATGATGCCGCTTTTTTCGTATAATGTTTCGCCCTCGGCCAACATGAAATCTTTGACCGAAAATTTACCGTTGCTTAAATTTTTTCCATCCCATATCTTGCCGGATAATTCGCCCGCGGCGCCGTTTCGCGTCCATGCGATATAGTCGCGCAAATCAAACGCCACCGCGGCATCCACTTCACCGTCTTGAAATGTCAAATCCGATAATTTTCCGTTGTAAACGACGAAAAACACATTCGCGAACGCCCGGTCAAGCTGTTTGGTTCCGTTCCGTTTCGCCATGTCGGCCACCCATACGAATTCGAATAATTTTTTTGGATTTTCCGGCGCAATGCCCAACTCTTCTTTCACTTCGCGCACAAACGCCTGTTCCACGGTTTCGCCGGCCGATACATGTCCGCTGGCGGTGATATTCAATGTATTCGGAAATACGTCCGCTTTCGCTGATCGTCTTTGAAAAACAATCATGTTATCAATGACCAGCCAGCAATGAATGGTTTTGTGCCACAATGCAAAAGCATGAACGACATCCCGATCCGCGGTGCCGATGTGATTGCGCGCGCCATCAAACACATCAAGAAATTCGGCCATATCATTCCCTTTTTTTTATTATTATTTCCGATTCGGGTATTTGCCGGATTCGAATAATTTTTTCGCCTCGAAATGGCGGTTTTTGCCGGACGATGTCGTCGGGAAATCTTCGGTCGTCATCGCGAAATGCAACACCTGTTTGTACGACGTGATGTTTTTGTTCATCGCCGCGACCGCCGCGCTCAGATCGTCCAGCGTCATGCCTTCTTCGGTCTGGAACAGGCCGTAAACTTTGCCCTCCGCCTCGATCACCAGGACGTTTTTCACGCCGTCGATTTTGATGTATTCCGCCTCTAGTTCGTCGGGATACACGTTTTTCCCGGAATCCAGAACGATCACGTTTTTGGCGCGGCCGCGGATATGGATTTCGCCGTTTTTATCCACATCCGCCAAATCGCCGGTGTTCAGCCATTCGCCATCCATTATCTCTGCCGTGGCGTCGGGATTGTTCAGATATCCCCCAAATACCGACGGCCCGCGCAGCCATAAAACGCCGACGCCGTCCTTGTCCTTGTTCGTGATGCGGAATTCCATTGGGCCCAGGGGTTTGCCCACGCTGCCGATTACGCGTTTGGGATGCGGCATCGACACGGTGTCGGGACCCGATGCCTCGGTCAGGCCGTACGCCTGCAAGACGTCGAATCCGAACCATTCGAAAAACTTGATGACCTCGGGCTTTACCGCGGCGCCGCCGCCGATCAGCGTCGCCTGGGTGCGGCCGAACATTTCCTGGACCGGCCATTGCAGTTGCTTGACCACCTGGCCCAGTCCGAGAAAGCGCAGCAACTTTTGGTGTTTCAACGCGCGGCGCGCCAGCCCCCATGTTCCGTGTTCCTTGTACTGCGAAACGATCATGTTGCGAATGATTTCCAAAATGCGCGGCACCGCCGGCACCACGCGCGGATGGTACAGTTGGAAATTTTTGACGATTTCGCGGGGATTGTTGCTGGTTTCCAATACCAGTCCGCCGCGGTAATACACCGCGTGCAGCGTGATGAAGCCCAATCCGAAAATATGATACAGCGGCAAAAATAGCAAAAAGTCGTCGCCGACGGATACAAAGTCGCTTAGATCCGCCATCCCGTCCATGTTCAGGGTCAGATTCGCGTGCGTCAGCGGCACGAATTTCGGCGTGCCCGTCGAACCGGATGTCAGTTGCAGCGTCGCCACTTCGTCGTCGCGGACATCCGCCGGCGCGACGCCGTCGCCGGGATCGGTATCCGGGACGCAGATGTCCGCGAATTTGAAGTGTTTGGCATCAAAGAAAAAGTGTTGTTCCGCCAAAACCAATTTGCAATCGGTCAATCGCGTGACGTTTTCATAATCGTTCGGCATCAGCTTGTTATCCAATAAAAACACCGTTCCGCCGACGAACCAGATGCCCCACAAAGACACGATGAATTCCGGAATATTGCGCGCCAGAATGCCGACGACGTCGCCGCGCCCGACGCCCATGGCCCGCAATGTCGCGGCCCGCGCCCGCGCGCGTTTCAAGAAATCGGCATAGGTGATGTTTTCCTTGATTAAAAAAGATTTGTTCGGCGCATCGTTAACGGCGGCCAATAGGTATTGATTCAGATTCATGGGCGGCTTCTTATGGTTTCGTTAAACGATGAATCATAGAACATATTTGCCGTCGAAATAAAGCATAAATTTTTGGAAATCGGATTTTTTCTGGTTTCATTTTTATTCGACTGGTTCCCCGGATATTTCCTTGATGCGCGACGCTCTGCGCACTGCGGAAATTCCGGGGATGACACTCAATGCGTCCGCACGCAAAAAGCGTGCGGAATTATTCAAATTTTGCGACGATGACCATCGCGGGGCGCAGAACCGCATCGCCAAAAAGATACCCGGACTGCAATTCTTCGACGATCGTGTTCTGGGCGGCCGCGCCGTCCGCGTCGCGCACCGATACGACATGATGCCGTTGCGGATCCATCGGTTGCCCGACCGACTTGATTTTTGCGATGCCGATTTTGGCCAATGCGCCGTCCGCCGCCGCGGCAAGCGTTTTGATTCCTTCGTCGTCCGGGTTGTGTTTCAATGCCGCGCCGATGGCGTCGACAATGGGCAGAAATTTTTCTGCGATGGAAAACGCGCGCGCGCGGACGGCGTTTTCGGCGTCGATCGCCGCGCGGCGGCGGGTATTTTCCACCTCTGCCGCCGCGCGCATGGCTTTGTCTTTCCATTCGGCAACCGCCGCCGTCAGCCGTTCGATTTCGGCCGCGGCCATGTCGGTTTCCGTTTCCTGCCCCGCCGCCGGTTCCGCGTTTTCCGGCATCAGATTTTCCAAAATTTCTTTTTCTGGTTTCATGTTTTTATGTAAAATTGATGACTACCCCGGAATTTCTAAACTCGCTTTGCTCGTCAAGAAATTCCGACCCTTCTGGGAAGGGTAACTTTATATTCTGGAATTATTCCAGAGAGTGATGCCCTTATTAGAAGGGCCGGAAATCTTAGAGTTCGCGAAGCGAACGATTTAGATTTCCGGGGTAGTCCGTTATTACTTTGCGGCGGCGATGATCGGCACGAAATCTTCGGGTTTCAGGGACGCGCCGCCGACCAAAACCCCGCCGACATGCGGCACGGCCAGAATTTCCGCCGCGTTCGCCGCCTTGGCGCTACCGCCGTACAGGATCGTCATCCCGCCAAGCCCCATGGATTCCAATATCCCCGCGATATGCGCGTGCATTTCCCGGATGTCGTCCGTCGTGGCGCGCACATTGTCCGTTTTTTCAACGACGCCCGTGCTGATCGCCCAGATCGGTTCGTACGCGAGGATGGCATGGCCGCGGTTCGGCGCGGCCGCCGCATCGGGGATGCTTTCCCGCACCATCTTTTCCACGACCGCTTTGGCATGGCCGCCCAACCGATCTTCGCGCGTTTCATTGATACATATAATAGGGATCAATTCGTTTTTCAAGGCACTTGCGGCCTTTGCCGCGACAATTTCGTTCGTTTCATGGTGATTTTGGCGGCGGTCGGAATGGCCCACGATCACGTATTTTGCGCCGACGTCATGTAACATGGCCGCCGAAACCTCGCCCGTGTACGTCCCGCTATCGTGCGTGCTGACATCCTGGGCGCCGATGGCGACGGGCGCGCCGGCGGCCCGGCCCAAATACGGAAAGGGCGGGCAAACGATCACGGTCGCATGCGCCGTGTCGGCGGCCCGCAGCGCGTCCAGCATTTTGGTCAGCGATTCCGCCGATCCGTTCATTTTCCAGTTTCCTGCAATAATTTTTTTCATCTTTTTACTCCCTGTTTGAAAAATTGTGCAAATTTAACGATGTATCCTCGCGACGCGAATATCTGCTCGTTGCTAATAACGCAACTCGCAGTATTCTTATACGCTCGGATTCATTTTTTATCCTTTCAGTTGCGTGGCCTTATTTAACCATTTTCCGCTTGCAGTATCAAGAAAAAGTTTGTTAAATAGAGAACAGTATTTTACGACTACCCCGGAAAGCTAGGCCAGCAAGCTGGCAAGGTTTCGCTCGGCTTCGCCTGCGCGTATCCTCATAGTTGCTCGGACTTCGCTATGCTCGTCCTTGCATACTCGGATTCCGGCCCTTATGAGAAGGGCATATACGGAATCGAACGTCGAAAAGAAGTTCGAAAATATAGGGAGTAAATACCCTTCCCAGAAGGGTCGTTCCCGCCTACGCGGGAATGACAAGCTAGATTTATTTAAGAAATCCGGGGTAGTCGTTATAAGTCATTATAATTAAGAATAAAGGGATTACGATTATGTTGAAATATCTTCGCGATGCGTCCGAACGGCCGTTGGCTAAAATACTGATGGGCGTTTTGATCTTTTCATTCGTCGGGTGGGGCGCGGCCAACTGGATCCTGGGCCAGGGCAATTCCATGGACAACGCCATCATGCGCATCGGCGGCACGCCGCTGAAACTGACCGCATTTGAACAGGAACGCAACCGCGCGTTGCAGGGGCTGACCCGCGATCAGCAAAAACAGATTTACGCCGACCGCGACGCGGGCGCGTATTTCAGCCAACAGATTTTAACCAAATTATCGACCCAGATCATGTTGGACAAACGGGCGGATGCGCTGGGGCTGACCATTACCGATGCGGGCATCGCCGCCGCCATCCGGTCTGAACCGGTGTTCCAGGAAAACGGCCGCTTTTCGGCCAGTCGGTTCGACGCGATGTTGGCCAATTCCGGCATGACGGACGATGCGTTCGCCGCATGGATGCGGGCGTCGGTGACGCGCGATATGCTGGTTTCCGCGGTGTCGACCAATTTTGCGGCCGCGCCCGATTTCGTGGTGACGGCGATGTACAACGCGCGCTATGCCATGCGGAATATCCAATTCGCGGCCGTCCCGTTCGCG
>JGI20166J26741_11473696_pt1 | contig 13123 bp, 9 predicted proteins | sample TergutCu122P5_FD_26741 | JGI IMG/M metagenome (IMG submission 26741)
CACCCAGACCTCTGGCTGCTGTTACGATCCTCTAGGAAAGATGGCTGCATTAACAACTTCCTTTGTTCTCCAAGACTTCCTTGTGTAGTGACCTTGTGACGTCACAGGAGACACACCCTGCCCTCAGCAGTGGACATATGCTGACCATCAGCTTGTGCAATCTAGCGTTCACTCACTAAACTATGACCACAGTCTTTCCGCTTGTGGCAACACAATATGAAAATACAATAACACAGCTTGAAAAAAAACACCTGGAGCCATTGGGTATGGCTCAATGTTATATAAGACTGGCTACTTCTGATTGGTCTTCTCATTATAAGGAAACATAAAGTTGAAGCTGTTGTTACCAGGTTTAATGCTGCTCTGTCTGAAGCTGTTGGTAAGCAGTTCCTTATGGGTGCAAAAGGAAGTGTAAATTTCATATTTGTTATCCAGAAAATTAAAATTTTATACTGACAAGAAATGTTGTTTAGATTGACATTCTTAGAAGTCTGATTACAGTAGAATTCTTTTAATCTGGATGCTGATACTCTGGAAATCCTGAGAATTTGGCAGTTGAAAAAAAACAGCCCAAAGTTTCAGATTCCTCCAAAAAAGTCCTCCAAGAGTGTCCCTACTTTGACTGTTTTGATATCTCCTGACCTTCTATCTCTTACTGCATCAACTTCTTCAACTATGAAGTATGAACATTATATCTTATTAAGTTCTGATGTTTTCAGTAAACACTTTCAATCTGTTTTTAGTATTACTTATCCTAGGGTACACTGGAAAACTCTAAGAGAGAAATATGTGATAAGAACATTTAAGTGCATTGTTCTTTCTGCTGCACCATGTACATTTATTAACTTATTGTTACATAAGTTGTATAACATGACATCCCCCATACCAGTTATCTCAGGAGTGAGACAAGGATGTATGCTATCACCAGTAATATTTCTAATGATATTGGATGAGATGACCCAGAAAGAAAACCAATGGGTGAAGGGCCTCTATAAGTGTAGAGAAGTTAATCCTTCTAGGGGAGAAAACCCCGAAGTCAAATCCTGGCCTTCCAGGATGGGGGTTGGACATAGGGCTAGCAACCCGATTCCAGAAAACAAATTTTGCTGTGAAATCGCAGTCAAGTATAGCCAGTTGGATATATGGAAAATGAACCATGCAATGTAAAAGGATGAAGACTAAGGAATTCATTGTTGCAACATGGAATGCCCAATCTATGCTCCAAGCTGGGAAAATGGAAGAAACTGCAGATGAGTTAAAGAAATATACTATACAAAGAACAGCATTACAAGAAGTGAGATGGCCACAAGACGGATGGATTAAAAAGAAAAATTATACGCTGTTATATAGTGCGTTAAAAACCTCAAAGGGGCAACATGGTACAGGATTCCTTACTACAGGTTGTGTGACACAATGTATATTAGGTTTTGAACCCATTAATGAGAGAATGTGCAAACTGAGAATCAAAGGGAAGTTTTAAAATATGACAAATATAAGTGCATACGCTCCCACAGAAGATGAGAATAAACAAAACGCGGAAGATGTGGAACGATTTTATAATAAATTGTCAGATGTGTGTGACAAAACACCAAGAAATAATGCTTTGATTCTCCTAGAGGATTTTAATGCAAAAATTGGGAAAGAACACTCAAATAAAAGAGTAGCAGGTAGACACACCTTACATGATATCACAAGTGAGAATGGAGAAAAATTAGTACAGCTAGCCATAGCCCACAACCTGGAAATAAGTAACACTAAATTTCAACACAGAAGAACCCATAAAGGTACCTGTAAAGCCCCCAGACACGGCATCTGTAATCAAATAGATCATGTACTCATAAACAAAAGGAGAGCATCTACAATTACTGATGTTCGTACACTTAGAGGACCAAACTGTGACTCTGATCATTAGCTTGTAAGATCAAAAATAAGGCAGAGAATCAGCAAAGTCGAAGAAGGTACATACAGAAGATCAACAAAATGAGATGTTACAAAATTACAAAATCCCGATATAAAAAACAAATATGAAAAGAATATAGCCCAGAAACTAAATGAAATAGACTCAAACCCAGACATAGAACTAGAATGGGATAACCTTAAAACTATCATAAATGATGTGGCATATAATGATGTTGGAACAAGAATAAACACAAAAAATGCTGGATGGTTTGATGAAGATTGTAGAAAAACAATTAAAGTAAAGAATGAAGCAAGAAAGAAATGTGTAATTCGAGACACAAGGACTAATAAGGAAGAATATATGAAAAGAAGAAATGAAGCTAGAAAGATCTGTAGAAACAAGAAGAGAGAAATGATAAATAATTGGATTAAAGAGCTAGAAATTGAAAATAGAAAGAATGAAAATAGAAAGTTTTACAAGAAATTGGAAACATTAACCAAAACTTATAAATCAAGAAACAGAAACATTAAGGCTCATGATGGATCAGTATTGACTGATGAAAAATGGAAATTAAATAGGTGGAACGAACAATTCAAAGGAGAACAGAGTGCGCAACCATTTGAGTTTTATGGAAATGAGTTATATGACTATATTGATGAAAAAATAGAAGAACCAACATTGGATGAAATACAAGAAATCTTAAGGAACCTTAAGAGAATGAAAACACCAGGAACTCATAACATTAATGCTGAACTGCAAGCTGCAGGTCCACAGATGACCCAGAGAATACAGAACCTTATTCTTAAATATATGTATAGCTGAAAGAATACCTAATAAATGGAACAAGTCAGTAATATGTCCAATATATGAGAAAAGAGAGAAATCTGAATGTTCCAATTATAGAAGAATCTCACTCCTCAATACTGCATATAAGCTTGTAGCAACAGTAATAAATAACAGACTAACAACATACGCAGAAGATTTACTGAGTCAAGAACAGACTGGGTTTAGGAGAAACAGGTCAACTATGGACAGCATATTTATAATGCGACAGATAGAGAAATGTTATGAACGTGATAATGAAATGTGTGTACTGTTTATTGATTTTAAGCATGCTTTTGACTCTGTTGACAGACAAAAAACCATACAGATAATACAGGAATTGAGGATACCAAATAAGTTGGTACAATTAATTAAAATGACACTCCAAAACACGGAGGCAAGTGTAAAAGTAGAGAATTTTACTTCTGAACCATTCTCAATCTCATCTGGTGTGAGTCAAGGAGATCCACTCTCTGCAATAATATTTAATTTAATACTCGACTCATTAATTAAGAAACTCAATCTTAGAGGAGACATTAGTTTAAAACTGAAACAGATTGTTGCTTATGCTGATGATTTTGCCCTTCTAGCTAGATCTCTGAAAGTCCTGAAAGAAATATTCCATAAATTGCAAAATGAAACAACCCTAGTAGGGCTAAATGTCAATGAAGACAAAACCAAATATGTGCAAATAAAGAGAACAGGAACAAAGGACATAACATGCCTAAAAATTGATAATTTTGCCTTTGAAAATGTTGAAAATTTTAATCATCTAGGTTCCATATTGAATGCAGATAATAAAATGAATATAGAAATTGCTGAAAGAATAGTAAAAGGCAACAAAGCATATTATGCTAATGCAAAACTTATAAAATCGAAATTCCTAAAGAGAGACACCAAAATGAAAATATATAAAACAATAATAAGCCAGTTGTTTTGTACTCATCAGAGACTTGGACTTTTAACAGCAACAGATTGAAACAACATATGTATTTTTGAAAGGCAAATACTAAGGAAAATATTTGGTTCCGTTAATATTGATAATATATGGAGAATATGAAACTACATGGAAATTGATAAATTAACAGAAGGTGCAGATATAGTGAGATTCATTAAGGCACAAAGAGTCAAATGGCTGGGCCATATACAAAGAATGGACCAAGCAAGACCAACTAGGAAGCTATTAGATTGGAAACCTATGGGAACTAGACCAGTATGAAGACCAAGACAGTGATGGTAAGAGGATTTCATGGAAGATTTTAAAAAGTTGAAAATAAAAAACTGGAAGGAAACAGCTAAGGACAGAAGAACTTGGAGAGACCTGGCTGGGAAGGCGAAAACCCACAAAGGGTTGTAGTGCCAAATGATGATGGTGATGAGGAAAACTACAGAAGGAAAGTGAAGAGGTAGTAACTGGGATATCCCAAAAGTGGAAGACCTGGGTTTTGCAGATGATATCTGCCCTCTTTCCCACACCTTTGTTATTATGAAAAAGAAGCTAAGGGACTTTTAAATGAAGGAAGAATTGCCAGATTACAGGTTAGTTGTGAGAAAACCAAGTCACTCAGAATTATGCAGAAAGTGACAAAAGATCAGAATGAATGAGAATGATAATGAAGAAGTAAACAAATTTTCATACCTGGGCAGTGTGGTGACCAACACTGGTGGGGCAGGAAAGATGTAAAAGTATGGATTCAGGAGGCAAATGCAACTTTTGTTCATCTTTATCAAGCGTGGAAGGCTAGGGAGATAACTATTGGAACAAAGTTGAGAATTTGTAGAAGTAATGTTAAGTCTTTACTTCTGTATGGCTATGAAACATGGAAGGTTATAAACTGAATCAAGAGGGACCCGCAAACACTTATTGGTAGGTGGCTTTAGGAAAATCTTTTAGATATTTTGGTGAAGCATTTTCTTGAATGAAGAAATGTGGAGGAATGCACAAGAGAAACAGGCGGTGCAAATCAGACTGCAGAAATGGAAGTGGATTTGACATATGATGAGGAAGGGTTTCACTGCCATAGAAAAATCAGCTTTAATTTGGAACCCACAAGGACCAAGCAGAAAGAAGACTGAGAAGGAGATGGCCCTGAACACTTTTGGCAGAAGCTGAAACAGTGGGAATGACTTGGATAGAGGTTTCGGTAATAGCTAGTCAGTCTGGTGGCAATGCTTCTGAGAGGTCCTATGCTTCAAAGTGGAGTAAGAGAAAAATTACTTGAATATGACATGCCATGTAAACTTCTTTGCATCAGTATTGATGAATGCAAGGCCAGTGATAATGGGCAAGAGTGGCAGAAACTTGTTGGGCAAATTGTATGTATTATAGGAGAAGAAAGAACCAACGGATGACACAAGTAAAAGTGTTTATTCACTTTAGATTAACTCAACATGTTTTGGGCATCATTATGCCCATCGTCAGGAGACAGACTGTATAGAACTGCATCTGGTGTTAGCCTGGATGTGCTGGCTGTGGTAGTGTGGAGTCAGGACACGAGCTGAGCACACTGTGTGAATGTAGGTATTCGACTCACTCTTTACTTGTGTCATCCGTTGGTTCTTTCTTCTCCTACGTTAATGATGCATGGTCACATGAACCTGAAGTTTGTACGTATTATGTTTTTTTTTTAATACACTGTGAATGTTGCATCTAATGCTTGTAATTTGGAACTTTATATTTGGACATAAGGGAGAAGTGGAGAAGGGGCGATATTAAGTAATGAGGAACTGTAATTTATGTCAGTGTGGTTGGTCATGTTGCCCAGAAACTGAGAAAAGTGTATAGATTTTGTATTGGGAAGGTGGTAATGTGAAACACCGCTGTATAAATTGGAAAATAGTACCAAAATAAATCTTGGAGAAATCAATTGTAAGGTGTGAACGAGATTAAACTGTCTTCAGATATGATTTCATGGTGGGAGTTGGTATAATTTTTTTGATTTATGTTACCTGAGTTGGCATTTTGCATGTGCTTTTTGTGCAGCTGTGGATGCCTTCAAACCAGATATCATCTCGGAAACAATCCTGCGGAGATTGCTGAAGCAGGATCTGATCTACCACATTAAGGCCAAGAATCGGGACAAGGCTCGCAGTGACCCACAGACAGTCATCTACTTGCAGGTACAGTGAAACTGCATAGCTTATATCCTCCTTTGAGGTGATTCATTCTGTTACATTAAAATAACAGTGAAACAAACACTTGTCCATCAAACACAACGATATATTTAAAAATCTGGAGATCAGCAGCATGTACATGGGTGAGTTTTTGGTTTTGTATTTTTCTCTTGTCACTTAAAGTATTATGATCATTGTGATAATAATAATTCCATAGTTAGATCATACTTGCACATGTGTATTTCCATTGGATCTTTCCATCTTTTTATCATTATTCATGATCCAGAGTATAGACGAAGTAAAATTGTTGCAGGTGGAGGTATAAAAATAGTCAAACTATGTTCCACATAAGTAGTTTTTACAAACAATTCATAACTGTCATGGCAAAAGTCTTGGCTATGCCTTTCTGAATATATTTGTCTCATTTACTTGTCTGAGGAGTGCAATCCAGTCTGTGAACATGTGAAGAAGATAAAAGAGCAAAAAGGGGCATTTACACCATCTGCTTAGAACTGATGATTTTTCCTCTTGTGCCCTGTCCTAGCTGTGTATGAAAAGCGTGCAGTAAGTGATATGGATTCCTCATCCAGTAGTTCCTCTCAAGGGCAATAACTTTAAGATTATAAAATTGATGCATTTGTTGGAGTATTCTTAATAGCATTGACAGAATACTGTAATTATCTCCTGTCCATGATGAATTGGTATCTTGTTGTGTAACAAGACTGGATAGGTGTACTGTGTGTAAACAGCTTATTATATGAGAAACTGTACTGATAAAATGTTAGCCTGAGCATATTACAACTTTTACTTAAATCCTTCTTCCCCATAATGGATATTTAATGAGACATGGGCTATGCAGAATTTATTTTTGGTCTTACAAGTAAATGTATGTTCCTGAATGGCAAATTCAGACTATATCATTTTTGTCTTGTAACTAATCAAATACTCAAATATAATATTTTATCAAAATCTTTTTACCTATATAATTCCTGATGCCATATCATAGACAGACAAACATGTCCTTGACATAAGGCATTTTTCAGAATTTTCTTTCACAAAAACAAAAATGTGCTGAATATTGATGATGAAAATTCAGGACATTGTTGGATTTAACATTTTCAGTACAGGCAGTCCCCGACTTTTGAACACAGTTCGTTCCTGTAAATGTGTATGAAAATCAAAATGTATGAAAGTCAAGCATAGACTATGTTATAACGGGTGTTCCATTCCTATTGCTTTAAAAGCACATTAAAGTCCCTATTTATGGGCAACAAACAAAACATTGGTAGCAACAATTATGGCACATTCATGCATTAATTCAACCAAGGGCAATTGTTAACGTACCCACCATCACATGAGCCAGTATTCTCCAAAATTCTGATGGCTATATAACGAATGACCAATAAAACTCGTAAGCCATTAGTAACCTAAACAACATTGTTTAACATTTTCATACATCTGCTTTAGATTACTCTGACCATATGCTACATGCAAATTATGTATTGCCACCATCTTGATGCAGATCAGCTTCCTTTTACCAGATTGCGTTATCAGAGTAAGTGGCCAGGATAACCAACAACAAAGAACACGAGTTGTCAGTTGAGTTACAAAATATAAACAGTACTAATAAAATTTTCAGAGTTATGTCTTGCCTCAAATTACAATTTTCTCACATACCTTTCTGGCTTTTGGGGGGGGTTTGTTGTGATGGTCTCAACAGCCCTAGTGGGCCTAGGCCTTCTCATTTTTGAGACTTCATTATCACACTCAGGTGTGGATTATACATGGCTACTCTACATGCTAGCTGACAGTGAGTTCACTAGCAGTTTTAAACTCCCTGGAGACTAAATCTGCGCAAGTAAAGTTAGAAGTCTGTTCAAATTTACTTGCTACCTGCTGGCTAGTATACTGTCCCTCTTGTAAACTTGCTCAGTGTAATTGATATGTCCAGTACATACCTTATGATAAAACACTACAATTCTTCAGTTCATATCGGAGATGTCGAATGATGAACTAAATTGCTACAGACTGACTGCCCGGCCTTTTCATTCCTACGTATAATATGCGTGGCTAGTTTACTCCCTGCTCACTCTCTAGCTGGCAACTGAACTCGCTGGTGTGTAGCATGTAAAGTAACCTTGTGTAATCCCCACCTTAGACACACCACACTCGGTAGGACTCCTCTGGATGAGTGATTGGCCCATCACAGAGTCATTTATCTGACAACACACAACACTCACAAGAGACAGACATCCACGTGCTGGGTGGGATTCAAACCCACAATCTCAGTAAGCAAATGGCTGTAGATCCATGCCTTAGTCTGTGCAACCACTGGGATCAGCATTTCTGGCATTTAGTAGACACAAAATACAGTTTGGGACTCACTTTTACAGCACCACTGTGCAATTGCTCAAAATGTTTGTTCATTATCATGGTTGTCTAGAAAGCAGTGCCCCCTACTTTCTTCTCAGTAAATACTTGTTTGTAAATCTTAGAGGTTACACATGATGAGGTGTGAGGATCTGTGCTGTATTTTTCAATAAAGTATTGATCCAATCCAGTAAAACTGGTTAAAGCAGGGGGTAGGGCCATTTGCTATGAGAACCATAAACATATTAATTCTATTTGGAACAAAGAGGAATTGCCTGGGGAGTGGAAGGAGTTGCTCATTGTTCCTATTTATAAGAAGGGTTGATAAAACTGATTGTAGTAATTATAGAGGCATATCACTTTTGTCAGCCACACACAAAATTTTATCCAACATCCTGCTGTCAAGGTTGACTGCATATAAAGAGGAAATCATTGGGGATCATCAGTGTTGATTTTGATGCAGCAGGTCAAATGCTGATCATATATTCTGCATTTGTCAAATACTTGAGAAAACATGGGAATACAATGAAGCAGTGTATCAGCAATTTGTAAACTTCAAGAAAGCCTGTGATTCAATTCTTGTATAATATTTTCATTGAGTTTTGTATTCTCATGACACTGGTTAGGCTAATAAAAATGTGTCTGAATGAAACCTGTAGAAGAGTCTGGGTAGGCAAACATTTATCAGACATATTTCATGTTAAGAGTGATTTGAAACAAGGAGTTGCTTTATCACCATTGCTTTTCAACTGTGCTTTAGTGTGTGCCATTTGGAGGGTTTAGGTAAACCAGGATGGCTTGAAATTAAATGGCACACATCAGCTTCTGGTTTATGTTGATGATGTTAATATATTGGATGGAAGGGTGCATGATATAAAAAAAAATGCAGAAGCTTCAGTGGTTTTTGGTAAGGAGAGTGAACCTGAAGTAAATGCTGATAAAACAAAGTACATGGTAATGTCACGAGATCAGAATGCAGGACAAAGTCACAATATAAAGACTGATAATAGTTCCTTTCAAAGGGTAGAACAGTTTAAATATTTGGGAATAACCATAATGGATCAATTCCATTCTGGAAGAAATTCAGGCAGGGAATGCTTGCTGTCATTCAGCTCAGAATCTTTTGTCATCCAGTTTGCTATCTAAAAATGTAAAAATTGAGATACACATATATTGCCTGTTGTTTTGTGTGGATGTGAAACATTGTCGCTCACATTGAGGGAGGAACATAGTCTGAAGGTGTTTGAGAATAGGGTGCTGAGAAGAATATTTGGGCTTAAGAGTGATGAGGTAATGGGAGTGGAGAAAACTACATAATGAGGAGCTTACTGATTTGTTCTCCTCACCAAATATTATTCAGGTGATCCAGAAGAATGAGATGGAAGGGGCATGTAGCACATATGGGGGAGAGGAGAGGTGCATACAGGGTTTTGGTGGGGAAACTTGAGGGAAAGAGACCACTTGGAAGACCCAGGCATAGATGGGAGGTTTATATTAAGATGGATCTTCAGGAAGTTGGATGGGGGACAGTATGTATTGAATTGATCTGGGTAAGGATAGGGGCAGGTGGTGTCTTTCACCAATGAGTAATAGGTGGATGTGTTTGCCTTGTCCTGCTCATGTAGCCAGGTTTTCACTGCACAAATAACATCATTATTAGTCTCAAACTTCCCACCACAAACAGCATCCTTCAGGGCTCCAAACAGTTGGAAATCTGCGGGTGTGACATCGGCTGCAGGGTAGGTGGGGTAACACTGACCAACCAAATTGTGTGATGGCTTGCTGATATTTCAAACATGTGTGGAGCCTTGCATTGTCATGCTGAATCAAGACTTCAGCTGAATTCTTGTGGGGCCAACTCATTTGAATCCCTTCATGAGTTCTTTCAACGTTTTGACATAGAGTTAATTTTCTCCCCTCTTGGCATTTCATACACAAGGATCACTCCTTCACAGTCCGAGTCAACAGTGGCTGCAAACATGTCTGCTGACAGAGAGTCAATTTTTTCTTCTGTGAAGCTTGGGGGATGGTGCCATTCCATGGGATGCCTTTTGGTCTGCAAGTTTCATCTGCTGTAACAATTCAAAATAAGATAGCCTTTCATGTAGTTTCAACATGTGCCAGTAACTCCAAAGACACGGCTTGTCTCCCAGGTTTGTGTTTGACTGTGAGGCTCTGAGGATCCTTTCTCATGCTAATCTTTGAATATCTGAAATCATGGCTGATGTGACCAACTTCTTATGCAGATTGAAGGACTGAGCCAGTTGTTGGGCTGTGATGCATTGATTCTTGCAAGATGGTAACAGCACACTGCAGCATCTCAGGGCTTACAGCTGTGCAATAATGACCTTAGCGAAGCATATCATGGAGCTCTGCTTTTCTTGTTTCAGAAGCTGTCACTCTTTGTGCCCAGTGACCAGCAGAAATCTGTACAACTTTGTACAAAAATTCTGGGAACTTCAAGTTTGTGTCACCAAAAATCTCACATACATGGCTTTGTTACTGGCCAAGAAAAAAATGGGGCATTACTTTCTGGGTAACCTACATACAGTTCTTGTTTTGAAAATACTGAGTATAGAGATTGCATTAATGTGGGATTTTGAACTTTCACTGTGGTGCAATTGAGTTCTTTGCTTTTCTGAGATGTTGCATCACGTTTCTCCAAAACACTGCTCACAAATTTCTAATCAGCATGGCATCATATGCTAGAAGTACTTTCATCTTCATCAACAGTGCTGTGAGAACTTTGAATCATGCAGCTTCTTACATGCTGGGAGAAGAATAAACTTCTCATCTGAGATTAAGTACTGTTCATTTTGAGGACCCAGACATGAATTTTGCAGCATCTTAATGCATATAACAATTGAAATTTGTCAGTAGGAGGGTAAACCTTGAACTGATTCATTTTAGTGATAGAGGGGAAGGGATTGGATGAGGTATTGAACATAGCAGTGGTAAGTCTGAGCCAGGCATGACTGTGGGATGTGTTCCTATACATTGTTATGCAGGACAGTGCAGTGACCTTGGGCACTGCTGTTCATGGTCACCAGTTGCTCTGGCAGGCATTGTGTAACATTTCCTGTTTATGGTACAAACACTTCAAAATATTAAATTATGAGAAAGACCTGCACCATGTGCCACAGACTGACACTTCCATAATTATGATTAATTTGCATGTACTGTGTGCTCATAAAATATGTTTCAGGGTAAAGCAGTAGACTACTTTGTGCTGATCCTGGAGGGGCGCGTGGAAGTGTGTGTGGGAAAGGAGAACATGATTTTTGAAAGTGGTCCTTTCACATATTTTGGGACGCAGGCCCTCATCCAGAACATTGGTGTGGGTAAGTTTGGTGTCATTATAGTTACTGCAATTCTGTTTTACTCATAATTGGTGCTAACTGGTGTACCTGTGGTCTGAAGGTTTGACACTGCTAACAACAGAGCCCATCACTGGACATGATCCTGAGTCACTTCATTTCACTGCATGTAGTACCCACGTTCCAAGATGTTGCCCAACCAAGATTCTCGGTATTTCTTGTATCCCACTATCTGACCTACATGTCATCCTGTTTTGCCTCCTTAATTAATACTGTTCCTTCAGAGTAAAGAGACCATTTGTGGTTTAGATTTCAAAGTAACAAGAAACAACTAATAAATAGGAGTAACATGGCTAGATGCATTGCACATATTGATTGCACTGTGGTCTCACTTTCCAATTAATTCAATACATGTGTTTTATTGTAGTATAGTTGCCATAAAATAGAATATTAATATGATGTTCTATGCATTATCTAATTGGCATTGAGAACTGGCATTGAGTACTTATATTTTTGTCTTGATCCTTAAAGAGAGGTTACGTGTTTTAGAACTCTTGTTTAATGTTGTGTAATGAGTGTACTAAATTATTTGTACTGCCCTTATAATTGCTGTAGTTTGCCTTTCCCATTTGATTTCCACTCCTGTATTACTGAAGTCTTAGATTCAAATTTTGGCATCTTTCCCATTCCTTCAATCATAGTTCTGTCAGTCAGCACAGTTTAGCATATCCAATTGGTTAACACACCAAGGAGAATTCAAGGCTAGAAATACACAAGGTAAATTGCCCTATTCTCGTGGGATTTTATAAAAGCTGATAAAATTTTGCAGACTCACCCACCTCACCCACGCCCCAGAACATGGGAAGTCTGCAGTCTGTGAATCTGGACGCAATGTTGCGTCACACATTCATCCCTGACTACACTGTACGTGCCATCACAGAAGTATTCTATGTGCGCATAAAAAGGTCCCTGTACCTTGCTGCAAAGCGTGCCACACTAATGGAGCGTGCCAAGAAAGACACACAGTCAGAAGATCACTTTGATGATGAGGTGGAGAAGGTGACCATTTTTAGAGTTTTCATATTGATGTTTGTTACAGCGTTGTATGGCCATGCCATGATGTTTCTGCAGCTTCAGAGTGATGAAATTATTTGTGAAATATTGTATGCTGCTAAATTACGTATCTTGCTAACTGGGGTCAAAACCGTTGTTTCTGTGGTGTGAAGGGAGGAATTACGAACAGTTGTCCAACTGATAGAGGCATCTGGCTCTATTTAGATTGTAGATTGCAGTCTTTTGGGGTGGTTAATTCATAATTTGTTAGCTGAAAGTTGGAGGCCCTTTTGGCTTACATCTTCAGGGTAGCTGAAGAAGGATGCTTATTCTTCATCATCAATGCTGTGGAAACCTCAGATCGCACTTTGTTTAGATTCTTTACAAAACAGAGACTGAAGTGGTGCTGTCTACCCACTTTACTGTTTACTCACATCAATAAAATATAGGGTTATTCATAAGTCCCTCCGGAACTTCCGAACTCGACTGCGCAACAACCAAGACATGCACGGCAGAAAGGAGCATATCAATAGGTAGAGAATCTCTC
>JGI20166J26741_11473807_pt1 | contig 13118 bp, 12 predicted proteins | sample TergutCu122P5_FD_26741 | JGI IMG/M metagenome (IMG submission 26741)
TATCGACAGGCCACCAGGAACTCTTATAGAGAGTGACGGTACCATATGCTGCATGTATAGAACTATGTCCTCCTGAAGATGAGCACTTGATGCTCGAAACGTGGAAGAGAATATTATTTTATGAATAAATAATAATCAGTGCATCAAGTTGGTAATTAATGTATAGTCAATTCATGATGCACGGTCAGAAAAACATTAAGTGCCATGATCATTTAAACCCAGCAGGTAAAGGTTAAAGAAGGCACTGGATACTACAACCTGTTTAAATCATGTATTGGCACTTTTTACATTAACTTGGGATATTCTGTAGACTATTTCTTGTTATTAGGACAGGTTACATATGTGTTGAAATGGAACCAATCCATGCCATTAAACAAAATTAGTGGTACAGTTTATGCATTATACACCAAATGAAGGTACTGAGTTCACAAAACTCACTCTTACTTCCTGATCTGTGTCAGAGGTCTTGAACTACGGTTGTCTTATGCGGATGTCAATGCAGCATGCTCATTTGCTGTGCAAGGAGATACTGTGATTTTATTGGAGATTTCTCAAATGTAGCACCCCCTTCCATTTAGTTTTTTCTCAGCATGTGCATACTGCTTGTTCTCTTCCTATTTAGCTGTTGCTGGAAACCTTTCCATGTATTTGAAATCGTTATTTGTGTGTGTGTGTCTGGGACATGTGCTTCAGGAAATTTTTTCTGAATTTGTGACATTGCTTCTTGTAGTTTCAGTATTTAGCATATACATCGTACATAAACATGCAGTGTTGTGTAGTCATTGCAGCTGAAGACTGAATGACTTCACTACCGCAGACAAATTGGGTGCAGGCAGCTAGTGGTTTAGCCAAGTTTGATGTGACAAGGTAGCCGATGAGAACTTAACAGCTGTTTGGGCCAGATAAAATAATGACCCTTATATTCCCTTTGTCTGATGTTCCTTTATTTACTGTCATTGGGTATGTAAATTAGGTGTTGTATGAAACAGTTGCTTAGCAAAAAAACGGGAGAGATATGATATCTTTTGCACTATGAAGGGGTGCAAGAATAGTGTAGTCAGTATAGTGACTAGACTATGGACTGGATGGTCTGGGTTTTGAATCCCCGAAGGTGCAAGATGTTTACAGCTTCTCCATCCAGTCCCCTATTGCATACCAAAGGCTTTTACCTGGGGATGAAGTCACCAGGTTTTGAGGCTGACAATTAGCCTAGTTATAGTACTGAGGTTGAGAAGGAGTGGAGCTATGCTTCGATTCCCACTGTGTGACTTCATTGGGTGTATAGGAAAAACTTTACCCTTTATTTTTACCTTCACACCATGAAACAACGAGAACAAAGGCAGAGAAAGGAGAAAACAATGTGGCTGAAATGTCAGGTAATTGAAAATATACTCTCATATTCGTGGGAATGCCAATACAGTTATGCCAGGAAAATCATAAAATGGTATCGCAGCATTGTGAGACCTGCATTGAAAGTGAAGGATACCATTTGGAACAATTTTGCAAGTGCGTTCACTAATAAAGAAATTCTCAGTCTTTATTAATGTACATTTTACTGTTGGTTAACTTAACCTTGGGTGACTTCCCCTGTGCGTATGTGCACACACTCATGCATGAGGTGTGAGCCATATCTTTTGCACTGGGGCAGTACAGCAATTTAGATCGGTTTTGTCCCCTTCAGTTTAGCCACCTTCAGAGTTCATGCACTGGGTCCTGCATCTTCCCAATTGCTGCCAGCAACTCTGGACCTCCATTGTCTGATGCTGTCCAGCACTACCTGAAATGAAGCTTTAATCTACATAATATATTTGAAATTTTGTTTTTTTGACTGCATTTTCATCTTATGGCCTGTTATGACCTTAGGAAGGAAGTTTTATTTTATGGGCCTGATTTTGCAGGTCCATGTTTCTGGTTGTAATTTAGGAGATGGAGCAAAAGAGTTGCATCAAACTGCCCTACGTTTAATTCTTCAGTTAAAATGTGTTAAAATATACTCTGTTGTGTACCTAGAATGTTACAAACATCATAAGTCATACACCATTTATTCTCATGAATGACTTTTTGTATGTTTTCATCAGTCCTACTTGATGATGGGCAATGTGAGTGTTCAAAATCCTCAACCAAAGCTTTGTCATTTGTGAAATGTGAAAACCATTCAAAGGTTTATTTCTATTTATGGTATCACAAAGGCATTTTTAAATTTTTGTAAGTCTTGACAGCTGTTTTCTCAAGGTTAAAAGAAAACCCAATGAAATTTTATGTTCTTTAAAGTGTGGCATTTTACTGGGCTACAGCAGTTGTAGAATGTGTAACACACACGTGGTTAAAACATCAGTTGAACAAAAGTGCATTGTTCTGTTACAGTGATACTCACCTCACTAATTCACAGTAAATGACTTAAGGGGTAACTAGTGGTTCACTGCATTATTTCTGGTTAGCACTCTACACAGCAAGTACTGTTACTAAAGTCAGTTCTGTGATTCTTTTTCCTTTTTTCTCATTCTTATACACTTAACTGTAATCAGCAGACATCTGCAGTGCTAACAGTGTAGATTTGCCACTGAATTTTATAGTGGGGCGTGTTGGTATTATTTTGTAAATTTAGTCCTGTTTATATAATATTTATTTTGGGTGTGTTGGACATGAATGAAATAAATTTTGCGAGGCATTTGGCAGTACATGACTTTATGTGGCTGCATTCTGGAAGAAATGAGTAGAGTCCTAAGACCAGTAGATGATTCCTGCTAGAAATGCAATGGATGGGCGCGTTTAAGATATTGTGGAAAATGATGAATTACTACTTCTCATTCTGAAAGCATTTGCACAGTTCACTGGCTTACTACATGCTCAAAATGTGTAATGTTTTCAGTGTGTGTTGTAGTAGAACTGTCTTTTGCACCAATAGCAGTCCAGTAGCCACCAGTCCCCTGCACCACACCAGACATGCCCACCCTGTTGCAGGCATCATCACCTGGTCTGTGTTGTGTATATGGCCAGCATGACATTAATGTTCTTCTGAAGTTTCTGTTTTATTGTGTTTGAGTTACTTTAAATTTTTCTAATGGATTGATTGAGCTTAATTGAAGTAGATGACTGAGGTCAGCAATGTTTTTTTTTTTACTTTAAAAAAAAGCACAACATCTTTAATTAGTGCTTAAATATTTATGTCTGTTTCAGATTGTTGGTGAGGTTCTAAAGCAGCTGACAGAAGAAAAATGCAAGTATCCCTTTATGAACTAAATGTTTATGACACTTTGAATTTCATTTATTCAGTACTATGCATTGAAGTCAAGTACAACCTTAATAATGTATTATGGAAATATGTAGTGCATAGTTTTTCGTGAGGAGCTTCATGATCTGTCCTCCTCACCAAATAATGTACAGGGGACCAAAACAAGAATGAGATGGGTAGGACACGTGGTACATATGGGGAAAGGAGAGGTGCATGCAGGTTTGTGGTGGGGAAACCAGAGGGAAAGAGACTGCTTGGAAGAGCTAAGCATGGAGGGGAGGATAATATTAAGATGTTTTACTTTGATAATTTTACCAAATTCAGCCTCCATTTTATCCACTTGTTTGTAAATTGAGATCTCATCTGTGTATTGCATAGAATATTTGCATTGTACAGGATCACATTTCTATCATTATTTCGTACTGCCAGAAGATGGCTTTGTAGAAGAAGCCACAATGTGTAGAATCATATATTGTGATAATGACAGCGTAAGAAAGCTGTGATTGACTGTGTTTTAATTTTCATAATTAAGAAGTTTCTTCAGGAGGGTGCATACTGGATTGATCTGGCTGAGAATAGGCAAAAGTGGTGGCCGCTTGTGATCAAACTGTTACCTTTTCAAGAAGGACTCTGCTCCATGGAGTTAGTTATTTAATGTGCAGTCAAAGCTACTGGAAAAGCAGTGCAATAAAGGACTGTTGTGTATGATAAGAAACTGTCTGTTAAGAGTTACAGTGTAATGATTATGCAAGTGCTAATGCTATGTACAAAAACTTGACTTAGAGAAAGAAATGTATTTTGTGCATAATGTTCAGTTCATAATATTTTGATTGTATGAATTTCATTTCTCAAATACAGGGTGGACCATTTCCTGCTTGCTGATAAGGGGTGATCCAATGCTTCCCTACACTTGAGGCGTACACCATATGTCAGGAGGGGCAACAGTCAGTGAAGGTAGCTGCTCAAAGTAATAACTGCTGTATAGTCTAATAAAAACTCATTGGTTCCACAGCAGATGCCGAAAATGTCGCTATCCTGACCGAATGCATTCTTCATACCTGCGGAACAGCGTGTTAACTGTCTCGTGTTCTTACCTGGAAATTGTTAAAATCTTGTGGCAGATGTTGTTTCTTAGTTCTTCTAGAGTGTGGGAATTTGTTTTATGCAGTTTATCTCTTAAACTTCCCCAGAAAAAAAGCCACAAATCACTTTGTTTGCTTAGAAATGGTTCTCTTGGAAACTGTCACCAAAATTTAGTGTGGCATTTGGCAGAAGTTGTATATATGGGATAGAGTTGCACTAAACACACATGCTATTGAATAGACTAATGTTGTTAACAGCACTGAATTATTGACTGAGAAATGCATTACCACAAGCTGACAAACTAGTGGTTTATGATGGAAGTGTCTTATCGCTGACAGCATACTTTACTTTCATATGACACACAAATTGTGAAGCACTGTGAGAGGTTTTCAGTGGGCTTTGGCCTCCACATTCTCCTGATTTAACACCTTGTGCTTTCATCTGTGGGGAAGTTTGTAAGATAAATTGTATAAACAAGTACCCACACTCAGAAAACATTAAGAAACAATATGTACCATGAGATTTTAACAGTTTGCAGAGAAGAATGCCAGTGAGTTAACATTGTGTTCCACAATTATAGTTAGTGCATATGGTCAGGAGAACAACATTTTCAGCATCTGCTGTAGCAGTAGTGAGTTCTTATTGGACTGTCTGAAGGTTATCACTGCGATACTCCCCATTGCTACCTTCATCAACTGTTACTCTTCCCAGACACGTGGCATATGCTGCAACTCTGGCAGAGCATCAGGCCACTGCTTGTCAGTCAAGGTAGAAATGGTCCAGCCTGTATGTGCACAGTTGGTGTAATGGTCTTGTTGATGATCACTTTCATAGAAGTTGGAGGAGCATGTAATGTATGCTGGTTACTTGTGACGATGTAGTTGTATTTCTTTGACCCAGCATTTGCAGTACAGTGTTCTGCTGGTGGTATCTTCTTGATGTCTGTGTTCACAATTTTATTATACTCTGTTACCTCTTGTGTTGTTGTGTCCTAAGTGTTCACTTCTTGTTTTTGAACTGGTTATCTCTGCATCAATAAGTGAACACTTAGGACCAGACTGAAAAGGATGTCTTCAGAACAAAGGTTGGATGTGCTTCTGCTGTTCGGTTTGATTTCTTACATTTACTTCTATTGCTATGAATTGTGTAGTTTGTATAACATTATTCCTTTTATAGTCATTGTGAAAGCCACAAACGGACCTCGCTATGTGGTGGGATGTCGACGACAGTTGGACAAAGCCAAGCTGAAATCTGGAACAAGGGTTGCTTTAGATATGACAACTCTCACCATAATGAGATATCTTCCTCGAGAAGTAGACCCGTTGGTATACAACATGTCACATGAGGATCCTGGGGATGTGTCTTATGCAGCTATTGGAGGACTCAGTGAACAGATCCGGGAGCTCCGAGAGGTGAACACGTGCAAGTTATTCTTTGAAATATGGAGTTTGATATTGGTGATATACATGAATTAGTGTAGCCTGTTAGTTTCATTCAGCATTTTGGTTGGAATTAGTACAGATACATACAAATACAATAAAACCCCAACTGTACTTTCCCACTTTTCTGTGATTTTACACACTTTTTAGTACAGTTCTGGTCATATGCTCTTAAGAACATTGTTTCCCAAATTTTACACCATTCAGGTGGTCACACAAAGATGTAAAGTCAGGGTTTTATTGTAATTTTGACCTGTGTTGCACATCCCGCTTACCCAATTATGCCATTCATAACCACCATAGATGTCTGATATAGTGGACTGTATGATTTGAAAATCTGATCCCAGTGGCTGCACAGTCTACAACATGGGTCTGCAGCTGCTCGCTTGTTGGGTTTGTGAGTTTTTGAATCCCACTTGGGACATGGATGTTTGTCTCTTGTGAGTATTGTGTTGTCAGGTAGCGGTCTCTGCAATGAACTGATCACTTGCACAGAGGAGTCCTACTGGCTGTGGTGCATCATTATGTGTGATCTAGAAACCTCAAGAATGAGGAGGCCATGACCTGTGTTTGGCTACAGCGCCACAGGAAAAAAAAAAGTGATTTGAAAGACTGTACTTATATTTGGTTGTTAGGATCATTGACCATCATACTGATATGGTAATGAGCAATCAATGCACAAAGAGTGTATCACATTGTGCAACAAATCCTGTATAAGCTGCCATGTCATTCTGTCTTTCACTCACATACGATAACCCACTTCATGTATATTGTAATGATATAACAGATGTGGGAGGCTATGTTAGGCTGTAACATATTGCCTGCCCAAAAACAGAATATTGTTTACAACTCTGATGACTTAATGCAGTGAAGGTGGACATGGCTTCATGACATGGCACATGAATGTACCTTGAGGTGTCCTTTGCCAGTCATACACATCCATCAGGCCCAGGGAACGTCTATTGAATGATGGCCAGCTGCCACTGGAGAGGAGGAATTTATCCTGCCATTGAAATATGATTTCTCCTGGTCTGAGTTTCAGACACAAGCACTGTCTTGAGGATAGTCCTGTGACCAGTGGTTTATCTGCGGTCATGTAGTTAACCTGTTGATATTCAGGTCAGTCAGATTAGTATTAAGAATTTGCATCAGAGTTTCTCCAATAAGAAAATGTCCTGTTGACAGTTAATTGAGGTCATGAGGTTTACTGGAGTGCACAGTTAGTGGCTGTGAATTCTGACAGGCTTCAGTTTGTGACGAAGTGTCGAGCTCATCATAAGTAACAGTTTTATCACCAAATGTTTTTCTGAGATGATATTTCGTAGATTGAATTGAAGCCTCCCATAAACCACCAAAGAAAAAACTGTTGTAGAACTTGTAGATGTCCACCTACTCTTAAAAATTCACAGTTTGCCCAAGAATGGTGTTCTTTGTTTGACTTTTGATGAGAGACTTCCATGACTGTGATGTTCTCAAATCTCCCATTAATATGAAATGTGTGTACAAGTTTCACATGTGATATGGGTGCAGCATGTATTTTCTTAACTGTGAGTGCTGATGTTTCACCTGCCTTCTTCCATAAGTGGAAATACAGCTGGAAGCTCTGACAGTATGTGGTCACCCTAAGGGCTAGCGCGCATGAGTGGTTGGAACCGCAGTGGTTTTTTTACCACTGCCATGAAACGTTTTGTTATAAATGGAAGTGAGCACATGGACAGTTGTTTCGCCGAAGCGTTTTTCCAACTGCAACATGCTTCATTTCCTGGGTGGTACGGTGGCTGCACAGTGGCTGGCGGTGGCAATGTAACATGAAAGAGCATATCTGCTTGCGCGCATAAGCAGCAAAAGAACCGCACGGCCACCGGTCTTCATCTGCCACTCCAAGTAAGTGCACACGTCATGGATCTAGACTTCAAGATTTTTGACGGTGAGAGATTAATAACTGAAGTGGAGAAAAGGCCAGCACTGTACAATTGATTGATTGGCATTTGGGTTCGAGCCCTAACGGTCCCAATGCACGTAGGCCTTATATAACAGGCCCTTTTCGTCCCATAATCTGTTATCAACTCAGTGGAGCCCTGTTCCTTGCTAAAGTTCCAGATGGCCCCCAGACTTAACTTTTAATGTCCTCTGGGTCCACGGAAGAGGAACCCAGATATGCATTCTCTTTTTCTCTCAAAAGTCCCAATAAACGAACCCCTCCAGGTTTCCCAACAAGGCCCTATGGATAGAGGTGCCCACTTACAAGGCCTTTTTTTACATATCTCTCAAATTCCTTTTAAAAATTCCCCTAAATAAAGAAATTTATCCTTTCTCTCAAAGGCCCTAGGAAAGCTTCCCTCCATGTTCCCCAAAAGCAGGGCCTCTGGGGAAACGGACATCCATTTCTAGAGCCTTACTTAGCATATTTTTCGGGGTCACCAGTAAAGGAGCCCACCTCCAGGTTCCCCTCACAGAGCTGCCTCAGAGAGAGATGCCTTATTCCTAGAGCCTTCCGTCATCCATCTCTCAAAGTCCCTGGTAAATGAGTCCCCTTCCAGGTTCCCCAGCGGGGTCCCAATGGAGAGAGATGCCTGTCTCCAGAGCCTTTTCTGCATAACCTTCAGGGTCCCCAGTAAAGGAGCCCCCTTCTAGGTTCCCCTCACAGAGCGCCCATAGAGAGAGATTCTCCGTTTCCAGAGCCCTCCTTCAACTATCTCTCAGAGTTCCCAGTGAACGGACCCCCCCCCCCCTCCACACGTCCCAGTGGGGCCCCTATGGAGAGAGGTGCCCATCGCAAGAGCCTTCAACACATAAGTTCCCGGTAGACTAGCCCCCTGGCAGGCTCCCCAGTGGACAGACATTCCCATCCCCTGAGCCCTTCTCCCCATATCCATTCCTATAACATTACCTCTATTGCCAACAGCCTTAATACTCTCGAGGGGACATTCATATAAAATATCCTAAAACTGAAAGTCATCTCTCTGATGAACAAATTTGTGTAGTATGCAACAAGTTTTAACTATTACATCGCAGAAATCAGGGCAAACGTCAGTCGTACAGTGAAAAATTCTCCATTTGTTACACATTATGCCAAATGCACATTCCACCATTCTTCTTGCCCGAGTTAATCTGTAATTATATATGCATCTGGCAGCATCCAAATTTCTGCTAGAGTATGGTTGTAAAACATGTTGTGACAGAGCAAATGCCTCATGCTTCTGTAGCGCACATACTGACTTAACCAGATCGTGAGGAAAATGTAAGGACATAGCAGTTCTTTCACCGTCCATACACACAGCCAAGAAATAATTGGCCACCGCAGCTGTTTCACCACTGCGGCAAAAAACCACTCGTGCGCGCTAGCCCTGATGAGGCAGGATAGTTTGGTGAAGCATTGGATCTAATCCTCAAAGTTTTTGTTTGTGACTAAATGAGTTCTGTTAACTTCCAGGAGTTCATTTGTATGATTGTTGATTGCTACTGTTAGCCAGGATGATGGTTGTTGGGTTAATCATTACAGGCTCCTTCATCAATAGGAGCATGATGCTAGGGTTCTGGGTTGTACGTGTTGTGGCATTTCAGGAGATAAGGTCAGCAGGATGGAACAGTGAGGGCTTGTTTCCATTCTGCGGCTGAATTAAATTCTTGAATTATGGCACCATAACTGTTAACAGAGTTTTCCATTTGGAAGGATTCTCAGGGATCTAATTAGCATGAGCTTTGAGTGTGTCCAAAGGATGACCTGAAGAATGTTGTTAATTATAGTAAATACAGCCTTATGATAACAGTTTTCTTAAGACTAGCTCTTGTACCCGGCCTTCTAGTGATCCTCCTCCATCACAGGGTATATCAGGGAGGGATGGGGACAACAGGGAAGATACGTTAAATCAAAGTTACAGAAAACAGCCTCATTTATTGTAGTCAAGTCTCTTGATGTTCTACCAGAGCACACACACTTACATCCTATCCACTTGTCTTGGTACTCCTGTAAGATTCACATGGATAACGTTTTCTTGTCTTTCTTTAATCACATGTTGCCAAAATTCATAGTCATGCTGTTATTGCCTGACTTCAGGGTCGAAGCTGATTGGCTAAAATGTGCCACATCACAGACGTAAGTTACTGTGCTGGCCAGCCAATATCCATTCTGTGACACAATTCTTGCAACCTTCCTCCTCGCGCCGCTTACCTGCAGCATGGGTGGCTAAGTGGAGGGCCCAGAGCACGAATTTGCAGAGTGAGCAGAACAGATGTTGACTTGCCAATGCGAACCTTTATAAAAAATTTATATGAGTTTTAAATAATACCCTTACATCTCAGGGAAGCCTGTTCCCAGGGTCGAACCTGGAATGGACGGCTTCACTCTTCATGCAGTTCAAGGTGAGGCAGGGAGATTTTCTTAATTGGAGCATAAGAGCTTCCTTTTGGTTTTTGCTGTTGGATTATTAGACCAAAGGTGCAGACAGGCATTATAAGCTGTTGTGCTTCTGTGACTAAACCCACACAGCTGCATGCAGAAGTAGCTTCACATAAAACTTTATGGTCAAATCTGTTGTCATTTATTAGTGACATTTTTGATGATATCTTTACAACTTTACTGGAAATGATGATGGTGACGTTAATTGTTTATCCAGGTCCAGTTTTTCATGCCACAAGGTTTGAAATGAGCATCTTGTACAAGAAAATGATTTAACTCAAGTAATGGATGAATAATAGAACCAGTGACTGAAAGGACCTTCGTTTTTGTGAATGAATGATCAACAGTGGAACAGAAATGGTGCCCTTCATCTGAAACTGTCCATTCACAGGATGCCATTATTCTTCAAGATTACTGATATTTTCATCTTCATTGTTTAATGACAGTTTTCTCAATAGATATCCTGCTTGCTGAAGTCATGTTGAGGTCCTTTTTTGGTTGTTGTTGAGCATCCTGTAGGATTAAACCACTGATGAGACATCATCTGTAAAGAAATATTTGCACATATCATTTACAGTCTAGGCTGTAGCTGTTTGCTCTTGTCAGATAGCTTCTTTAAGCGTCTGAGAGCTTGCAAAGCACTGAAGCTGTTCTGTAGGCAGTGATAATTACAGTGAGCTGGAACTGTTGGATTGGATCATGAAGTTAGAACTGCCAGAGAATTAAGATGGATCATAATCTGCTGATGCATCTTGATGTTAGCACTAAACATTACTTGATGAGTGAAAAAATGAGCAGTGGGCCCTTTGTGGAATATATCATTTTGTGATACTCTGGTTGGGGAATTAACGCTACCAGGGAATACTGCAAGAGTACATTTAGTTGTACCTGCATCTTTGAAAACAAAGGTAGAATCAAGTATCTTCCTTTCCACTGGTTTCTTTGTTGTTTTGCATGTATCCTACTTTCAAGTATTCATTCTTGAAATCACATTTATTCTCTACAACATTGTGGATTAAAAGCCATCTTTTAGCTTGAAGTAATCTGTTCTCAGCAGTGTGGGAGGCTCTCCTAAGTTGAATAGAACCATTATCATGGGTAGTCTTATGACAGATTTGCCAGATGCAGTTTGTGTAGTATTGTCAACAAACTATTTGCAGTTGTGTTCCTGGTGCATTGGTCCGTGTCCCGGAAAAGTTGCAGCTGATGTTTCAGCTGGGTGTCACTGCATAACAAGAATGTATTCTGTGTAGACTCTTGAGGTGACCATCGGTGTTCTTCCCAAAAATGATCCAGCCAAATGCAGCTAATTTCATTAATGGATAATCTACTGGACAATCCACCTTCCAGGTTGTAGTTTCTCAAAAAATAGTTCTGCACCTAGCACCAAATCGATGGAGCTGGTTCAACTGAAGTTTGCATCAGGAAGTACCAAGTTTTGTGGGATGTCCCAATTGTTGCGTTCCACATATATAGCTGAAATATTGCCAGTTAGTCATTGAAGCAGAGCATCATGCCATTCACTGATCCTGATTGTGTGAATTGGGAGCTTTTGTGTACTCTGCACGCTGGAATGAATACCAGCAATTTTGATTTATTTAAATGAAGATGCTGGACTGGGCGTTCTGTGATAGAAGGACTTAGAGACGCGGAGTCAAGCATTGCTCCACATTGCACATATTGACAATACCTACTGCTCGTTGTCTGCAGTAGAGGTGTCACAAACAATACTCAAGTGTGAGTTTTACCCTTGAAGGTAGAATGTGTAGTTATATCTTTTTGTTGATAAAATGCTCTGTAACTCTGTCCCTGCGATCTCCGGTTTTGTGGTTCATCAGTGGTTTAGTGTGTATTGTTGCTCTGGTGTGATGGCTTGGTATCATGGTGTAACAGAGTATGATGCAGCCTGTTGAGTTTTTTGCAGAGAGGTGTTGAACACTTGTAGTTTTTTATAATTTCTGGAAAAAAAACATGCTGTAGTGTCTTCACGAAGTGAAGGCATTGCTAAGAATCTCTGGCCCGGAATGCATTATATCTACAAGGCATGTGTTGCCTTGCAACACAAGCTGTTTGACATAGCAGATACACATGAGTTACATGATGCGTCACTTTTATTACTGTTCGGCACTTTGCCTTGTTTCACAGAAAATATACAGTACTTCAAAAGCTTTAAATTTCCTGTAAAGGAATGCTATCAAAGTTTCAAGTTTGTGATGCAAAGATCAATTTTGATTCCTTGTGAGTTACTAAGTCTGTGTGACCTAGAATAGTTCTTAACTAGTTACGTGTATGAGCTCATTTAGGGGAGCTGTGAACTTTAAATGCTTGCTTTGCATTCATGTTACTGTTGACATAATATATGAGTGCCTGTATATTGGAAGCATGTGGGTGTGTGTAGAGTGTATAGCAGCAATTAATCTAAGATTGTTACACATCGTGATGAAATTCTGTATCATACAGAAATTTTTTTTGGTAACAGGCAAGTTTTGAACTAGTGCATGAGCTTCTGCACAAAGGGCAGCCTAAGTAGTGGAATTTTTGTACATTGGGCAGCTGATGACTGTCAATGATTAAAGTCTCATATGTGTCCCATAAGCATAACCATTTGCCATTAAATGTGGACAGTGAAATACAGGTAATTATGTGTGATATGTCAGGTGTGATCATCCTAGCTAGTGAGGTTATTTGAGTAACTGGAGGTTTCAAAACTCTTGAATCTTCCTTTCTCAGCAAACTACTGATGTTCAAAGTTATGTATATTGGGTGAGTCATTCTGTCAATAATCATGAAGTACTAATTTGTTTTGAATGCCTCTGTAAATGTCTGGTAGCCTGATGACTCAGTAACAGTCAAAAGTTTGCCTGAGTTCACTAAACTGTGATGTTAAATGTCTCAGAAGAGTCAATTGTTATACATAAACAACACAGAAACACAAAATGGATTCCATAAGGGATGTTCATGCACA
>JGI20166J26741_11473918_pt1 | contig 13117 bp, 4 predicted proteins | sample TergutCu122P5_FD_26741 | JGI IMG/M metagenome (IMG submission 26741)
GGAATTAGCCATGAAAAAATTGTGTGCGAAGTTTGTTCCCAAAAACCTGACAATCGAACAGAAGGACAATCGGACGGACGTGTGTCTTCATCTTCTGGAAAGGATCCAAAGTGACAGAAGTTTCTTGAAGAACGTGATTACAGGTGACGAAACATGGATCTTTGAGTACGATCCAGAAACAAACAGACAAAGTAAGGAATGGCACACATCTGCATCACCACTTCGAAAAAAGCGAGAAGGAGCAAATCAAAAATAAAATCCATGCTCATCTGCTTTTTTGATAGTGAAGGGGTTGTCCATTCAGAATTTGTGCCTCAATGACACACTGTTAATCAGTTTTATTACCGTGAAGTTCTTGAAAGGCTAAGAAAAAGAGTTGTTCGCGTGTGACCAAGCATTGCTGACAACTGGATGCTCCATCACTACAACGCCCCGTCACACGGCGATCTCTGTGATCGAATTTTTGGCTAAAAAGGGCATTCCTGTGGTTCCACAGCCCCCATACTCCCCTCATCTGAGTCCATGCGACTTTTTTTTGTTCCCAAAACTAAAGTTTCACCTTAAAGGACGCCATTTTGGACGGTGGAAAACATCGAAAAAGCTGTAACCGACCAACTAAAAGCGATTCCGGTTAGCGACTACCAGCGATGCTACGAAGATTGGGAACAACGTCTCCAGAGGTGTGTAGCCTCCCAAGGGAACTATTTTGAAGGGGACTTAAAAGTAAGTACAGAGTTATATTGAATCAGTCTCATTACTTTATTTACAGACCTTGTATTATTTAAATAAACCTAAGCTTGAGTGATAAAGGAAAAGAACCTGTTTGATGTGTGTGTAATTTCAGATTAACCTAAAATAGTTACTTTGAATTTGTATTAACTTATTGCTTTAGCATACTAATGATGCCAAAATAGATTCTTGAGAGGTTGTAAGTTGGCCTCTTCGCCCATGTGTTAACTACAATGCATTTCTGCTCCAGTTGGATTTGAGCCGAATGCCACAATGCAGACGGCACACCACATGCTGCTTTACGGGTGTACCAAGCCTGGCAGTCGGAGCGCTGTCTGGTGAGTTCCTCAATAGAAATGCACCCTCCTGTATAATTCATTTCAGTTCACAATATCACAGTATATTTCTCTAAGAACCATTTTTCAATTATCCTCTCACAACAGTGGCAGTCTCTGTGGCTGTTAAGATTACCATCTGCTGGGTCTTGACATCATATAACTTGGTTGCCCCTTCTTCCATTCTGAAGATGGATGCAATATGTCCATTCATATATGTACCTCATATGTATCCCTTTTGATTTAAATGTGTACCTTAAATATACGGAAGGTCCCGGGATCGATTCCTGGTGGTGTCACTGGGGATTTTTTCCGTGGTACCCCCAACAGAACCATGTGCCCTGAGGTCGACTCAGCCTCTGAAAGTGAGTACCAGGGATTTCTCGTGGGGTAAAGGCGGGTGATGCGTTTGGCTGACAACCTACCACCCTTGTAGTGCTGAAACGTCAATAAATCTGGGGTCTTAACCTTCCCGGAACACCTTAGGCCACCTTGACCTGTTGCGGGAGACCTTTACATTACACTGTCTTAAATATATGCTTCTGCCCCTTTACATATCTACATAATACATAAATATATACATGTATTCCATGGATAAATGTGTCTCAAAGACAGTAGGATGTGGAACAAGTCATAAATACATAAATATACACAATTTTTTCAGTGTAAAATACTGTAAACAATTTACAAAACAGTATTCTAGATCATCTGTACACATAAAAGGTTAATCTACAGGGTAAAAGGAGTGTGTATTTAAGTATTTTCTTAAGGCTGTTTTAAATTTTGCCTTGTCATTCTTGAGGATTGTCAGACTGGGTGGTAAAACTGTTGAAAGTATTGATGCCAGCATAAAATGTACTTCTCTGAAAATTAATTAATATTGTGTATGATGAATTTGTATGGGAGTTTTCCTTATTATGGATAATGGGAATTTTCCTGATTATGGATAATGAAGTTTATTAATGAAAGTATATATTTGCATAGAAGAGAAAGAATTTCTAATTGTTTAAATATACTTCTACATGAGGTGCTAGGTTGCGCACCAGCCGTAATTATGACAGTTTTCTTTTGTAAAGTGAAAATCTTCACATTGTTGGAAGAGTTAACCCCCCAAAATATTCCATATTTTATAATAGAATGAAAGTGTGAATAGTAAATTGATTTGATAGTGTTAATGTTACTGATATGAACCATCCACCTAATGGTGTAACAAGCTCCACTGAACTTGGAAATCGTGGTTCTTCCACTTTAGGGGTTATCAGTTTGTAAACCAAGAAATCTTATATTTACTGCCTCTTCCATATACTTTTCTTTATAACAAACATGTAATTTAGAATGTGATGAATTCTTTCTTGTGAATTATACTTGTTTTATATAAATTTAGAACTAACTTATTGACAGTAAACCATTTAATCATATGAGAGAGAACTAAATGCAATACTGAACAGAATTCTTGAAGAGGCTAAGGTTCGCAAATGACTGTCGAAGAAGACGAAGGAGGAGGAGGAAGAGGAGAAATTCCAACATCAGCAAATAATATTGATTCTGATGTAAAATTTATTCTCAGGGGAAAGTCATTTATACATTTTATGAACAATACAGGCCCTATAATTGTTCCTTGGGGACCTCCATGTTTCAATGTAACCCAGGCAGAAAAAAAAATTTTTAGTTTTATTAGGTGATTTTACTTTAACTTTCTGTCTTCTGTTAGTTAAATAGGACCTGAACCAATCTTCACATATTTCTCAAATTTCGTAGAAATGTAATTTCACTAGCATAGTTTCGTGATTCACACAGTCCCAAGCCTTTGCCAAAACACATAAAATTCTTCCAACATGCATTTTTTGGTCATTAGATTTAAAAACACTATCTTTTAGTTTGAAAGCAGCATTTTCAATTGATATCCCTTTCCTAAAACCATACTGTTCCATGGCCAGTATGTTGTTATTATGCAGATGATGGCTTAATCTAATGTGTATAGCTTTCTAGAATACCTTATACAAAACAGTTTGTAATGAAATAGGCCTGTAATTTGTCATCCTAGTTTTGTCTCCTTTCTTGTACATTGGTTTTACTCCTGCAATTTTAAGACAGTTGGAAAATATACCTGTATATAGCAAGTGATTATAAATGTAGCTTAATGGGTGACTAATGAGAGATGCAAAAGTTTTTACTGTTTCACTTCTTATTTCATCTTGCCCTGATGATTTTTTTTGGTTTTAAGGAATGTATTATTTTAGTCTGTCCATTCAATTGTGAACTAGCCTCACCTGTATCCTGTAAATCACTTCTACCTATCTCTTTATCATCTTTCTCCATTCAAAGCTGGTTGATATTAAAAAGTTACATGTCACTGTCTTGTACTCAGTGTCCAAAGTGTGATATCTACCCCATCATAATTGTCACTTCTTTCTTACTGTTGGTAACATCACTTCCAGTTCTGCACTAAAGACATTATCGGCTGAAACGTATTGCATGAGACAAAGAGCTTCAGCAAAGAAAAAATTAAGCCATGACAAGATTTCAAATTTTAACTAATAACATTTATTCACTGCTTTTAATTAGTTGGGATATAATGTAGTCAGTGCAAGTGAACAGGATTTTAAGGTACAGGTTTAAACTGTGTCAGTATACTGGAGCTATAGGTTATGCCTGGAAAATATAATCAGTTTCTAGATACACAGCACAAGAATATAAATTTGTAAGACAATTGCTATAAAACATTATTTTGTGGTGGACAGTAAGAAGAAGCGATGAGAAAAGACTGAGATTGGAAGGAATGTACTTCACGAGCAGGACTGTGGAAAGCATCCTTTTTGACTGTATAAGTAGTGAAGAAATTACATGAGAACTACAAATAGTGCGAATGACAGAATTTGTAGAACAACGCGGCAGGAACTGGGAGAAACACTTTGACAGGAGAAGTTTTGATGGTATTTAAAAAATACTGTAAAATATCAACATAACAAGCCCTTCTGAATGAAATGTGTTGCCTGTTTTATATTATTTCTAGTGTACTAGAATGGGGGTACGCACATATCTCAGACATCTAGGAGCCACTTCCAAATTTGAGGCACCAGAATGGTGAAATGGAGGAAGTTCACACCGAGGTCCAAAAAATATTAGACGCCACGCTACACAATATAGTCGCCTGGGCAAATTTGAATCTGGGCTTTCAACACACCTATACTAAAAAGAATGAAGAGACAATGTTAACATTTCTGGTGTTTCAGGAACTGTGGTGAGATGTCACAAGGGGATGACACCTCAGAAATGGCTAGTCCATGTGCATTGGGATCGCAGGTAAGTACCATTTAAATCTTATTCTGCTCTACTCTCATGGGTTGTTCATGTAGCTTGGTTGGGGGAAGAAAAAGTGTTGTACTTTTGGATTCTGCTGCCAGAGGAGTTATTAATTAGTAATTAGAATGTTAGGAAAACAGGCTGGGAGGACAGGAGATATATATATATATAACTGGCTCAGAATCATGTCCAGTGGTGGGCTATGGTATGCAGTGTTGAACCTTTTGTTTCAGCTACAGAGACTTAGCCTAATCATTTAGAAGAGTTACATCATATCAACTGCAGGGATTGTTCGGTAACTGCTGATGTTTATATATACAAAGAGCTTGTCATGTAATTTGTAATGCCACACTGAAACTTGAAATGTTTAATTTAACACTATAGGGCTTTGATAATGGTGTATGACTCACTGACACAATCTCCTTATTTTGGACTTTGTTCATCATCTAAATTTTAAAAACACTACATTTTGGAAGCCGGCTCTGCTTCTGTCTTCAGGCAGAGAAGCACCTAACCTGTTGGACCCCTTTAGTTGAGCTATTCTCAGTCTGGGTACCATAGAAACATTCAGCTTGCTGTGATATGCACCCAAGAACAGATCAGTGCCATGGGTATTGACAGGAAAATAGCTATAAAAAATTACCAACCAACCACAGGATTAAAATATCATGTTTTTAAAAGTAGACGAATGACAAACTCTAAAATAAAGATACAGTTTCAGTGAGGAACTGTTTAGCAGAGTGAATTTAGTTGCAACAATTCAAACTTTTCATTACTGCTTGACACTTATTTCTGATGTTACACATTTTATAAGGTTAACATTAACAGTCAAAAAAAATCAAAACACATTTACAAAGAAAGAAGAATATTTAAATTCAGGGAATGCTTGCTACCATTCAGTTCAGAAAATTATGTCTTTTTGTTTGCTGTCTGAAAACTTAAAAAAATAAATTATAATGCACAAAATTACAATTTCATCAGTCATGTTGTATGGCTGTGAAACTTTGTCAGTCACTAAGGATTGATTAATAGAGCCATCATAGTGCACAAGATAATTGGTAGAAGTGTTATTATCAGTAATAACATGTTGTGATGGTTATATTAATAAATTATAATTAATACACAGTAGAGTATAAATGCAATTAAGAATACATAGATTTGTTTGAGAACAAGGTGCTGAGGAGAATTTAGACTAAAGAGGAAGTGCTCGTAACAGGAGGATGGAGAAGTTTATGTATGGAGGAGCTTCATAGTTTGTATGCTTCACCATCAATAACTAGGATTGTAAAATCTAGGATGAAATGGGTGGTGTTTGTCATGTGCATGGGAACTATCAGAAATGAGTACAAAATTTTGGTTGAAAAACCTGAAGGGAAGAGACACTCACAAAACACATAAATTGATTAAAATGTAATATTAAAATGAATCTTAAACAAGTAAGGTAGGAGGGTATGGACTGGATTCATTTGGCTCAGGATAGGGAAAGGTAGGAGGGTGTGGACTGGATTTGTCTGACTTAGGACAGGGGCCAATAGCAAGCAGGTTTGAATGTGTTACTGAACTCTTTGATTCTGTAAGGGGCAGTGAGTTTCTCAACTAGCTGAATGTCTTAGCTTCTCAAGGAAGGTTCTTGTCTGGGCAGGTAGTTTATTGGTAATGGTCCAACATGTCTCACACTGAGGAAATGATGTTTGCTGTTGCAGGTAATATATGCATGGGCACGAGATGCCCCAAAGCTAGAGCTGCCAGAAGGTGTTGGCTTCAGGGTTGGGGGAAAGTCTCCCATTCAGTATCTTGTTCTACAGGTGCACTATTCCACCATCAAACCTTTCCAAGGTGCAAATATACATAAGTTTTATTCTGCCCACTTCATCTCTCATCTGTATAATAAGTTTTCACTGACATAATGCATGACGCTTTGCAACAAGAAACCACTTGTAGTAAACAGATTACTTGCACTGCCTCTTGGGTAACTCATAGATTTATTTCATAGTAACTTTCATTTACTTATAGTATGAATACACTACAGCAGGATCTGTTTAGAGTAATGCACACTGCATTGACATTAGGCACTCATTTTCTGTGAAGTCTTTTCAGAATTTTCCTTTGCTATTATAAAAATGCTGGGATAACATCCTGAAATAATCCATGACCACTTCCTTTGCATTCCTTTCCAGTTCACCATACATAATCACATTATTTCATTTTGCATTGTGTACCCTGAAGTCAATATGAATTCAAAAGAACTACATTAATGTTTCCAAATCTCAGTAGGTTTTGGAAATGAGTGTTTCCTGTTCATATGTGGTAATCATTATGAACACATTACATGTTATTTAACAAGTAAACCTGGGCAAGTTGTCTGAATCAGGAATGCTACTGACTTACGTTGACTGTTAGTAGCTTTCAGTTTCAGCTCTTGAGTTGAGTATCATGCATGATTTAAATACTGTTCTCAGTGTAATCTTACACATTCACAGTACCATTGTGAGCTACTTTCAGACACATAGGATAGCATTAAATTGAACTGGTAGATGTTCATATTCATAAATTTGTTTCTGATATAAGAAATTTTTCACATCAGTATGCAGTGGAAAATCATTTGAGATCAACTCTGAGTACTAGCAGAAGCATACTATACTATACTATACTATACTATACTACATGTGGAAGCTTGTGCAAAAGCACAGTTCTGGTACTGTTAGTCAAGTAGTGAATCTACCACTTTTCTAAGTATGGTACATTTTAACCTGAGGTCTGGTAAGGGTATGTAAGATACACAATGCATACAAAAAACATTCTAAGAGATTTTATTGAGTGAAAAGAAAATGCTTTTGTTTTATATTCCTCCAGCACACGATTGGCCATATGAGGTAATACAGCAACGCTGTGGGCACTGACTTACTTTGTGTTGGAGGTTCACCATAGCAAGGAGTTTTGCGTAATAACAAGAGAAATAAATTGCTGTCAACACAAATAGTTAGTGTTATATCTTTAATTAAAGATATATTATGTTGACAGCAGTTTATTTCTCTTGTTATTATGTCTAACAGAATGGAATGACAAACATAAAAATTGCTAAGAGTTTTGTTTTTCAGGTGGGAAGACAGATGATTCAGGAATACATCTCCACTACACCGAAAGACCGTGAGTACTGGCACTTAATACCTGCATTACACTTTCTCAGAGCTTGTATATTTTTTCTACACAAGTTAGTTTCATTTGAGATAGGTATGGATTGTAGCACCAAGGAGGGGAACCCAAACTAACTCCATACAACTCTCTTTCCTAAGAGGCTGCATTCAGGTAGTCAAGAAATAATTCGTTTTTTGTAGAAACCGAAGGTTCATTACCATGTTCACAAAGGCCCATCACTGAACTAGTCTTGTTTCAGATAAATCCAGCCCACAGCTTTCCACCTAAAATCTGTAAGTTCCATTTAAGTACTATCCTCCCATCAATCTGTTGGTCTCCCAAATGGTCTCTTTTGTTCAGGTCTTCTGATAAAAATTTTGTATAAATTTCTCCATGCTCCCATTCATGCTACATGTCCTATCCAGCTCACATTCTTGTGTTTCATCACCCCTAATAATAATAATGGGAGAGTTGTACAAATTATGGAGCTGCTTAGGCAGTGACCTGTTTTGTTGCAGAAATTATTTTGTGGCTCAATGTTAAGCATATAAAGTTAATTGCTGGATTCATTGTTTGCTGTTACAAACATATCATGTCAGAAGTGTGGGATAGTTTGTAGCTACACGGCATGTTGAGTACATATCTTATAAAGGTCATTTTATGAATGTGTACTTTTGTATTTTGAACAACTCAGTGGTTTTGATGTTGAGATACAGATCCATTGTTGCAAAGTTAATCATGCTATGTTGAATCAGAAGTAATTTTCCTTTGTATTTTGTTAAATATTCAACATACTGAAAAATGTTTCAGATGAAGTTTTATATTTTAACCCTTTGGAGCCAGAATGAAATTCCCAGTGCAGTCTGCAAAACTCCGGATTTAAATTACAGGATTTTTTAATGCAAACATTTATAAAAAAAATGGGCAAACCCCAAGGAAAGAATCCCAAAAGGGCTGTACAAGAATGGCCATAATTGGCCAAAGCCTATGATCATTCTGTTGTTCCAATGTGCATTGAGCACTGTACATGAATACCTGCATACATTCTGTTGATGCCAGCAACACCAATTTGCCATACAAGCATTGTTGTGCAACTCTCAGTATTTTTGTGTAGTTGACATTGATGTGTAGCTCAACAACACACACAGATTGCATTGTTGTGATTCTATTGCAATGATGTACATGTGAACATGCCACAATATTATGTTACATGTACATTACCTATCTTGTTCGTACATGAACCATTGAGAAAACTGATAAAGTTCAGTTTGACCTTTCTATAAAGTAAAAGCTCTATTGGCTAGATGCAGACTACAGTTACATTTGCCCATCCAGCCATATTGCAGACTTCTGTTTCAAAGTTTCAGATGAAAGAACATGATAACCCCACTGGCTGATTGTCCATGTGTACATAAAAACTAAACTAAACTATGTATGATTTGCAGTTATTGTGGCACTGAAGATCCATATTGTGGTCTTCTGTGGTATAGCATAAAATAGTTTGTTAGGTATATAGTAACATTTATTAGGGATGTACTGAAGCTATGGGATTTATGTTCCTTTGTATTAACTGTTGTGTTTGTGTGTGTGTGGGGGGGGGCAGGGGGGGCATTACAGGCACATTAGTATGACAGGCTTTATGTGCCTATGTAAAAGTTATTAAGAGACCAGAAGACCAGTAGGGTTAGAACAGAGCAGCAGCATCAAAATTCTGAAATGTATGCTAAAACTGCCATGTTCTGTAACAGTACACAGTTACATGTAAAGGACAATAAAAGGTGACAGGCTGTATAGGGTCCTTTCATCACAGTCCTAGTATTCACGTATATGAAATGCACAAATGTTGCTGTTGCATGGAAGTGTAAATACTAAAATGGATTAGTGTGTGTTCCAATAAGCAGTGGAATGCAAGGACCGGTAAGAAGTGGTAGTTCCATAATCCAGAATAGTAAAATATCAACAATTTGAATCTTGCTAGTGGCATATGCTCCACCAAAGATGTAATGGAATTATTTTCATATAATACGAAGACAAACTGAGAGACTGAGGAAGAGATGTCATAAAATTTGGAGCCACAACAGGGTTAAACACAATAATTAAACAAGATGACAGATATAATGTTACAGAGATATTCTGTATCTCACTGTTGTGTGAGCTGCCCCCTTATATGAGGAGTTCATTTTTAACAAAACATGATAGACAATCTGGCAAGAACTGAGTTATCTGTGGATGCAACTATTGTAGTCAAAAAAAGGTCTGGTAGGCCTGGCACTGTAGGGTAGATGGTTGGTTTTGTGTACACAGTCTGTGTATCCCTCAGTTTAGTTTAATTAATCCCAGTTCCTGTCAAAGGTGGACATACTGTTTTGAAAATGGGCTTCTGCCATGTGGTTTCAATCCACTGTGTAATGTTGGCAGGCTTGAGAAGGAGGCAGGCGTGATCCTGCTGGGCACAGGTGGCAGCATCCCGCCAATGTCAGTAGAAAAGATGGAAACATCATGTATTATTAATGAGAAAAAGGTGATACACCCATTTGCATATCGCACGCATACGCACACTCTTGGTGAGTAGCAGGGCTATGTTCCTCTATTATAGAGTATAATGTAAAGAATCTAAATGGCAGGCAGTATATACAGTACAAGTGTATGTGTAGACGGCAGTTATATCCCTTATCATCATCATCATCATCATAGCCATCCATTTTATTCACTCAGTGACATTTTTCACTCAAATTGTCTGATTATTTAATTTTTAACTTCTGTATAGTAAAGATTTGTCTTACATTGTACAATTGGACACTGTTATGTTGTTTATCATTCTCTGAATGTAACCAGCTGAAGCAAGTGACAGGACACTAATTGAAACTGCAGCCAGTAAATAGTTCCTTCTACAGAAGGTACATAAACTTGACCACGTGGTTCCAGCTGAGTTAACATTTTATATTCTAGGAACTTAGTTCATGAAATCAAGTGGCTACCATGCAGCCCAAGTAGCAGGCTGTTTTTCTTCATTCAAGATGCATGATTGCTGAAAGGCTGACTGTTGAGAAAGGATGCAGCGTATATTGAAGATTTTCACATTGCAAGTCATTATACACCCAACCCTTGAATCTGTGTACAGTTCTTATTGCACTTGGTCTGTGTTGTTTATGTTTCTTCTTTGTTATGTGTTCTAATGTCTGCCTGTAATTAGCTTTTATAAATGTAAGCAAGTTCTATTGCTGCAGGCAAGGTCGTGTCAGGCTACCACGTCCGTAGAGACAGAAATGGAGAGGACCAGTGGACACTACTTGGCAAGCGTAACCCCCTCACGCCACAGATGTTCTACCCTGTTGAGAGCCAGGCACCCATTGTGCCTGGGGATAAACTTGTAAGAGCAAATACAGCACATTGTCATGTACCGTGATTGTTTCTGAAGTAATTAAGAGACATTATGGTCTACATTACAAGGTTACTTTTGATATGAAAACAGTAAATAAATATACAAGTAAATAAAAAGGCATTTAGGTAAATACTGTCCAATTTCAGCTTTCAAGGTTTAGCCATGTTTTGTGGCTCACACCACAATCACAATGTGACCAACCCCCTGAAAGCAGAAACACACACTAGATACAAAGTGTGCAACATAAGGACAAAGAAAGATAAATATATATTGTATATACCATAATTTAGCACCTGAAAAATGTGAACTTGTAACAATTGTGACAACAGCACAGAGTATTCATTAGGACCAATCTGCCATGATTACAAAAAGCACCTTGTGCTCTCAGTGCCAGTGGCAGGCTAGCTACTTCATTTTTCTGGGATATGGCGCCACATCACTGGGTAACAAATTCCCAATGTTCTGAAGGCATCATTTGCCTTCAAAACACTGGGAAGAGTACCCAGTAAGATGATGTCATATCCCAGAGGACCAGAGTCCTCAAACACACTGCCACATGAACCTCAAGATTTGCAGTAGCAGGCTGTGTGTATTGTGACTATTCAAAGGCACTATTTCACACTGCTGTACCTGAACAGCATAGTTGTACTGGGCAGGAAAAGTATTTTTTGTGAATTTTAAGTTTTGAAGAGGACTGTCTTGTTTTTGTGAGAGTTCAGTTTGTGACTGACTAAGAATTTAAATGAAGGTATACATCCAATATACTAGACTGAACTCTATTTCTGTCACTGTGACATGGCTATTGTGTTGCAGGCATCACGCTGCACCATGCAGAGCACCCGGAATCGCACCACCTACATCGGGTGAGAACATCCTCTGCTTTTATTAACCTTCCAAACAGACATAAAACATACAGAACCAAAAGCAAATGGCCATCATCAAGTGGCTTTCATTCCCACTTCCACTTGATATCTGAAGGATGATATTCTAATGTAAATGTTAACAGTTGAAGCACTAACCTTGTGCAATATCACTAAATATAAACATTAAAATTACAATAACATTAACACACTTTGAATGTTATTACCAGATATTGTATCTGACTCCTGCTTCTGCAGGCCTACCAATGATGATGAAATGTGCAACTTCTACCTGATGTACTGGGTAGACCAAGACTCACCCCTTCAGAAGAAATACTGCTTCACAGATGGACCTCCATTTTACTACTGGGCATCTGAGCTGAACAACATTCCAAATGAGGAGGCCAGTATGCTGTGAGACGTCAGTTTATCATGTTACCCAACCCATGTCAACTTTACCAGGCCCATCATCTTCTCATGTAAGCCCATGATAAATTACATACGGAGTTCTGACTCCACTCCTCTTACCTGCTGTGTGGCTTAGCACTTACGCACAGGGACAATCTTACATTCATCTTAACCCACTTTTTTCAAATCCGTACATTGTATGAGAATTGACAGGACATTCTTGAAAAGTGCGTAACAAAAATCCCTGTGCCATAGACTATAAGCAGATGTATTAAAAATGAAATATTGTACATCTGTGATGAATTATATGAAACAGATATCTAGTCTCTGTGCATTGACCAGAAAATATCATGGCAGATTTAGCGGAAACAGCCTTACTGACTGGGTAAGGGGCTTACACTTATGTCATAAATAAAGGAGCTCTACTGTAATGTAACTTCTCTGAAATGGTGCACACTTGGCAACATCTTGGAGATGGCAAGTTCATTAACACTTATCCATACATTTTCTGCCAAGTTGAAAGAAACCATAATGCTGACTTCCTCTGTACCTCAAATTTGTGCTCATATACATGATTGTGTCTATAACTTACAGCCATTCTGTTAATTGAGGTCGGAAGCGGTGTTGTAGTTGTTTTCAAATAAACAATGACAACCTACTTCTTTCCTCTACTTACCAACAAGTTTAATGCATTCCATAGCCATCCTCATGACTGTACCTGCACAATATTTTGAGATGACACATCACTGTGGTATTCTCACCTACAGATATATTTTGTCAATCAGTTGTACACAGCATGTAAGACAAGATAAAACAGGCAACATGATTCAGCTGATTAAGCCATCATCAGGCCTTTATCGAGAACATTAACCTTTAGACGCCGGGATTTAAATCCCCCGTGCAGTGCCACCGTGCCGAGATTTTTAGAGCGGAGTTTTAATTTTTAACGCTTAGTCTTGGAAAAA
>JGI20166J26741_11474029_pt1 | contig 13116 bp, 7 predicted proteins | sample TergutCu122P5_FD_26741 | JGI IMG/M metagenome (IMG submission 26741)
GTGTGTGTGTGTGTGTGTGTGTGTGTGTGTGTGTGTGTGTGTGTGTGTGTGTGTGAGTGTGTGTGTGTGTGTGTGTGTGAGGGTATGTGCGTGTGTGTGTGTGTGTGTGTGTGTGTGAGAGAGAGAGAGAGAGAGAGAGAAGGTGTTTGTATATGTGTGTGCGTGTGAGAATGTGTGAGTGTGTGTGATACTTTATGTCGCTCTCACGTCAGTAACTCTTACTAGATATATAGAATCAGAAGTTAGGATAATTTATGAGCAATGAATTGTAAATTTCGAAACAAATTCTTCTAAAAGAAAAAGAGGTATTTTTCCATCCCTTTCCTGCAAGCGAAAAAAAACATTTCTCATTCAGGATAAGACGAATAAACCGAGACACGAACCAGACATCTCCGGAATACAAGTCTCAACCGTTATCGCTACACCACTCTGCTAGGTGTAGGATATTAGTGTACGTAGCAAACAACGTAAACTGTCGCATCTAAACGTTAAATATATGACTGTACCTCTTTGGGGGGGAGGTGTGTTTTTATTTCTGAGGGAATGGTCGACTAAACTGCGCACTTTTCGTTGTCTTTTTACTTGACAAGAAACACGACCGCCACTCTAAATTTCCTTGTGTAACGTATGGGTGTGACCGCTGCAATGTCAATGTCGACAGAAGCCTGTCTTCAAGGCAGTCTTGGAAAGCAAAGAATCTACAGCCTTATTTTGTGTCATTTGTTGACAATGCTCTTCTGGTTATGGAGCACAGAACTTATTGTATTCCGGTATATGTCCCACCGTAGCCTGGTGGATACTGACTGGTTGCAACGGAAGGTAATTTTTGGGTTCAAACACGCAAGAGCAGTTTATATAAATTTATCGAATTTGCAGAGGAAACCACTGACTATATATGTAGGGTACAAAATGCCGTATATTCTGGTAGAAACTCGCAGACGTTTCGACAGAATGAACTGCCTCCGTTTTGAGGGTAGGACTGGGTACTTAGTCTAAAGAACACCCAGTTTGGAGAAAAACTCCAGAAGTTTCTTCTTCCAAAACTTCGGTACATTTCTACCAGAATAGACGTCATCAAATTGCAGGGTGCGGAGATAAATTCCGTCAGAATCTCAAATGTGACATGCGGGATACAAGTTTTAAAATTCTTTAACATGTTAAAACATGTAAAACCAACGAATGACACAACAAATTGCAACAGCAACAATGAAATTAAAAAGTAAAAGAGGGCCAACGTAAAAGATGGAGGGAGGATTTTGAATAAGATGTAAATGTCATGGGCATGAGACACAGAGAGGCAATAATCAGAGACCATCCGGAATGGAGGCGGAACATTTTGGAAGCCTAGGTTCGCAACGTACTGTAGCGCTTGAGAAGGATGAGCTGGAGGAAGATAAAAATCTACTATTAAAATTTCGACAGGGTTTTATTATGGGAAAATAGTCCATCATACGTTCCGTCTGCACAGGAAAACTAAGCCACATGTGAATTTTCATTCATGCTGTTAAGATTCCTGTGAATCTAAAAGGTGAATGTGCTAAATGAAGACAGCAAGGCAATAACCCATGTCAAACAAAGTGCAAAATATAATTCCGACCGCTACAGATTTGAGGAATTGGTCTTGTCTCACTTACGGCTGGAGGCACCTGATTCATATCTGGACCGAAGTGTAGGATGAATACATTGTTTATCGGATTTTAATCGGTACTCCCAGGATATGAAAACAAACAACTTTATGATTCATGAGTTCCCAGAAGTGGTAAATATTAATATTGTGTTGTTCTTGTGTATGACATCTTGCATTTCGTCAGACGGTTACCAGTGTTCCGGAAACACATAATTCGTTCATCATCTGCTCACTAAAACGAAGACCGTACAGTCTAAAGCACTGACACTCACCTATCGGACTGCGTGGAGACAATATTCCCAAGACCCCGGGATGCACCTGATTTATTGAAAATCTCTCTCCTCTGACATAATTATTTCAGCCCACTGAACAATACCTAAGGCCGCGAAGTGGCTGACACAAGTAGTAGCCGGCTTGTCACCGATGTGTCCCTGGTTCTTGATTTCGGTTACCAAAGTTTCAGAAGAATTTCCTGATTCGGTATTCAAACTAGATGTTGGAAACATTAGGTTCCCTCGAATCGCTGGTAAAAATTTGCGGAACTGTACGTTGTTAAAAACTAACGACTACATTCTTGCCAGTGCAAATATTGTAAAGAAACTATAATGCATATAACAGATTTTTGTTGTAGTATAATTCAGGGAATAAGTGGATTTAAGTCCCACACATTCAAGCAATTACAGTAGCTGCGATGTCACTTATTCAGACATAGTCCACTCATGACGTTGGCAGTTTCCAGGGCAGAAGGAAAATCAACAGCAGTTTCCGATTCCTGAAGGCAGTGCAGACAAGTGGGCAAGTGAGGGCGCCAATAAAACACGATCCTAAACTTTTCTTTTCTTTAAGCAACGTGTAAAGTTGCTTTATTACGTGATATGCTCTCGCTTTTACGTCACAATTTGTTAGACGAATAACAACTAACACAGCTGAACGTTCAGGTAACGCAACGCGTCGGCAGCTTTCGTGGGCTGACGTCACGTAAAGAAAAGCGAACAGCTGCAGTATTATCGTACTGAATATCTCAATGTATGGCTAGTATGGAGACCACAACTGTTAGAATAGACAGTAAGAATTCCTGACGTGCTACGCGTGTATTCTGATTGATAGAGAGCAGCTCTTCTGACGAAGCAGCTGCTTTCATCCTCAAGACAGACGAATTACGTAGAGCAGCCATAGTTCGTAGTATATAGGATCACTATGTGAGATTGGAGCTCCTCGCCGCGCTAACACTTCGACGTTGCTGTCTTCTGTATACCACGTAGATTGTTGGAGATATCAAGTTGCCCTAATGTACGCCATAAGGGCACATGATAGAATGCAGGTCCTCCACACTGCCTTAAACGCGGCACTAAATAAAAGAGAGTGGTCAGCTTCACGCCACGGCCAATTTACCCTCCAAGGAAAGCGCTACGAACAGAAAACAGTGTGGGCAGTACGGGCAGCCTGGATGTTTTAGAGTAGAGAAAAATCTGACCCCGCTGGAAATCTAATCACGATTCTTCTGGCGTCCAGCCAGTCGTCTAGTCAATATACTGACTGAGCTATGCCGGTTCGTTGGTGGCTATAACTAAACGCTGCTGCCGCTATTTTAGGCGTGGAGGATGGAAGCACTAGGCTATTCAGAAAGTTTGGTACATATCTACAAACCTTCACGGCGTCATGTCTAAAATTACCGTGACGCAAAAAAAAGTCGGCTCCTGATATCCGTTTTACGCCATTATGAGCCCACAGCTAGAAAACGAGTTACATCCTTGTAACCATGGTAAGTGGGTCCTTGTCACCACAGCGTGGCGTGTCCTCAGGTTGCGGAAGGAGGAAGCCTTCCAATGTGGAAGACAGTTGCTGATAAATTGAATAATCAGTCGCGGACACCCGACAAGATGTGGTCCTCCACTGGGGGTTTGGGCGAGGTGCTAACAAATTCTCACCGTAAAACCTACCCTTTGTACGAAATGGATAGGTGTTCCTCGGGCCTGGACTGATCCTTTGGTACGACATAAACAATGGAAAAGGAACATGAGACTTGGTACATGGAATGAAAGGAGTCTGTATAAGTCAGGTTCACTTGCAGCAGTATCCAGAGAATGAGCAAGGTATAAATTACATTTAGTGGGTGTACAGGAAGTTAGGTGGGATAAAGGGGCACTGTGAGAGCAGGAGATTTTTTTTTGTAGAAAGGAAACGAAAATCAGCAGTTTGAAACAGGATTTTTTTGTACACCACAGAACAGTCTCAACAGCTAGGAGAGTAGAATATGTTAGTGATAGGATGTCATACATAATTCTGAGACGTCGCCGGTGTAATATAATTTTTGTGAATAAGCATGAACCAAGTGATAACCAACGTGATGATTCAAAAGAAAATTTTATGAGGAATTAGAACAGGTTTTCGAACATTTTCTTAAGTACCATATGAAAATTATATTAGGGGATTTTAATGCAAAAGTGGGAAAGAGAATATTTTCAAATCGACAGGTGGGAATGAGAGTCTACATCGGTATAATAAAGATAAAGTTGTTAGAGTAATAAACTCTGCCACGTCAAAAAAATCTGGTTATTAAGAGTAGGATGTTTCCGCACTGGACCTTTCGAAAGTACACCTGGACCTTTCTTGTTGGGAAGACTCATAGTCAGATGGATCACATATTGTTAGATAGGAGACGGCGTTCGAATATACTCGATGTGCGATCTTGCGGGACAGCTAACTGTGACTCTGATCACTATCTGGTGGTTGCAAAAGTTAGGGAAAAATTGGCAGTAGGTAAAAAAAAGCACAGAAATTTGATGTGGAAAGACTTAATCTTAGGAGGCTAAGTGAGCTAGAGGTTACGAAATAGTATCCGATTAAGATATCAAACAAGTTTGCAGCTTTGGAGAAATTAAATGTTAGCAAGGACATAAATACGGTTTGAGAAAATATTAAAGAGAAAACTAAAACCTCAGCTAAAGAGAGTCTAGTTCTGTATGCACCGAAACATTATAAACCATGGTTTGATAAAGAATGGTTAGGATTTTTAGATCAAAGGAAGCAAACTAAAATGCAGGTTTTACTGGATCGAAACCAAATTGATGTAGATAATCTAAACAATGTAAGATGGGAAGCTAGTAGACATTTCAGGGAAAAAAAAGAGGAAGGAATATCTGAAAGCTAAAATTGATGAACTTGAAACTAAAAATGAAATAAAGAATATCAGAGAATTTTGTAGGTGTATCAGTCAGTTTAAGAAGAGTTACAAGCCTAAACCTAATACAGTAAAGGACGAGAAGGGTGATTCGGTTACAGACTCCCACAGGATTTTGCCTATGTGGAGGAAATATTTCACTCAGATATTAAATGACCATGAAATTAGGGATGCTAGGCAGACAAAAATACATACAGCAGAACCACTATTGCCTGAAACCTATTAATTTCAGTTTAAGATAGCTATTGGAAAGCTGAAAAGACACTAATCATCAGGTATTAATCAAATTCCAGCAGAATTAATTAAAGCAGGGAGTGGGACAGCTCTCTTTGAGATCCATAGACTTAACAATCCTATTGGGAATAAAAAAAACTGTCTTAGAAGTGGAAGGAGTCGTTATTGTACCTATTTATAAGAAGGGTATTAAAACAGATTGTAGAAATTATAGAGACATATCACTTTGTCAACTACATACACAATTTTATACAACTTCATATGCAGAGAAATTACTGCGGAACATAATGTGGATTTCGACGCAACAGATCATTTACCAGTCACATATTCTGCCTTCGTCAAATACTTGGTAAAAATGAGAATAAAATGAAGTAGTGTATCAGCTATTTATGGACCTCAATAAAGCGTCCGATTCAGTTAGGAGGGAAGTTTTGTCCAGTAAAAATGTGTCTGAATGAAAACTATAGCAGAGTCCGGGTAGGCAAAAGTGTGTCTGACATGTTTCTTACTAAAAATGGTTTAAAAACAAGGAGATGCTTTATCAGGATTGTTTTTAAGCTGTTCCATTACGAGTGTTCAGGTAAAGCAGGATGGTTTGAAATTAAACAGTACACATGAAATTCTGCTTTATGCTGATGATATTAATATACTGGACGGAAATGTGTATACTGTAAAGAAAACGCAGAAGGTCTATTAGTTGCTAGTAAGCAGACTGGGCTGGAAGTAAATGCTAATAAAGCTAAGTACATGGTCATGTCTCCAGATCAAACTGCAGGATGAAGTCAATAAAAAAAAGATTAATAACAGTTCCTTTGAAAGGGTGGAATATTTCGAATACTTGTGAGAAATGCTAAGGAATAAAAATTCTGTACAGGAAGAAAATAAGAGAAGACTGAAGTCAGGGAATGCTTACTATCAGTAGGTGCAGAAATTTATGTCATCCAGTTTGCTATCCAAAAAATATAAAGATAAAGGTATGCCTGTTGTTTTGTAAGAGTCTGCAGATTTGTCGAGGACATTGATGGAGGAACGTAGGTTGGTGGTGTTTGAGAATAGGTTGCAAAGGAGAATATTTGGGGCCTGAGAGGTACGAGGTAACAGGGGAGTGGAGTAGAACTACATACTGAAGAGCTTACTGATCTTTAATATCACAAAATATTATTTGGCGATTAAATCGAGAAGAATGAGATGGGCGGGGAACGAATCACATATGGGGAAGAGAAGAGGTGCAAAAAGGGTTTTGGTGGGGAAACTTGAGAGAAAGACACCACTTGGAAGACCCAGGCGTGCGATGGAAGAATATATTAAGATGGATCTTCAGGAAGTGGGATGGGAGAGCATGGGTTTGATTGATCTGTTTCTAGATAGGGACAGGTGGGAGGGCTCTTGTCAACGCGGTATTGAACTTTCGGGTCCCATAAAATGCGGAGCATTTCTTGACTAGCAGAGAACCGGTTAGCTTCTTAAAAAGGAATCTGCTCCAGGGAGTAATTAAGTAAGTACTTTTCTTGCTGAACTGCCCAAGAAATTTTCTGCCTTTTTTGGAAACAGAAGGTCAATACATGTTCACAAGACACGTCGTATCCTGAACACGTGTACAGGAACCAACACACTAACACTCCACTGTACTCGTATATCATTTAATGTAATTCTCTCTCTACGCATAGATATTCTCTAATATTTTCTTAAGGCCTTTCGAATAAATGTTATCAACTGTTACATCTACCATGCGCGCCATAAGCCTTCCCAGTTTGAAAAAAAGTACGCCACTACCGCTTCTTCCTACATCATCTCGCATTCACTATGTGGTAATCATTCTACCTTTCGACACCAAATAGCCCTAGTCTTGGTACTGACAGCATCGTTAAATAGATAAGTAAATGTGAACCCGTAATTCAAAAGACATTCTGCGCTCGGTCATTGTTGTGATGTCGATAAGTAGTGAAGATAAGGTTAATTACAAAATTGTGGCTTATGTTTTCTGTACTGATTCAGCTGCAAATAACTTATAGCTGCTGCTGGCAGCAGTATCTCGTGCATCATTCGCTCCCCACTCAGCAGGAGTGTCAGCCAATTTCACGGTGATGACTTTTCATCAAACTTTATCGGTAAAACTATATAATTTCATATCTGAGTTAATACGACGTAATATTTTATGTGGAAAACATTCAGGATCCCGACGTCTCTCTCTTTCGCCTAGAAAATTTCCTTGTATCTCCGGCGAAGGTCCACGATGATTTTACGAGATATTAAAAATGTTACTAAAGAATTCTTAAATTTATGGCATAGCTCCTGTTTCATGCTTTACATCATTGAATATATTTTTTATTCGATTCAATGTAATACTGAAACACAGGCCTAAATTTAAGAACTATAAATTTTTATAATGATAACACTTTAACGAAATAACATATCAATGTTATGGTTTTCAACGGATATGCCATCCATATAATTTAGCACACCGCCAGCTGGAAGACGTCACATTCCGTAATATCCTCAAATGTCACCAAAGAAACATAGGCTGTCTCCACGGCTGAATCAAGGAAAGAAATAAGATATTAAACACGAGTAACTTCTGACATTCAATAAATTAAAAACTATGTTTAGCTGTGGTGATCTTCTTGAGATTATTCCACAGCAGCGCGCAACATAATTTTGCAGATAAAGTCGGCTCCGAGTGTGGAGAGGAATATACTGGAAAAGTAGTTTCGGACAGCAGACAATGGGTGATCCTATTGCTTGTTATTTCGGCGAAGGCCTAACAGAGATTCGCCGTAAAATGTGTCATGCTGTAAAACGTCAAAAAGGCTCATGTTTGGATGGATTTTGTCTCAATTTAAGGAATGGAAAGAAAAGATCATAAGGAGTGTTAAAATAAAACAGAAGGGTGGAAAATGCATCAAGCGTAGTGGAGGTCAGGACAGCATAAATATTCCAATGGAAAATTGATGGGACGAAAACACTTGGAAGACAAGTGTAAAGGATAAAATGTTAAAATGGATCTTAAAACTTCATAGGAAAATGTGGACTGGATTTTTTTGGCGCTGAATAGGATAGAGTAGCGAGATTCTGTGTGCAGAATAAAGCGCCTAGATTCCATAACAGGACGAATCTATTATCCTCCTGTAATAACTACTCTTATTTCAGTACCTATTATGATAAAGAAATCAGGAGCTTTGTAGTATGTACTCTTCAACAAGTACTGCTGCGTAACCAAATGTAAGCGGATAAGGTGGGCGGAGCGTGAACCACGAATTGGGGATATGATGAAAGCATACAAATTTTAAGTTGAATGGAAATGAAAGGAAGAAAACTTTTGGAAAGCGTAGGTGTAGATGGAAGGATGTTAAAATGGGGTTGAAATAAAAAAGACAACGTGTAAGCGATTTATCACGGACGACATTGACCAGAGGTATGCTGTAGTAAACACGGCAATATACTGTCAGTGTCCATAAAAGATGGGGAATTCGTGAGTAGCTGGGCAACTGCTGGCTTCCCACAGAGTGGTCTGAACCGTGAAGCTTGCTAAATGTAACAATAAAAATTATAAATTCTGAAAGTCGGCAATAAATCTAGAGTGTTTTTCATCTTATTTCTGTGAATTTGTACGTTGTTTAGGGCGGAGGAGAAGTTCTCTCACCGACTACCTTTTTCAAGTTTTATTACTGAACAGATTTTATACCGTGTCATTCATTCCATAGTGTGTCTTACAGCAGATCCATAGACTCATGCAAAACGAGTGCGATATAGCGCTTACTCTTTCAACTTCAAGAAACTTCTCTTTTCCATAAAATCATCCAGCAGAAGCTTACGTCTTCCTGCTAATCTTTCTCTTACTTCTAACCTTCCTTCTCTCTTTCCTTCAATAATATGTTCTAGAATGTAGATGTTAAGCAAGATTGTACCCTGTACCAGCTAATAATAGGTTATTCTATCAGCAGGTTTAGAAATTGCTGTCTCCAGAAATCGAGTCGTATTAACATTACAGCCTTCATTACTCAGTGTTACCCAAAGTAAGGCTTAAGATTATGAAAAATAAACTTGAGCTACATAAAATGTAAGGACCCAGTTCCTACACCAGAGCTAACACAGCCTCTACAATGCAAAGACCAACCAGACAATGCTGTTTAGAAAAATAACGCCTTAATTTGTGAGAATATTCAAAGGCGCTCTGTGGACAAAACCCGAAGTCCCACTATGTTCAAGCAAGTGTTACACGTGGAAAATCACTGAGCTTGTAAAGGTTGAATAGAATCACCAATACAGGTGTAAAACGTCCAAGTACAGGAAAGTTAAACTACCGTTTGAAGATTCCAAATGAGCATTTTGTTTCCCTTATTCATTTCTTCGACGCGAACGTCGTCTGGGTGCAAAGCCGAACTCTGATTACTCCTCCTTCATCAATCGGGTAGCAGCAAGTTGCCATCGTACTTCCGCTACTGCCTTGCCTTATATCTCAGCCTAATTATATATCTTCAAGCGGATATTCGTAAGAAGGGGGTGAACTACTTGCCAAAGAGCGTGACAATAATTGAATTGTGCGCCTTCTGAGTTTGGGATTCGATTAGTTAGGAGAATCACTGCTTGATTGTTATTGTAGGATTGACTGTCACAAGCTGCAGCTAAGAACACATTTTGTTAGAGATCCTTATAGCAGTATTCCTGGTGTAAATGAATGCCTCATTCAGATTATATCTTAGTGTCCAGGGTAAAACCTTGCAAAGAATTTTAAAGTAAGCGGGACTAGAGCGGCATTATTTTTAACAAAGTAACTTGTGTTCTTCATTACAAAGTTTCTGTATTTGAAGTAATAAAAATAGCCCACTGTGAGGAACAGCGAGAGGCCGAGTGGTGCAAGTGTTGATAGACATCGGTCCCAATTACTGTCACTACCACCACCACCACCATTACTACTACTACTAATACTACTAATACTACTACTACTACTACTAATAATAATATGTCTACGAATGAACTTCGTCCACTCTCTCTCTCAGGTAATGAGTAATATCGAATTTATTGGTCATAATTATGATCAGAATACGTGCCATTCAATTACAAAACAATTTTACACCTTATACTCGTAGAGCTTTCACTTGCGGCCTGATGAACATGAACAGTAGAGCCGACTGTGTAGTGTCGGGTGGTAGAGTGATTTATGAAACAAAGTTGGAATTTTAATTCGTCTTGGCTGCGTGGATTCGGAAATTCTTTCGCAATGAAATGCTGAAGGATCCGATAACTGAATCATACATCTTCCGAAAACACTCATTTGAATGAATTTTCCATTTGTAACGAAAAAGTACGGCTATGTGTTCATTATTTGGAAAGGTTACTTGAAAAGGATAAAGAAAATTTTTACCGGATATGATCTGTTTATTCTCTGCTAGGGAAAGCTCTCTGATATCTGACAGTCTGTCTTATGATGCAGGTATTGGCTACGCGATCTGTCTGATCGACATCTATATGGGCATGTATTACAACACCATCATAGGCTGGGCTGTCTACTACCTGTTCGCATCTTTCGGTTCAGAGCTGCCGTGGATGACCTGCAACAACCCGTGGAACACACGTGATTGCACGCCCGTCCTCAACACCCGTACTAACAGTTCCACCAGTCCTGCCAAAGAATTCTTCGAGTGAGTACCCTGAACTGTATCTGAACCCTCTCTGAATAAGTCATGCGTTGAGCAAACAGTATTAGATGCTACGTTTTATGCTTAACATAGTACTACTATAAGAGGAAATGTCAAGAATTGCAGGTACACCTCCCAGCTGGGCATTAGATGTACGTGAGTGGTCAGGTTCGCGATCGAGAAATTAACTAACCATAAATAATGCTTTTGAAATAACTGAAATATTTCGCACCTGTGTCTCTAAATTACGCATCAGCCACCTATGGCTCGCAATGTAATTCATACGGACCAACACTGGGAAACCAAGGGGGTTGTTGTTGGGCGGATGGGGGTAATGCTTCCACGATATTTCTTATTGCAAAATTTCGCTCAGGTCAATGGTGCAAACGGCGCCAATGTTTTCCTATATTTCACCACAGTTTCAAAAGGTATGAATTTATTGGTGCTAATATTTATCCTTAACCCTCTCATTAAAAATCAGCTAGAATGTTCAGATTTTCAGTTTGTTCAAGTGCAGACCGTTTAGACCTTTGATTTATGAGCTGCGTACATTTCGTTGTCTTTTAAACTAAATATTAGATTTAATACATTTATAATTGCTTCTTTGATGTTATGTATTTGTGTATTTACAATGGTTTGTCAGACATTTTTTAGTTTTCAAAATGAATACAAAACAATTTTGTTTTATGCAGTTGTGCTACAATTTTCAGTCATTGTGACCATCATTAGTCGAAGCCATTACGACAAAATACAAGAAAGTAGAACTATCAAGTACAGAGGCGTCTCTTTTAATAGTAATTTTACCTTGTGTTATATATTTTTGTATAGGCTTTGACTGATAATGGTCGGCATGACCGACACATGGAGCGAAACTATGTACAACAAAATTGTTGTACAATAAAATGGTTGAGTTTTGATGTATCTTTTTTGAAATCCTTATCGAAAACACCACCGGATGTCTCCTCCAAAGATTATATACTTTTATTGACTTTTTAAAATTATGTAGCAGTTACAGTCTTTTTCAACTTTTTCAAACCCTTTGAAGAAATCTTAATATCAAATTTCATAAAGAATGGAAAAATGAGGCCAAAACATGTGAGTAGTTTTGCTCACTTAGTTAACTCAATCCTACATCACTGCTTGAATGTGTGGCCCACTCTTGCAAAAGTTACAAATTGCTGTCTAAATCTACTAAACACATCAAAGCAGAGAAGATTACATTGCCACGTTGTCTTTTGGTACTGCAGTGGAAGTTCCCAAATCTGTTCCAAGTTCTGTAATGAGCAGAGTTACAAAGAACCAAGTCTTACAAACGGCAGAACGTATAGAGAATGTGGGGGCATGCGTAGTTATTGTTGCTATAGAGACAAGTTAGTTTGGTTAAGCTGTAGGCACAATTGCAGCTTGTTGACACAGCCGTCACGTGCCATTAAACTGTGGATGGCAAGCTATTCTTACTCTCTGTGGAGTTTAGTTGTGACAACAAAATCCTGTGTCATCACATAAGAGCGAAACAGATAATTTTGCTTTAGGATGAGATAAAATTGAAGCATAGATTGTCCACAGGGAACTTCTACAAACTCACGTTCTTGTAACATTAGAAGCTGATAAAAATACACCCAAATTTTATAATTGCAGCTGAACTAAAAATGTGTCGTTTGAAATTCTGTTTCAAAAAACAGCTTCTACGAATTTAAATAGCTTAACAGCATTTAAGTTTTATAAAAACTTGGCGTAGTAAGCATTCTTTTCTGAAGTCCTGTACTTTTTTTTTAATTTCAACTAAATAACGTGTAGGTCAGTTTTTTAGCTTATGTGCCCATTGTGCCCAAAGATACCTGACGGACCTCTGGATCAATAATATAAAGATTAAAATCTAATGGAACACAATTAAGTTTAGCGTAAACAAAGTAGTTATTTCCGTTTGAAATGAATATTATAGAGATTTGTTTGCTCTGTGAAATACAATTCCAGTAGTTTCCTTTGAATTTAATTTTTGAAACAGTAGTCTACTTGGGGTTACGCAAACACAGCTTGTCAGCGGCAATTAGAAGCTTTAGTATTCCAAGACAAAATAATAATGGCAATAAATTAATTTGGTTTAACTAGGTTATTTACTCAACAATTTTTTGAAGTTACAATTCGTCTTTCAAGAATACATCCACGAATTCCTTAAATTAATTTGCAGCTTCTTGGAGCTCCATGGAGAATAGTTTGGGAAAAAATGAATTAAGATTTATGGCTATATTTGTTATGACAAAAGAAATAATTTACGTATTGTTGTTGTTGTTGTTGTCTTGGCGTTACAAACCATCGTGGTTGTATTTTCACAGCCCGATAGCGGGCTTTAGCCTCCTCGTTTTCGAAGTTTCGTGATCACACACAACGACGCGCCACAGTCGGTAGGACTCCTCTGGACGAGTGATCAATCCGTCGCA